>ULTQ01072436.1_pt1 | contig 32361 bp, 34 predicted proteins | sample 1957731 | NCBI WGS metagenome assembly ULTQ01 (sample SAMEA4835738, study PRJEB28245) | human gut metagenome | biome: gut microbiome; material: fecal sample | place: Denmark | collected 2008 | reverse complement strand
ATTATTAGCACTTAATCAATCGGATTGAGTGCTTTTTTTATACCAAAAATTTGAAAGGCGGTGACAAAATGAAAGTAAGAGTAATTACATCGTTCAACGATAAAACCGAGGGGTTTATTAACAGACCGATTAATGAAGTATTTGAGTGCTCCGAGAGCAGAGCAAAAGACCTTCAAATCGCTTTATTATCAAAAAGATGAGATGAACAAAGTCCGTATTCTGAGCAAAGCAGTAGGTTTTTACAGTAATGTGTTGTAATATTTTTTTATACTCGATTATATCAACAAAAATAATCGGTAATCACTGATTAAAAAAATTTATTAATTATAAGAAAGAAAACCAAATACTTTGACAACAAAACGGTAAAATCAACGCAATATTGTAAAACAAAATTAATTATGCCTACACAATTCGACATACCATTTTTTGGTAATGTGATATTATAATGTCACAGGGACAAACCCCTGATGCTTAAAAGACACGGGATGGTAAGGTTGACTTTTTTATTTAACAATGATAACAAAATCACTGAAATACCAATAATAAGAATACGACCTAACAAGGCTCAGCCTCGAAAACAATTTGACGAAGCCTCTCTTACATCATTATCGCAGTCCATAACAGAAAACGGTATCTTGCAGCCGCTGACTGTCAGAAGGGCAAGTCAAAGTGAATATGAGCTGATTGCCGGTGAACGCCGTCTTCGTGCGTCGGTTATGGCAGGACTTAAAAAAGTGCCGTGCATAATCGTTAAGTGTTCTGACAAAGAGTCTGCGATCTTTGCTCTCCTTGAAAATCTACAGCGCAGCGACCTCGGCGTGTTCGAGGAAGCTCGCGGGATTTCAAGACTTATACGAAGATTCGGACTTACTCAGGAAGAGGCGGCTCAAAGGCTTGGTAAAACTCAATCTACCATAGCCAACAAACTCCGACTTTTGAGGCTTACATACGAAGAACAGGAGCTTATTATTTCGGCAGGTCTTACGGAGCGCCATGCCAGGGCATTACTCCGAATAGAAGACGAGGGCAAAAGGCGAGAAGTCCTAAGCAAGGTAATAGCTCTTAATCTTAACACTCAACAGACCGACAATCTTGTAGGCGAAGTCTTGAATGACTGCCCAAAGCATATTAAAAGTATGGGAAGCAGTAAAGCGGTGATAAAAGATGTGCGTATTTTTGTAAACACCATCAACAAAGCGGTAGATACAATGCGCCTTGCAGGTATTGATGCCAAAGCAGTCAAAAGTGAAAACAACAACTATATCGAATACACAATTAAAATTCCCAAAAAAACCGCAAGCGATAATAAATCCGCTTAAATTTACTAACAAGAGGGTGCGAAAGCATCCGTTCCACTCATACCCATTTCCTTATCTAAACCCCTTGCAAACAGCCGTACAGTGTAAAAAACTGTACGGTTGTTTGCGTTCGCAATTAATAATTTTTTGCCGTTTCGTTCAAGCCGCCGAACAGCAGGCTGTTCGGCTACAGAAAAATTTTGTTAGCAGACAGTATCGTTGGCTTTGCCCACACCCACAACTTTTGAAAGGGGCGACCAAACTTTCATAATTGTGACGGATAAGTTTCTGAAAATTTTGACATTATTATAAGTCGGTGTTAAAATAAAATTACATTTTAATGAAAAGGAATGATTTGTATGTCTAAGGGAGATATTGCAAAGCAAAATTTTATGAACGGTTACAATTGTTCTCAAGCGGTTCTGCTTGCATTTTGCGAGGATTTTGGACTTGAAAAAGAAACGGCATTAAAAATTTCCGAACCGTTCGGCGGCGGTATGGGCAGAATGAGAGAAGTTTGCGGTACTGTTACAGGTATGTTTATGGTGATAGGTCTTGCAATGGGTAATGACAATTCTAAAGACAATACCACAAAGAAAAATGTTTATAAATCGGTTCAGGAGCTTGCCGCAAAGTTTAAAGAAGACAACGGCTCTATTATTTGTAGAGAACTTTTAGGTTTTCAGAAAAACAATAAGGAAAGTTATGTGCCGTCAGAACGCACCAACGAATACTATAAAAAGCGTCCTTGTCCGGAGCTTTGCAAGTATGCGGCAGATATTCTTGAAGAATATCTTAAGAAAGAAAACCTCATTTAAACAACTGTTATTATATAAAATATATGATTTTGTGAATTGTCAACCAAATTTCGATTGCAGGTTGACAATTCGGTAAAACCGAGTTATAATATTGTCAACTTAATAAACCAAATAGGTTGACGATAAGGAGAAAGAACAATGTTAGAGGTAAAATCAAAGGCAACATCAAAAAGCAAAGCCGCTTTGCTTGATTTAGTATTTGTGGCACTCTTTGCCGCTGTAATGACAGTTTGTGCGCAAATTCAGATTCCGTTCGGAGAAGTTCCGTTTACACTTCAAACTCTCGGTGTATTTATTGCAGCGTCATTACTCGGTTGGAAAAGAGGTACACTCAGTGTTATAGTTTATGTACTTCTCGGTCTTGCCGGTGTTCCTGTGTTTGCAGGCTTCAGCGGAGGTATAGGTGTACTTTTCGGACCGACAGGCGGATATATTATCGGCTTTATTTTTACAGCTTTAATTGTAGGTCTTATGACAGAAAAACTCGGCAAAAAACTTTGGGTTGAAATTGTTTCTATGATTTTGGGCCTTGCTGTTTGTTATGCATTCGGCACAGTATGGTTTATGTTCCAAATGAAAATGGGACTTGTTGAGTCACTTTTACTGTGCGTAGTTCCTTATCTTATTGCTGACGCACTCAAAATTGCATTTTCAGCTGTATTGGTAAATCGTCTTGACAAAGTTATCAAGCTTTAATCTGCGACCGCACCACAGCCTTTGCATACAATTTTTTGTAGGAAAAGGCTACAGCAGTGATTTTGTGCAGAATATGACAAATGTAATTGAATATCTGAATAAAGAAAATCCGCTGATTACCTTAACGGGCAGTTGTAATGATGTTCTTTGCAGTAAATGCCCGAATAATAAATCACAGCTTTGTGCCGATAATGATAAAGTGGCAAGTTTTGACAATGCTTGTCTGAAAGAATATAATTTAAAAATCGGTGACGAAATCGAGTGGCTTGCGCTTAAAGATATGGCAAAAAGCAGGATAATTTCACAAGGAAAACTTAGTGAAGTCTGCAAAAATTGTCAGTGGAAATGTTACGATGTTTAATAAGCTTACAACATCCCCATATAAAAAATCCCTGTTCAGCGCTGAACAGGGATTTTTGCTGTCTGTTAATTTTTGTTGAGTTGAGAGTAAAAGATTATTGTTTAAAAGAATGCTTCGCCAATCAATTATAAAAGTTTGGTCAACCTTTTCAAAAATAAATAATTCTGTTTTAATGGCTGTCGCCTGTTTTTTCAAACTAAGTGCAAGCACGCAAACAGCGCGGCTGTTTGCGCCTGATAAATTGCAATATCGGAAGATATTATGGGCGCTGCCCAAACCCGCAAGCCTTTAAAAAGGCTTGACCTAAATTTTATTAAACCGTCTTTTTATTAGCTTTTGCGGTAAGTTTTTCAATTTCTATCACAAAAACATCTGTGCGTTCAAATGCGCCTTTTATATGGTTTTCACTGTCTTCCGCAAATTCGGGAGAGTATTTTTGCACCAGAAGACGCAGTGCTTTTTCTTTTTCGGTAACCGTTTTTGACGCATAACCAAAGGCAATGGCACTTTCATAACCTGTTGTGAATTTTTCGGAAATAACATCTGATTTTGTAACGACAGTAAACGAAACTTTGCCCGAAAATCTTAGGTTATCCTGTTTGTGACCGACATTTTTGGCACAGTGAAAGTAGATTTTGCCGTCATCGTAAGCGTAGTTTACGGGTACACCGTACGGATAGCCGTCTGCGCCGATGGTAGAAAGCACACCGAAGCTGCCCGATTTCAGAATTTCTAAGGCGGCATTTTCGTCAACTGCTCTGTCTTTTCTGCGGATTTCATAGTCTTTCATATTAATCAACTCCAAGATTGTTCATTACCATACCTGTAATCATTTTTGGATAGAAATATGTGGATTTCTGCGGCATTTTTTCTCCTGCGGCGGCAACATCACGAATTTCGGTAACTCTTGTAGGGTTGAGTACAAATGAGCATTGGAACTCGCCTTTGTCAACTCCATCAATTGCCTCTTTAAAGAATTTTGTGTATGTAAGGTTAATCTGTTTTGCCATATTTTCCTTGTCAATTCCAAAGATTTTTTCAAGAATAAGTGTATGGAGAACAGAAACATCAAGCGACTGTGACGCCTTGCTTACATTGGGGAGCATTTGGCTCATAATGTCGATATTTTTGAGTGTCAGCAAGAACCATTCACCCTTGCCGCAATAGAAACCGAATGCTTTTTTACCCTCGTCATAGAGTTTTTTCAAATCTTCCTCCATGGTGTCCGTGCCTTCTTTTTCGTCTATGTAGAAGAATTCGGAGCACTTTTCAAGTACCGCCTCTTTGTCGAAGTTCGGTAAATCTCTCACAAGGCGGTGGGTAGGGAATACCACAAGTCCCGGATGCTCCATATCTACGAGGTAAATCATCTGGAAGTCCTGCGGATCGCCCGGCTTTGAAATGCCGTTTTCTCTGCAATAATTTCTGTAATTGAGAGCGGTTTCGTATCTGTGGTGACCGTCGGCAATATATAGTTTTCTGTCTGCAAAATCGGCAACAAGCTTCGCAATGATTTCTTCGTCGGTTTCAATCCAAAGGCGATGTGTAACACCTGTTTTGTCTGTAAATTCAAGGTCGGCTTTTGCCTTTGACTGCTCATCAATGGTAGCGAGAGTTGTATGTTTTTCGTCCATATAGAGAGCGTAAATCTGACTGAAATTGCAGTTTGTTGCTTTCATAAGATTTAAACGGTCTTCTTTAGCCTTTGAAAGGGTAAATTCGTGCGGTAAGATAATGCCTTTTGAAAATTCTTCGAGCTGAACTCTCGCAATAATGCCCTTTATGCTTTTGCGTGTGTTGCCAACGGAAAATTCTTCCTCGTAAATATAGATAGCAGGCTTATCTTCAATTTTCAAAATGCCTTTATCCTGCCACATTTTTAAAATATCGCTTGCGCAAGCGTAAGGGTTTTCGCCCTCTTTTGGCAATTCAAGACGAATAATGTTGTATTCGTTTTCTTTAATAAAAGCAAGTCTTTCTTGCTCGCTGATTATGTCGTACGGAGGACAGCAAAGAGAGGAAATTTCGCCTGCCTTTGCGGTGTTGTATCTCATACCTTTGAATGCTTTAATAACTGCCATAGCCGTTACCTCCAATTGAATTAATAAAATTCCCGAACAAGGAATATAAAATTATAAGAATTATAAGTAAAAATAATACTATCATATATATTGTACCACGAATATGTAGGAATTTCAATAAATTTGTTGTAAAAAGCAGTGCTTTTATATACCTTTTGAATAATACAGAAACAAAAATTCTTATAAAATTAAATGAAAAGATTGACAATACAGATATAATATGATATAATATCACTTGCTTAAAATAAATACGCGCCAATAGCTCAGTTGGTTAGAGCTACCGGCTCATAACCGGTCGGTCCGGGGTTCGAGTCCCTGTTGGCGCACCAAGCAAAAACCGCATTAGAAAACTGTTTTTCAGCTTTTTAATGCGGTTGTTTTTATATCGTGATACACAGAAATACAAGGAAAAACAGTGTACTACAGAAAAAATGCATTGCAAAAAAATATCTTTGATTTTATATTTTAACGGAATACTTTATAAAAGTTTGGTCGACCTTTTCAAAGGTCGTGGGTGTGGGCAAAGCCCACAAATACTTTCCGTTTATGCAATCTAAGGATAGCCAAACAGCCTGCTGTTTGCGCCTGATAAATTGTTATATCGGAAGATTTTATGGGCGCTGCCAAAACTCGCAATTTTTGAAAAAATTGAGTAAACTTTTTTGTTTTTGGGAGGATAATTTAGCGTTAGCTAAATTTCAATACCCGACTGACACTCCGCCAAACCATAATTCATCCTGACCTTTTGATAAAGAGCCCAAAAAGAAATGCAGATAGGGAAGATCCCTGTCTGCATTTCCGATTATAAAGAGGTCGGACAAAAATGACCTTAATATAAAATTAATTTAAAAACTGAAAAATTTACCTAAACAGTTGTTATTCTTCAACTGTTTCAACTTTTTCTTCAGCTTTAGTTTCCTTAGTTTCTTCCTTTTCTTCAACTACAGGCTTTTCATCGACTTTTTCTTCTGCCTTGCTTTCAGCTTTTGCGGCTTTTTCAGCCTTTGCTTTCTTAAGAGCGGCAGCCTTGCGGTTTGTAGTCTTTTCCTTCTTTGGCTTTTCGGGTGCAGGAAGTTCCTTGTCAAGCTCAATGTAGATTACGGAAAGCGGTGCAAGCGTAATGTTGATTGAGTACGGAAGATCGTGATCGGCTGCATCCTGTGCCTTTAATTCGCCCTCGTTTACGATGCCGCAGCCGCCGAATTCCTCTGCCTCGGAGTTGAGAACTTCTTTATAGATACCAAACTTCGGAACACCGATTTTGTAGTTCTCACGGAGCATTGGCTGGAAGTTACATACAACAATAACTTCGCTTCCGTCATAAGCAATTCTTCTGAAAGAAATAATGCTATGCTTGTAATCGTCGAGAGCAATCCACTGAAAACCGTTCCAGTCGTAGTCGTTTTCGTGCATTGCAGGTGTATCGCAATAGAATTTGTTTGCTGTAGCAAAGAAGTGATTAAGCTGACGGTGCTTTTCGTAGCCGAGCAAGTTCCACTGGAGCTGTTCGGTAGAATTCCACTCGTCAAACTGTCCGAGCTCACTGCCCATAAACATAAGTTTTTTACCGGGATGAGCAAGCATATAAGCAAGGAATCCTCTTACGCCCGCAAACTTGTTGTCATACAGACCCGGCATTTTGTTGATAAGCGAGCCTTTGCCGTAAACAACTTCATCATGAGAGATAGGGAGCATAAAGCTTTCGCTGAATGCGTAAACCATACTGAATGTAAGAGTATCGTGGTGATAATTTCTGTAAAGCGGGTCAAGGCTGATGTATGAGAGCATATCGTTCATCCAACCCATATTCCACTTGTAGTCAAATCCAAGCCCCATATCCTTTGGCGGGAAACCGGTAACATTCGGCCATGCTGTGCTCTCTTCGGCAATCATCATAGCTTCCGGGTGGAACATATGCACAACAGTGTTAAGCTTCTGTAAGAAATCAACAGCAACAAGATTTTCTCTGCCGCCGTAGATATTTGCAAGCCATTCGCCGTCTTTACGGTTGTAGTCGAGGTAGAGCATAGATGCAACGGCGTCAACTCTGATGCCGTCAATATGATATTGGTCAAGCCAGAACATTGCGGATGAAAGCAAGAAACTTGCTACTTCGTAACGGGCATAGTTAAAGATATATGTACCCCATTCCTTGTGTTCTCCGATTCTCCAATCCTCGTATTCATAACAGCCTGTACCGTCAAATCTGCCAAGACCGTGCTCGTCCTTGGGGAAGTGAGCAGGTACCCAGTCAAGAATAACGCCGATACCTGCCTGATGACATTTGTCAACAAAATACATAAGGTCTTTAGGAGTACCGTAACGGGAAGTTGCCGCAAAGTAACCTGTTACCTGATAGCCCCAGCTGCCGTCAAACGGATATTCTGTAAGAGGCATAAACTCAATGTGAGTGTAGCCCATTTCTTTTACATAAGGAATAAGCTCCTCGGCGAGCTTTCTATAGCTGAATACATTGCCGTCCTCGTATTTTCTCCAAGAACCTGCGTGCATTTCATATACATTGATAGGAGCGTTCTTGTGCGGGTGAGCTTTCTTGTGCTCAAGCCACTCGCTGTCGTTCCATTCATAACCGTGAATTTCATATACACGAGATGCGTTATCAGGTCTTGTCTGGCAATGGAATGCATATGGGTCGGTTTTCATTACCTTTTGCATTGACGGAGTTTCTACGCAGTATTTATAGCAAGCATATTCCCATACACCCTCAATAAACAATTCCCATACGCCTGAATTGTCGATTTTATACATATAGTTTGCATCGGGGTTCCAATCGTTGAAGTCACCTACAACGGATACGGAAAGTGCGTTTGGTGCCCATACTCTGAACACAACGCCGTCTCTGTCGCCCCAGTTTACAAAATGAGAGCCCATAAATTCATAAGCTGTAACAGATTCGCCCTGCAAAAACTGTTCAAGCGGAGTTCTTTTGTCATTTAAACTAAAAGCCATTTATATATCCTCTTTTCTTTAAGAAATTTGGGAAAAGGGCGCATATTGCTCGTTTTTACAAAAAATAAATCCGCAGTATGCTTTTACAGTGTTTCCCTTGATTTAATTATATGTTTATAGTATAATATATTCTACACAAATATACAAGAGTTAATTTTAATTTTTATGTAAATTATTTTACAAATTATTAAAATTTGTTTATTTTTTCAAAAAAATTTAAGGTGAAATTTTATGGATAAAAGAGTAAAAAATACCACAAAGGCACTCAAGCAGACACTTTTTGATATGCTTGAGCAAATGCCTTTGAGCAAAATTACAGTAACCTCTCTCTGTAAGCAGGCGGGAGTGAACAGAGTTACCTTTTATCACCATTTCGCCGATGTTTACGATATGATTTCTCAAATAGAAATCAGCTATGTTGAAGAATTAAAGGATTACAATTTTAAATTTACGCAGAACGGCAAGGTGAATTTCCTTTGGATTGTGCGCTTTGTAAAGAAGTATTCGGATTTTTACAGAGTGGTTTTCAATAACAATATCCAGACCAAATTACTTGACGAAATGTATGCGGAGCTCAAAAAAGAGTATTGTGCGGCATTTGGTAAAAAGGATATTCCGCAGACCAAACTTGAGTATATGTTTACATTTCTCGAAAGCGGTGCGTCAAGTATTTTAAAAAAGTGGGTAAGAGGCGGAATGGCAGAGAGCGAAGAATATATCGCCGACCTTATAAGCGAAATATTTATCAGTATGCACAGTCATATATAATAGTTGCCCACAGCCGAAAATTATGTTAAAATATGTAGTCAAATGAAAGAAAAAATTACGGATGGTGTATATATGAAAAAAAGATTTCTTGACAGCGGAAAAATTGTAGGCACTCACGGCATAAAAGGCGAATTAAGAATTGACCCGTGGTGCGACAGTCCCGAATTTTTGTGTTGCTTTAAAAAACTTTATCTTGACGAGCAGGGCAGAGAGAGCATAAAAGTTAAGTCACGCCCTCACAAAAATATTGTGCTTTGCAAGGTTGACGGAATAGATACAATTGAGCAGGCGGATAAAATGAGAGGCAAGACAATTTATATCGACCGAGAGGAGATCGTACTTGACGAGGGTGTAAACTTTGTTCAGGATTTGCTCGGTCTTGAGGTAAAAGACGCTGACAATGCAACTGTTTACGGCAAAATTACAGATGTTTTGCGCACAGGTGCTAATGATGTTTATGAGATAACAGATGACAACGGCAAAAAATATCTTGCACCCGTTATTGACGAGGTTATTACAGAAACCAATGTTGATGACGGATATGTTCTTATTCGCCCGATGAAAGGAATATTTGACGATGAGGATTGATATAATAACCTTATTCCCCGAGATGTTTACTCCTGTTTTGGGTGACAGTATAATCGGCAGAGCACAAAAAAGCGGTGCGCTTGAAATACATTGTCATCAACTGCGTGACTATGCTTTTGACAAGCACAGACGAGTTGACGATACCCCGTACGGCGGCGGAATGGGAATGTTGATGAAAGCCGAGCCTATAGCGCTTTGCTTTGAGGATATATGCGATAAAATCGGCAAAAGACCGCATTTTGTCTATATGTCGCCGCAGGGAAAAACTCTTACGCAGCAAAGACTTAAGGAAATAGCCGAGATTGAGAATGTCTGCATATTGTGCGGTCATTACGAGGGTGTCGACCAGCGTTTGCTTGATGAATTTATAGACGAGGAAATTTCAATCGGCGACTATGTGCTTACAGGCGGCGAACTTCCCGCAATGGTATTCACGGACGCACTTTCAAGAATGGTGCCGGGTGTACTTTCAAATAATGAATGTTTTACCGAAGAAAGCCATTTTAACGGTTTGCTTGAGTATCCTCAATACACAAAACCGTCGGTATGGAGGGGCAAAGAAGTGCCCGAAGTGCTTTTGAGCGGTCATCATGCAAACATAGCAAAGTGGCAGAAAGAAAAAAGTCTTGAGGTAACCCGTGCAAAGCGCCCGGACTTGCTTGAAAAGATAAAAGAACAGCAATAAGAATTAACAATAATTTAGTGCTGCAAAATAATATTTAGCAATACTTAATATAATTTAATTTCAGTTTTAGTAAAGTTGCACAACAACAGACCAAAATTTTTGGTTGTAAGTGAGTATTAAACCAAAAATTAATTAACTTATTGACCTTTTTTTGAAAAAATACTATAATATTTATTAAAAGATTGCAAAATGCAGTCGGATTACAAAACGGGTTAAATTATATGGCAAGAGAGGGATTTTAAAATGTATGTTAAGGAAGTATTAGTACAGAACAAGGCAGGCTTACATGCTCGCCCAGCTACATTTTTCATTCAGAAGGCTAACGAATACAAGTCAACTGTATGGGTAGAAAAGGAAGAAAGACGAGTTAATGCAAAGAGCCTTCTCGGCGTATTGTCACTTGGTATTATCGGCGGTACAACCATCAAGGTTATTGCTGACGGTTCAGACGAAACAGAGGCTGTTGACGGTCTTGTTGCTCTCGTTGAGTCAGGTTTTGCTGAATAAGTTAAATAATTTATACTCTTTCAGAATTTAAGGGCGGTTTTCCGCCCTTTTTGTTTTGCCTTTTTAAAGGTTGACCAAACTTTTATATTTGCTTGTCGAAACAATTTGTTAAACCATAGTTTTAAATATTCCAAAAACACAAAAACAAATCCGATTTACATTATTTTCAAAAAGATTTTTAAAACCTATTGACAAACGGAAACGGTGGTGTTACAATAAACCTACTTTATCGGTAGGAATACTAAGTTTTAGGAAAATTCCCGCTTTTTAAAGTAATATTATTATATATCCGCACACAATGCGGAAATTTAAAATCAGAAGGGTGATAATATGAGCGAAAAGAATGTAAAAGATTTAGGCTTTCAGACAAGAGCCGTGCATACAGGCAACGGTGTTGACGGCGAAACAGGAGCAATTAAGAGGCCTATAACTATGGCAAACAGCTATGAATTGCCCTATGACCCAAGTGACCTTAACTGGAGCAGTGCAGGTAAAAACCTTTATACAAGAAACGGAGGCTCAAACCAGCAGTATCTTCAGGAAAAAGTTGCCTCTCTTGAGGGCGGCGAAGATTGCGTGGTGCTTGCAAGTGGTGTAGCCGCTTTGTCGGGACTGTTCTTTGCTTTACTCAAAAGCGGTGACCATGTAATTTTCTCAAGCGTTACTTATATTGCGGTTTACAGACTTTTAAACGAGCTTTTAAACAATAAATTCGGTGTGGAAACAACAATTGTTGATACCTCCGACCCCGAAAATGTAAGAAAGGCAATCCGCCCGAACACAAAACTTATTCATATAGAAACTCCGGGCAACCCCACACTTACAATTTCGGACATAAAGGCGATTGCAGACATTGCGCACGAAAACAATGCACTGTTATCTGTTGACAATACATTTGCTTCTCCGTACAACCAAAGACCTGTTGAGCTTGGCGCAGATTTTTCGATTGAAAGCCTTACAAAATATATCAACGGTCACGGTGACGCAATGGGTGGTGCTATTATCGGTAAAAAAGAATACCTCGACATCATCAGAGCACAGTCGCAGATTAACCTCGGTGCAACAATCAGCCCGTTCAATGCTTGGCTTATTATGCGTGGTGCGGTTACTTTACCGCTTAGAATGAAACAGCACAATGAAAATGCACTCAAAGTCGCTAAATATTTAAAGACTGTAAAGGGTGTAAGTTTTGTGGCTTATCCGGGACTTAAAGACCACCCGAACCACGATATCGCCAAAAAGCAGATGACAAACGGTTTCGGCGGTGTGCTTTCGTTCGGACTCAAGGCTGACCATGATACATATAACAGATTTGTAAGCCATTTGAATGTCATAACTTCGGCAGTTTCTCTCGGTCACGATGAAAGCCTTATCGTTTTCCTCGGAGAAAATGACGAAAGACAGTATCTTTATCCCGAAGAATTCCACAACGGCTTTTTCAGATTCAGCGTCGGCATTGAAGATGCAGAAGATATTATTGCAGACCTTGAACAGGCATTTAAGAAGGAAAATTTATTATGATAAGAAAAGCCACGGTGCTTGATTTGCCGGCTGTCAAAGAAATTTACAATTATGCGGTTTTAAACACTACCGCAACCTATGACATAAATCCTAAAGATGACAAATACTTTGTTGATATGTTAAATGAGCATGCAGGCAAGTATTTGCTCTCTGTGTATGAGGAAAACGGCAATGTAATCGGTTATGTTGCACTTTCCCGCTACAGTAAAAGAGATGCATACGACATTACAGCCGAACTTTCGGTATATGTAAAAAACGATTGTCAAAACAGGCACATCGGCACTCAACTTATTGAGTATGCACTTCAAGAGGCGCAAAAGAATAATCGGTTCTTGACTGTGGTTTCGCTTATCACAAGCGAGAACGAGCACAGCATTTATTTACATAAACAGTTCGGATTTGAATTTGGCGGAAGAATTAAAAACGCAGGATTCAAATTTGACAGGCTCTTGGGCGTAGATATTTATTACAAGAATTTCTGATGAGTTTTTAACGGATTGGCGCAGATGTATTGACTTTTATCAATTAATATGGTATTATCAGAACATATAAAACCTATTAGGTTTATAGGACTTCAAGAGAGGAGAGCAACCTTATGACAAAGCTTGTTTCATATGTAAAAAGCTCTATGTGTTGCTGTTGCATGTGCACAATGTGTATGTGTTTATTTCCCATGCTCTCCGACGAAAAGTTTTGACCAGATAAAGTTTTACTGACCGGAGTGCATATGTTCTTCGGTCTTTTTTAATGCTTTTTATTATTCTGTGCATAAAATGTTAAGAGATTAGGAAAAAGGTGAAAAAATGAATTGGGAATTTATTTTTAAATATCTTCCTTTGTACCAAGAGGCAGCTTTGCTCACTTTAAAAATCGGACTTATCGGAATCGCCGTTTCTATTATAATCGGTCTTTTCTGTTCACTGGTTCAGTATTACAAAGTGCCCGTGCTAAGGCAGATTGCAACGGTATATATTGAAATATCCCGTAACACTCCGCTGCTTATTCAGTTGTTTTTTATTTACTATGCGCTGCCAAAGGTTGGCGTGCAGGTAAGCTCTGAAATGGCAGGCTATATCGGTCTTGCTTTCCTGGGCGGAAGCTATATGTCGGAAACTTTCAGGAGCGGACTTGAATCTGTAGATAAAATTCAAACCGAAAGTGCTTTAAGTCTTGGTATGAAGCATCCGCAGATTATGAGATATGTAATACTGCCGCAGGCTTTTTCAACAAGTGTACCGCCGTTTGTGGCAAATGTAATATTCTTGCTTAAAGAAACAAGTGTATTCAGCGCAGTAAGCCTTATGGACCTTATGTTTGTTGCAAAGGACTTAATCGGTCTTTACTACAAAACAACAGAGTGTCTGTTTATGCTTGTTGTGTTCTATCTTATTATACTACTGCCTGTTTCAATACTTGGAAGTGTGCTGGAAAGGAAACTGAGATATGCCGGATTTGGGGATTGATGTTCTTTTTAAGGGAACAAACTTTATACGCCTTTTGGGCGGCTTGTGGACTGCACTTGAAATCAGTCTTATTTCAGTCGGTCTTAGCATACCACTGGGCATTTTGCTTGGCATTGTAATGACTATACCAAACAAAGCAATAAAAGTTATAACAAAAATTTATCTTGAAATTATCAGAATAATGCCGCAGCTTGTGTTGCTTTTTATAGTGTTCTTCGGTGCAACAAGAACTATGGGAATTAACCTTTCGGGCGAGGTTGCCTCGGTAATAGTGTTTACGCTTTGGGGTACGGCAGAGATGGGCGACTTGGTGCGAGGCTCAATTATCAGTATTCCGAAACACCAGTCGGAAAGCAGTCTTGCGCTCGGACTCAGCAAAGCACAAACCTATTTATATATAATAATTCCGCAGACGGTACGCAGACTTTTGCCGCTTTCAATCAACCTTGTTACAAGAATGATAAAGACTACAAGCCTTATCCTTATGATTGGTGTTGTAGAGGTTATAAAGGTTGCACAACAGATTATTGAGGCAAACCGTGCCACAAGCCCGAACGCAGCGTTCGGTGTGTACCTTGTAGTATTCATTATGTACTTTATAGTTTGCTTCTCAATAAGTATGGTTGCAAAACATCTTGAAAAGAAATGGAGTTGAGGAAATGTCGCAGGAACTGTTAAAAATAGAAAATCTTACAAAGCGTTACGATGATAATACCGTACTTCAAAGCATTAATATGACAGTCCGTCAGGGTGAAGTTGTGGTAATTATCGGCCCGAGCGGCTGTGGCAAGAGTACCTTTTTACGATGTATAAACGGTCTTGAACCTATACAGGAGGGCACAATTTCTTTTGAGGGCGAGTTAATCGACCGCAAAAGCAAAAATATAGCGGAAATTCGTCAAAAAATCGGTATGGTGTTCCAAAATTACGAGCTTTTCCCCCACCTTACCGTTATGGATAATATTTTGCTTGCACCTACAAAAGTGCAGAAGAGAAATAAAGAGGAAGTAAAAAAAGAGGCGGAAGAGCTGCTCGAAAAAGTCGGATTAAGCGAAAAGAGCAACAGCTATCCACGACAGCTTTCGGGCGGTCAGAAACAGAGAGTTGCAATTGTAAGAGCCTTGTGTATGCACCCGGACATTTTGCTTTTTGATGAGGTTACAGCCGCACTTGACCCCGAAATGGTAAGGGAAGTGCTTGATGTAATGCTCGGACTTGCAAAGCAGGGAAGAACAATGCTTATTGTAACTCACGAAATGCAGTTTGCCCGTGCGGTTGCCGACAGAATAGTATTTTTTGACGGCGGTCACATTGTGGAAGAGGGTAAACCCGAAGAGTTCTTTACGAACCCGAAAACCGAGAGAGCTAAAAAATTCCTTGATATTTTTGAGTTTGACTCAATAAAATAAATTTTCTTTAAGAAAGAGGAGAGATTATTATGAAAAGAATTACAAAAATCATTTCTGCAATCCTTGCAGTGTTAGTTGTTACAGCGGTGTTTGCAGGCTGCTCAAGTTCAAACGACAATTCAACCGCTAACGGCTTTAGAACACTTGATGAAATCAAATCATCGGGTACAATCAATATCGGCGTATTTTCCGACAAAAACCCATTCGGTTATGTTGACGAAAACGGCGAGTATCAGGGCTACGATGTTTACTTTGCAAACCGACTTGGCGAGGACCTCGGCGTAAAAGTAAACTTTGTTTCAACTGAGGCTGCAAACAGAATCGAATACCTCCAGACAGGTAAGGTAGACCTCATTCTTGCAAACTTTACTGTTACAGACGAGAGAAAAGAAGAGGTTGACTTTGCACTTCCTTATATGAGCGTTTCACTCGGTGTTGTATCTCCGAAGAGCAAAACAATAACAAGCCTTGACAATTGGAACGAAAGCGACAGTATGATTGTAATTTCAGGTACAACTGCCGAAACTTACCTCACAAAGAACTATCCGAACATCAAACTCCAGAAGTATGACGCATATGCACAGGCAAAGACAGCTCTTGAAAACGGCAGCGGCGCAGCTTGGGCAAATGACAATACAGAGGTTATCGCATACGCAAACCAGAACAGTGACTTTGTTGTAGGTATTCCTGAGCTTGGTTCGGCAGATACAATTGCTCCTGCCGTAACAAAGGGCAACGATACACTCCTTAACTGGATTAACGATGAAATTAAAGCACTCGGTAAAGAAAACTTCTTCCACAAGGACTACGAGGCAACACTCCTCGAAACCTATGGTAAGGATTACGAAGATCAGCTTGTAATCGAGGGCGGCGAGCTTGCTTCTTCAACAAACGATACAGCTAAATAATTTAACTTAATATTCAATAAAACAACGGCAATCGGAATTTAATCCGGCTGCCGTTGTTTGCTTATAGCTTGGTGTTTATTTTTTTTATTGTAATTTTTATTTTGGTATATGATATAAGCCATATAAAGAAATATATTGTAATAAAAACACTGTAATAAATCAAAATCGAAATTACATTGTGCGGCATCCAATACAGAAAGTAGGCAACAGGAAATGTAGCTGTTGAATAAATCAGTAAATGAGTAATTGTTTGCTTTATTAAACTCCACCTGTCTATTGTCCATATGACCGATGTACCGCTTAAAATTGCGCCGTATATCATACTTATAATTGTTTGAGCTATTACTGCATTTAATTCTGTTCCAAACAATTCAATTGCCTGCGGAACAACAGGGTAAAATTCTCCGTTTCCGATTATAACGGATGTGATTATTGTTATAAAATAACATATAAAAAATCCGACTGTCGCTCCGATTAATCCACGAATTAATAACTGTTTTTTAATACTCATTTTACACACCCAGTCTTTCTTTAATTTTTGATACATATCTTCTTGAAACATATGTGCTTTTTCCGTTTTTAAACAGAACATAAACAGTACCTGAAATTTTAAGATTAAATCTGCTGACTTTTTCTAAATTTATAATTTCTGATTTTGAAATCCTTACAAATTTATTATAGTCAAGACTGTTTTCAAGTTCGTATAAACGCTGTGTAACCGTAAATTCTCCTCGATCGGTTACCGCAAAAACCTTACCGTTACTTGCATAAATGTTAATAATGTCATTTTGGTTTATAATCGAAACATTATCTCCGCTTTTACCTGTAACAGTATTTTGTGTAGTACAGGAAAGCTTAGTTATGTATGATTTTATCTCTTCGGTTATTTGGTCGGTGTAAATGACGCATAACGGAGTTTTGTAATTGTTATCTATCTTTAATTCAACTTTCAAATTTTTACCTCCTCAATGTATTATGCTATTAGTTTACAATAATAAAAAATAAAATCAACCGTTTTTTTATATGCGGTTGATTTTATCGTTTAAGCGGTAGTATTCAGTTGTTGAAATTCAGTTTTTAATTTTAAATGTATGTCTGAAAATAAATCTTGCTGTCGGCAGGCTTTACAACTTTAAACGCAAACTCTTTTACAAAACGGCTTGAAACAAAATATGCAAGCACGGTGTTGTACAGCGTCATACCGTATACCGTAATAAATGCGGTAATTGCGGTGAAAAATAATGATTGCGGTTTTGTCTTTGGCATAAAAATCCTCCTGAAACGCAAAAAAGACAATAAATAAGCCTTCCTGTCTGACATTGGAAAAGCGGCATTTATTGTCTTAGATTTGTATATTTAATTTACCGTATTATTTTAAAACAGTTAAATAAAAATTTTGATTTAGCGAAATACTTTTAGCTTAACCTGTGCACTAAACCGCAATTTCCCTTAGTTTTTGATAAAATTGATTTGTCAAATCACAAAACAACAACCGCAGCCGAAACTGCGGTTATTGTTTTATATTTTATTGATTTAGAAAAGGAGTAAATATAAACAGATTATGAGTTGATTACAACATTACCGCCAAAGCCTGTGCTCTGAATTACATCAGCAGAGTCAATTCCGTTTATTGTAGCTGTGTGTCCGTTATAACCTGCCGCATAAACAGGGAGGTTGTTTGCGATAATAAAGCTTGAGTTGGTTGATGTTAAAGTTGCATCATACGGATAAGATATAGCACCCTCTGCGCCACGGTTGCCTACTACTACTGCCGCTACAGGCACTTCGTTGCCGCTACCCCATTTATTGTTATCGTAGTAATCCCAACTGTTCTGCTGTATCACATCGGTTGTGGCATTTGATTTAACTGTTGAGTTTTTTACTGTGGCATTACCGCAACGAACTATAAGTCCCTGACGGTTAGCTTCAAGGTGAGAATCTTCAATGTTAAGTGTACCCGGAACATTCATAAGAACAGCCGTTGAATCTGAATTTTGAGCAATAAGTGTTGAATTTTTAATGTTGATAACAACATCTGCACCTGTTTCCGGATTTCCTGCGTTGGTTGAAAGAATATAATTATCTGTTGATGTGATAACCGAATCAATAATATCTACGGTAGCTTTATTTGTACCTTTATCAACAACCATACTTACATCGGTTGCTGTCATGTTTACATCGTTGAGTTCTAAATTTCCGCCTTCGCATATTGCGATACCTACGCGTCTGCTGTTTTGGTTTTCAAGAACAAGTGTACCGTCTTTTAATGAAATTGATTTACTGCTGTTGAGAACAATAGGAGTTGTACCGCCGATTTTAAGTTCCCGACCGTTTAAGTCAATATCTGCACCTGCTCTGTCAAGCACAGCGGAATCAACCTTTGCGTCTGCACTGAGAACAACAGGCATACCGTCCATAATAGCCGCCTCGATAACATCTGTGTCAGATGTTATTATTGAATCCTTTGCTTTGTAAGCCTCTTCTGCGTTTGCGAAAGGCTCTGCCTGAATTGCAACAGCGTTGAATGTAAGGTTAATATCTCTTTTGAGGGAACCGCTGCTATCAGTCATATCGTCGTTTTCAAGTGCTTTGCTGTATCTGACTTCATCATTTTTAAGAACTGAAAATTCCTTTATGTCTTGAATTGCGCTTACAAGACGATAGTAAACATTCGGTACGCCGTCAAGCGGCATCCAACCGTCTGCAATTGCGTAATCTACAAGGTTATCGGTTTCGTCTGTAATTTCAACGAATACATATGCGTCTACTGAGTTTTTTACGGTAACTTTTGGGTCTTTTCTCTGTGTTGTGCCCGGAATAATGTTATAATTTCTGCCGGTGCTTTCTTCAAGTTCTACTGAAACCTGGTTTGCTCTGAAATTATTTGTTATGGGGTCGGTTTCACCCTTTAAATAAGCAAATGTACCGCCGCCTATGAGCATAACTGCTGCAAGGGAAACTGCAACGCCTGTGATAGCTATGTTTTTCTTGCTGACTTTCATAATGTCCTCCTAAGTTTTGTTATTTATTTGGTTTTGATGTTTGTATGTGTTTTTACTGTTCGGAATGTTTAGTTTGTTTGATTATGAATTGAGTGTACATCAGGTGTATATTTATCTTTTCTTTTTTAATGCCCTTTAGTTTTTATCCTTTCCCAATCGCCAACAAATTGCAAATCCCATTGCACTTATGATTATGCAGATTACATACCACTCAATATTGTTGCGGTCACCTGTGGTAGTTGGGGAAGAACCTTGGCTTGTGGGAGAGGTTGATTCTGCAGACGGTGTTGTTGCAGCTGTGCCCTCGCTGCTTGGCTGAACGGTTGTTTCTGTTATACTTTGCGTAGATGACGGTTCAGTCGGTTTTGTGGCAACAGTACTTTCGGTCGGTTTTGCAGGAACTGTGTCTGTGGTTTGTTCCGTAGAGCTTGTCTGTGTTGTCGGCTCTGTCGCAATGCCTTCAAATAAGTTTACACATTCGACGGAAATCGAGGATACATAAGCTGTTGTACTTTTTACTGTTTGAGACGAGATTGACGAAACTATACCGATGCACAGTGTAATGAAGAATATGTATTTCAATACATTTATAATGCATCGCTTGCTTTTCATAATTTATGTAATCCTCCTTTCTGAAAATTTCCTTAATGCATTAAGAAATGTCGGGAATTACTTCTGTGGCTTGCGGCAAAAACTGTGATACCGCAAGGTTTATGGCTGTGTCTTTGTCAATGCTCTTTGCCTGTACCGCATATGCGGTTGCGGTGAGAGTTTTTTCTCCGAGTGCCTTAATATCGTTTGATGTCAGTTCGGTGGAAACAGTTACTTGCGTGAAGATTGGATTTAGCATTACATCAGCTTCGCTGTGCTCGGCATTTATTGTTTCGCTGTAAATATAAACAGTCTTGTTGTCTGCTTTTGCAACCTGCTGCCAAGAATTTGTATCGTAATTAATTGAAAATTTATCGTTAAGATTATTTTCAACACACATAAATACATAACATTCTTCACTGCCTTTAAGTACGGTGGGGGTGGGGTCTTTGTCAAGAACGGAACCCGGTACATATTTGTAACTGTTATTTGTCACACGCTGTGCATCATCGCCTGTGAGCGCTTTACCGTCTGTATCGACAAGTGCCTCGTCGAGTTTGATTGAAATAGCGCCGCCCGCAAATGTATTTACAACGGGATCGGTTTTATCGGAAAGCCACGAAAGTGTAGGTGCAACCGTGCATACTGCTATAACCGCAAGCATACCGCCTGTAATCATAGCTTTTTGACTTTTTCTCATTGATTTTCTCCTTTCTTAAAAATTTTATTGCAAACCGCTGTTTTGCGGTGCAAGTTTCTCTGTAATGTTGTCGGCTTGTATATCTGTGCCGATCTGCTTGTCCTCCTCTTTTTTACTTTTATTCTTTATTAAAATATCCCAAAACAGGGAGAGCAGAAACAGACCGACGATAACCGAGATTACCGCAATTCTGTTTTCTTCCGCTGTAATAATTCTCAACGGAGTGCCGAGCCCGGGAACGCAAAAAACAACTTTGCCCACTACATTGCCCCAATGAACGGGTGCGGAATCGTTAGATTCGTTTGCGTCGCCTTTTGTTGTAAATGTCTGCTTAGCCGAATCGATTTCTACAACTCTGTGGGTGACGAGAATGTTGTTGCTATTTAATATGTATGTAACAATATCTCCGACTTTAATTTCTTGAGGGTCGATTTTCTGTACTGTAATAAGGCTGTTTACGGGCAATTTCGGGGTCATACTTGAACTGTCTACAGAAAACATATTCCAGCCCATAAGTCTTATTAATACAAATGCTATTGCAACAAATGCAATGACTGCCGTAATAAAAGTTGATAGAAAGTTGCCTATTGTATTTAAAATATTCTTTGATTTTGAACTTGAACACATAGCAATCACCGTTATATTTAACAAATATTTTTGATTAACGAAAAATAATATATATCATTTGATGTTTGGATTATAGCATATTGCTTTTTAAAATGCAATAGTTTTTTTGTTAAAAAATTAAAAAATTACAAAAACTTACGCAATATTACATTTAAAATTATGCAAGTTATTGCTAAAACGACCGATAATTACTGAAGCCAAAGATATTATATCACATTAATAAACAAAATTTTGCTATATTTTATAAGTTGAACAAAATTATATTTTATTGCTTTATGCCGATTGATATACAATTAGGTCAAATATAAATATAAAATGTTGCTTTTAATGCTTTTGAAAAATACAGCTTTTAACTTGCCGTTTCAGAGTTTTTATATAAATTAATAATAATTAAGTCGTGATTTGACGAATTTTTGTATCTGAAATTTTTATGTTAATACAAATAAGTTTATAAAAATTATAACGATATAAAATAACAATGCCGCATAAACAAATCAAGACAGATGTACAAACAATTGAACGAATTTGACGGTTTAAAATATTAACGATATATTGTTAAAAAAGTATCAAATTTATTCTTCGCTGTAAAATTGACAACGGTTCGGGCACCCCTGCAGTTGACCATTTTAACAGCAAAGCAAAGACCTACCGTATTTATTCTTTGATAGTTACATACGATTCAAAGGGTAATAAGACAGACGAGCAGATTGCACAGGCAAAACAACAGGATTTACTCGCCCGCTCATATATTCGTTATACAGACGCAAACGGCTTGTTAAGAACTTACTACAACGATTATACAGGTACAAGTATTTGGCGGATGCAGTACAAGTTTTAATACGGTTAAAGGCATTATAGAGGGCGCAAACACTTGATTTGCAAAATAACAATTTAAGAATTCACAAATTTACACCGCCTTGCAGAGCGATTAAGCTTTGCAGGGCGGTATTTATTTTAAAATGGTATTGATGATAATTTAATTGTATGATAAGATAAAAAAAGGAGTTGATTTTTATGAGTGACACAATAAATGATTTTTTCGACAGCTTAGAAAAAGAAAATCTTTCCGGTAAAGAAATGAGAGGAAAAATAGATGAGTTTATAAAGCAAAATAATATTGACTATGAAGATTTGGCAGATGAAGAAGATTTATATTATTATTTAGATATGGCTTTTCAAGCCGAAACCGAACAAGAAGCAATAAAGTATGCTAAAAAGGCTTTGAAGATTGAGCCTGATAATATTGACGCACAGGTGATAATTGCAGAAAATTCAATATATGATCATATAAAGCTGCTTAACAAGTTTGAAAAGATAAAAAAGGCTGCCGAACAGAAACTTGTTGAGGAACATTTATTAACAGAGGAAAATATAGGGGATTTTTGGCTGTTAACAGAAACCCGACCCTATATGAGATTGCTCTATAATCGTATGCGGTTGTTATTGGATTGCGGAAAAATCGGTATGGCAAAAGAAGCTTGCTTGGAAATTTTGAATTTGAACAATGATGATAATTTAGGTGTAAGATTTATTTTAATGCATATTTACGCATATTTTGAAGATGAAAAATCAGCGGTTAAGTTGTTTGAAAGGTATGACTGCCAAAAATCGACGCAATTTTTATTGCCTTTGTCAACTTTATATTATAAGCTTGGAAAAACTCGCAAAGCCACAGCTTATATTAAAGAACTTGTCAATATAAATAAAGATACACACAATTTCTTTAATCGTTTGGTGATAGGCGAAGGTTTGTCAGACATTGAGTTTGGTATGTACGGTTATCGTGCAAATTCTATTGAAGAACTTGCAATTGATGTTACAGATAATAAGTTTCTTTTTGTAAATTGCGGTGTTTATTTTAAATGGGTATTAAAAACAATTAAGAGTATTGATTAATAAAAGCCTCGACAAAATCATTTAACTTGGCGAGGTTCTTTTGTACCAAGGCGTGTAAAGCTGTTGCTGTCAAGTTTTTGAATTTAATAACCCTATATAGTTGTCTGCAAGAATTTTAATATATTTTATTGCAATACATTAAGCAAAGACCAAATTTTCTTTATGAAGTGTAATAATGTTATTATTTGTTTAAATATGTGTTTTTATGTCTAACAACATTAAAATGATTTATTTTTCAAAAATTCCTTGACAAATTACGCAAAGTTTGATATAATACATCTTGTCTTGAAAATTAAACAGATATAGGGGTATAGCTCAGTTGGTAGAGCAGCGGTCTCCAAAACCGCGTGCCGAGGGTTCAAGTCCTTCTGCCCCTGCCACAAACAAGTCCTTGAAAATGGCTTAGATAAGCCGTTTTTGAGGATTTTTTCTTTTGTCGTTTTTATTCTAAATTTTTGAAATTTACATCAGTTCCACCGTAGTTCCACCACTTTGGCATTTACAGTGGCTTCAAATGTTGTAGAAAAAGTGTAGAAATCAATCCGCTTGCAGGCTGTTTGCAATTGCTAATTTTGAGGTTTTGTCAATGTGAGCATAAAATTTTAATGTGGTTGTTGAACTGCTGTGTCCCAGCCATTCGGCAACCTGAACAGTAGTAAATCCATCATTCAACAGATTACTTGCAACGCTATGTCGTAAATCGTGAAATCTGATTTGCGGAAAATCGTTTTGCTTCTCAATCAACGTATGAAATTTTTTCGTCAGATAATTAGGCGTTATCTCCTTACCGTTATCGAAGGTACAAACATAGTCATTTGAGATATATGCGTCTTTTAGAAATTCTTTGTTTCTCACCTGACGCTCCCTCTGTTCAAGAAGTATCTTTTTTACCTGCGGTATCATTGGCAAGGTTCGGTTACTGCTTTCTGTCTTTGTGGATGATGTATAATTACTGTCTCCGCTAATTTCCTTTGTGCTTTGTTGTAAGGTTTCCCTAATCCATATGGTTTCGTTCTCAAAATCAATGTTATGCCACTTTAAGCCTAACACTTCACTTCGTCTGAATCCGTAAACCGTACAAAGATATGTCGGCAGGTAAATGCTTGTTCCTTCAAGATAAGCTAATAGCTGTTTTATCTGCACTCGGTTAAGAAATTCCGCCTTGAATTTTTCTGTCTGCTTTGGCGTTTTGGCGGCTGTTGCAGGATTTATTGATATTAAACCCTTTTCTACAGCGTCGGCAAGAGCCTTTGATATATTTTGATGGTGATGCTTTATCGTTGTGACGGATATTGTTCCGACCTTCGACTTGTAATAATCGGAAAGTTGATGCGGCTTTAGCTCTTGAAGCTCAGTACCCAGCTTTTTAAAGTAAGGGATAATGTGGTTTTCCATATTTCCCTTATAGCTGCGATAAGTATTAGGACGAACTTCTGATTTTATTGCTACAAGCCATTTCTTGAAATAGTCGACAACCTTGATGTTGGAGTAAAAGTTTAAATTCTTGTTGTCATACTCAACACATAATTGCTTTAATATCTGTTCTGCTTTTCGCTTATTATTCTTAACAGGCAAGCCTGTTGCGTGGGATTTCTGAATTCTCTTACCTGTACTATCGTAAAGATTGAGTACAGCATAATATCTTCCTTTTTTCTCTCTTAAATATCCTGTGGTCGGCATAATAGCTATCTCCTTTCCAAATTGAAAGCCGACCAATATTCATTAGACTTATTCTAACTTAATCAGTCGGCTTTGACAATTATGCGTTTTTAATATAATCCTGAATTAATAAAGTCCGTAACGCTTTGCTTCGGGATTATGTATTTTCTTCCTACCTTAACCGTTCTTATCACACCGTTTTGCAATAATGAATAAACTGCGGATCTACCAATGTGAAGCATTTTCATAATATCATCAACGGATACTATGTCTCCGTATTCAGCAAACATTACAGTTTCTTGGTTGGTATTTTTTTCTTTATCCATTTGTTTCTCCTTTCGTTAAGTGCATTTTATTTTATTGAAAGACGACCAATATTCAGCAAACTTATTTTAACTGAGTCCTCCGGCTTTGACAATTATGCGATTTTTATTAATTTTTGCTCACCATAGCTCCTCCTCTTTTTTTAAGTACTTCTTTCTTGTCAAAGAAAACATAATCATATCCGAGGTCGTTACATTTGTCACACTTATCCTTTTTAGCCTGGAGCGGATCAAAACGCTTAATAATAAAATCCGGCAAAAGTTTGTATTCTTGTAAGTGCTTTTGGCATAAACAACGTATATCGCCTGTGTTTATACTGTTATTCTGCTGAATTCCGAATGTTCGCATCAAAGCAGCATTTATATTTCGGATTAGTGCCTTCTCCGTGACTTTTCCGAGGCAATCCTTCAAATCACTTTGATTCACTGTAGTTATCTGTTCCATAAGTATCATAGAAGGAATTTCAAGCCTATATCTTTTTCCTATATAAACATGAGAAAAGAAATAAGGCTTTTTAATGATTCCCGTCAAAGGAGCTACAATGGTTGTTGTTGAACGGACATTGATTTCATCTGCCTGTAAAACAATCACTGGTCTAAATCCGTTCTGAACAGAACCTCGGGTTTCACCAAAGTCAAAAAAGAATATTTCGCCTCGCTTGACTTTATGTCCTTTCGTCATATCATTACCTCTTTTCATAAATTTAAGGGAAAATTACTCCCTTCACTTATTTGGACAAAGGGTACCCGTTTGTCAGGGCGTTTTGAAAAAATTTTTTAGTTTTTTTATTGCTTCCTCAAGAGATTCACTTATAGTTTGGTATTTAACATTCTCTTCTTCGGCAATATCTCGCAATGTTTTATCTTTTACATAATACTTGACAACTCTTGATTTTTGCTTTTCTGTTAAAGTATCTAAAGCTTTGTAAAGGGTAGAAAGTAACTCACATTCCTTCTCTTCGTTAATTCTTTCCAATACAAAATCATTAACTAAAAGCTCCTTATGAAATACCGCGGTAGTTTCATCAAAGTTAAAAATGTCTTGCGTGCGCTTGGCTCTTTTGCAAAACTTATCTTCGTTATTGATATACTTTTGACGAACTTCTATAAAACTCAAGTCCACCCTTACGAACGGTGCATAAAGTTTCGCTTGCTTTGGATATTTATTCCAGATTTCCTTTTCTGTAAGGCAGCTTGCTATGATGTACCTTTCTGTTCCGCTATAGCCTTCATATTCATATCTGATATTTATAACTTTACAATCCTTATTAAACTGCTCTTCAAGAGCTGAAATAATATTATTTGACATTTACTGTAATCTCCTTTGAATTTTGAATTTGGGTTAAATCAAAATTCAAAGGCTACGGATATTTTGCAATTACAGCTTGCCAGTATAGCAAAAACATTTAGTGTCCTTTCCGCAGAGGACAATCAGAGCAAACATAAAAATAGGGTTGGCACCAATCGGTACCAGCCCTTGCAATTTTGAGTATACAAAGGTAAGGGTACCGATTTCTACTTTTGACCTTTCGGTCTTTTTAGCAAATATCTGTATCCTCGCCCTGATGTACACTCAGGCTTGAATATTTTTTTATTTCACATTTTGATGACAAAACAAAAAGCCGACACGAACATTTCAAAATCTCAAAATCAGAAATTCTGAAAATACTCGTGTCGGCTTAATTCATCTTGATTAAGCTCAATCGTTGAGCTATATTTTTTGTAATGCGAAAACCTCATATTTGGGTTTACTGCTTAATTTTGATTGGACATCAAAACCATAAGTTCAATTAGTTGGCTCATTGATATTGTTTCATACATATCTTTATTGCTCTTTTTTACTTTGAGTGCGGGTTCTCCCGTCTCCGTTCTCACGCACTCACCAAGCGTAATTCTTTCTTTCGGTGTTTTTATCAAATTAGTTTTTTTCATCTTCCATCTTCCTTCCGAACTAACTTCATTATTCACATAATTTGATACATATTCAATTGAAAGTAAAACTACACTTTTTTTAATCAACTCCCATAAATGCTAATATATTTCTAACCTCGCAACGGGGAAGCAAGGAAAGATACTTGAATAAAATAGAACTGTTGTTCGATTTCTATCATGCATTATATCGCCATTAACAAAATTTGTCAAGACTTTTATATTGATTTATTTTTTATTTTATAGTTATTTACATTAGCTTATTGATGGTAACTATTTGTCAAGCTTATTTACATTTTTTAATATCAATTACAAACTCTTCAAAATCTCAATAAACTTATCCATCGTATAGGAACCTTGAATCTCCATTTCCTTATGTTCAAAGACCATATAATACTTGAATTTGGAACCACACATCATATCCCACTTCTTGCCGAGAGCGAGTTTTGCTTTGCTGTCGTCGTTCTTTAGCTGCTCTCCCTTTGCTTCAACAAGAACCATATTGCCGCTGGTCGTCTTTACGATAAAATCGGGATAATGATTGATGAATCCGTTCAGACGAAATCCGCGCCTATCAATAACACGATGCCACCAAAGGACATTTTCAAGCGGTGCGATATTGTTTATCAGCTTGAATTCAAAATTGTTCAAGTCGTCGCATTCCGCTATATAAAGCGATTTATCCAAGCTGTCAAAACTGACGGAAGGTGTGATTACTTTCGGGAATGAATACGCGCCGTCAGCCTTACAAATGATTTTATTCATCTCGATAAGATCGTAAAATTTCCTTTGACGGTATGAAGCTTCATATTCTTCTATTTTATCCCTTATCTTTGAAGCGTAGAAGGGAATGGAGCTTTCCATAGCGTTCAGCGCATCCTCGTCCATTTCGCTGATAACGCGAGTTACATAGGCTTGTACTTCCTCGGTTGCATAGCGGTTATTCTTATTGATTTGAGCCGCCAGAGAATCAGCGCAAGCCTTAATACGATGTTCGCTTGAAATCTGTCTTAGATACTCTCTGATCTGTTCGCTTTCCGATTTTGAAGCTCTGCGATACTTCGGTATAGCTTCACCTTGTGTAGCTACATCAATCTCATACATTTCTCCCGTCGCCAAGTTAAACTTGATGTCAGCGGGTATTTTATTAAGCGAAAAACCTTCTGACAGGTTTTCTTTTTCAAGCAGCGTATATCCGTCATTAAACAGATTGGGCGTACCTTTCAGGAAGAATTGAGGGATACGCAACGCAACCGCATCGTCAATAAATTGTTCTTGCATAGGATATTGATTCAGCATATCTCCCAAGTCACCACCAAAAAATCCGTCATTACTGTCGTTGGCTAATTCTTCGTTATATTTTTCTGCAACATCCGTAGCCTGTGCTACCATCGTTTCAATATGACTATCTTCACCGCTTGCAGGCTTGGTATCAACACGGAAATTATCGGGAATCTCTGTATCTAACCAGTCAAAGCCATTGTCCTCTGTTCCACATGGAGTATCAGGCTCTTGAATGGCTTGCTGTTCACCCTCGTCCGTAGCGAATGTCGGCTTTTCAACCTCACCTACACGGTAGTCCTTCTTGCTGAATCCCGCTTTGTTCAAGCCGACAACGATGTCGTCAAGCGTTGTGCGGAAATTCCTTGAGGAAGTCAATACATAGGACGTATTAAGCAAGGGCATTTTATGTTTCTTGGCATAGGGCTGTCTGAGTATTCTACCAAGGATCTGTTCAACATCAACTCTTGAAGTCTTATTCGCCACAGAAGCAAGGATATATGCAAACGGACAATCCCAGCCCTCTTTCAGCGCATTGACTGTAATGATATACCGTATCTCGCAATCGGGACTTAACAAATCAACTCCCTTAATTTCGTTGACATTAGAGGTCTTGATAGCAATCTGATTTTCGGGTATTCCGATTGCTACCAGCTTATCTTTCAGCTTTTCAAATGTTACGGTATCCGAGCTTGATTTAGGTTCGGCTTGGAAAAGAACAATCGGGCGGATATATTCGCCACCGTGCAGATGCTCCATCTCGGCTTGTTGTTCAATGCTTCCGCGCAACTTTACCGCGTCACGAAGAACATCCTTTACACCGTCACGATTGTAAACGACAACAGGAAGCTTAACCATATTTTCCTTTTTGAGTTCACGCGCATCCACATACGAAAGAATATTGCTGTTCTTTCTCGGCGTTGCCGTTAAATCGAGAATAAAGGACGGATTGAGGTTATTCAGCATTTCAACGCTCAGATTTGAGCTTGCGTTATGGCTCTCATCTACAACTACAACAGGCTCTAAATGGCGTAACGCCTGAATCAGCGCTGTTTCATCGGTATCGGCTAATAGCACATCATCGTCCTTGAAATACTCGGCAAAGCGCTGTAGGTTACCGTTTTCCTGATAAACCTTGCGGACATCCATCTTTTTGCTGTCAACTCGCAAAGAAGCGTAACTGATTACGCAAATCGTCAGCATTTCTCTGACGGTATCAGGCGAGAAATTCTGTCCGTTCAATAGCTGCTCTTTTGTATATACGCCGACCTTGCCCGCAAAATCCTGATCTATCTTTTGTCTGTACGGATGATTGACATTGGAAAGGGTATTGACCGTCTGCTCAATAATTGCGTCTGACGGTGCAAGCCAAACTACCACCTTTGGCTTGTCCATTGGCATTTTCTCGAAGATGGTTTTCAGCGATGAACACGCCATAAAGGTTTTGCCACCGCCCGTAGGCACTTTGAAACAGATATGAGGTACCCCTTTGATTTCGTCCTTGTACTGCGGAACGCCGCCCAAGCCTACGGTGACATCCTGTTCAGCCCAATATCGTTTCCAAGCCTCGTTCATATCGTAATCATTCAGGAAATCAAGATAAGACGAAAGGTTTTTCATTACTCTCTTTTGATAAATTTTCAGTTCCATAATTCCACCTGTTATAGCTTTGAGATATCTCTCGGAATCTTCTTAAAGGTAATTCTGTACTTTTCAAGCTCATTATTGCTGAGAGTGCATAAGTCGGCGTAAATAACATACGCTCCCGCTTTGGTCTTGATAGTATTCAAGAATTCGTTGTTAAGGGTTGTAATCTGCTTTTTCTCATAATAGAAGTAGTAAGCATTGTCAATATAAGTTCCGAGGTAATAAGGTTCGTCGGCTTTGTGCGGAGCTAAAGTCTGCTTTGTTTCTGTGAAATAAACATATTTGCGAATTTCGGCCTCGCCGATTTCCTCATTTAGCATATCGCCGTTGAAGATAGGCTCACCGAGTTCATAGTAACTAAAATCGCTGCCTGTGCCCTCAACAGCCTTTTTTCCTTCACCGTAGCCGTTAATCACACGTTTCACTCTTTCGGCTGTAATGGAATCGGCATAGTCCATCATTTCAATCATAATAAACTTGCGATTGCCGCCGTCAGCCTTGTTCATATTTAGGACAGCGTGAGCAGTTGTGCCTGAGCCAGCGAAAGAATCAAGAACAACTGCGTTTTTATCCCCAATGATATATAATACTCTTTCTATCAAACGAGGAGGTTTGGGAGTATCAAAAATTGCAGTCCCGCCAAACATATTCTTTAATAATCTTGATGCTTCATCAGTGTGCCCTGTTTCTTCAAACGACCAGAGATTAGTTACAGGTCTGCCACCCATTGAATCAAGATATGCTTTACGGCTTAACGCACCCGTGCCGTTACGAGAAAAGAAAAATTCAGGCAACACACCGTTTTTGATTATATCGTTAGCTTTCTTTTTTGCCGTTTCTAAATCCTCATTTATAGAAATTGCTAAAACATCTTTACGAACTTCATCGGATGAAGCATTACAAACTTTTGCTCTTTCATCATAATCCTTCAAATCCACCAAATGATAATCGCACCATTGGCACATCGCCTTTAGCATTTGATCTTGTCCTAAACTCCAACATCTTCCTTGAGGCGGATATGTATATTCTCCTGTTATTGGATTCTGTATTGCATAAACCATTCCTTGGTGTGTGATTGCATTTGGCGCACTGGCTACTATATTTCTCCAAGCACCTTTCGGATCATTATCAGGATTTTTATATTTTGAATCCATTGATTCTGTTCGTGCTAACTTTTGAGGTTGCCATTCTGCTTTTTTGCTATACACAAGAATATGCTCTACTTCCGCAGGAATACCTTTTGCGTCGTTACGCATGGAGTATGTCCTCTGCCAAGAGATATTAGACACAAAGCAGTTCGCGCCGAAAATCTCGTCACAAATCATTTTGAGGTTATACAGCTCGTTATCGTCTATGCTGATAAAGATAACACCGTCCTTTGACATCAGTTTGTGCAACAGCTTCAATCTCGGATACATCATACACAACCACTTATCGTGACGGCTGAGATCTTCGCCCTCCTGACCGACAACCTTGCCAAGCCATTTCTTGATTTTCGGATCATTGACATTATCGTTATATACCCAATTTTCGTTTCCCGTATTGTACGGCGGATCTATATAGATACACTTGATTCTGCCCTCATACTGCGGCAACAGAGACTTTAACGCTTCAAGGTTATCGCCGTGAATAATCATATTTCCGCTGCCGTTATCTTCTTTATGCTCTCCGCCCTTGTCAAAGCTGTACTGACGCTCCAGCGTTTTATACGGAACATCCAAATGATGATTCACAACCTTGCTCTTTCCAATCCAATCAAGTGTAGGCATAATCTTTCTCCTTACAAATTCACGAGTTTCTTAATGAAAACTATAAATAAATAATACAATAAATTCGTGCCTTTGTAAATAGGGAAAAGAACTGCAATATCGTCAACAATACAACGCTTATTATTGTTATTAGGTTATATCCTCTCTATAAAACATCTCATTTAGATTTTTCCAAAACGATTGAACTAAAAACCACTTTATAACTTGGTTAAAGATTCTCCGATTGTTTTATCCTGACTCAGTCAAATTCAAAATCTGTTTTGCTCATACTCAAACACTTTTTTTGTTTAAGTTGCCATTCTAAGTCCGGATATATTATATAGCTTATATGAAACACCTTAAAACTCTTATTCTCCACAGCTTACTAAAAGGGCTATTTACACTACGCTAAATCAGAGTTTCAATTTATTTTGCAAAATATGGAACTTCTTTTTTGTCAATATACCAGTATTTTCCGTTTTTTATCGCCGATTGATATTTTCCTTTCCTAACATCTAACAAAAGATTATTATAGTCGAGCTCATAGATTTTTGAATACTCCTTAAGGGTAATATAATCAGCGTAAGGAATGGCGGAATACTCATAATACTTCGCATCTAATTCTGAAATGAGAGCAAACCATTTCTTGCCGATTTTTTGAGCAGATTTGATAGTACCTTTTCTTGCTTGTCTGGCTAAGGATACACTTGACATACCTTTGTATTTAGCGTACTCATCAAGGCTAACGAGACCATTTTGGTTGATGTGTTTTGACATAAAAAACTTCCTTTCAACTGTAGTAATCTCATGTTACCATTGTTGAAAGGAATAGATGCTTATTTCATTTTTCTTAATTATAGCTTAGGAAGGTTGTATCAAAAGTGT
>ULTQ01072139.1_pt1 | contig 33484 bp, 39 predicted proteins | sample 1957731 | NCBI WGS metagenome assembly ULTQ01 (sample SAMEA4835738, study PRJEB28245) | human gut metagenome | biome: gut microbiome; material: fecal sample | place: Denmark | collected 2008 | reverse complement strand
GCTTCTCAAGCACATGAATCGTACGGTTCGTACCGCGTTGGCCGATGTTGAGGCTGTGCTCTTCGTGATTGACGCCGCCGGATGGAAAAGCGACGACGAACTGGTGTTGAAGCTTTTGGATCGGGAAGCTAAAAACGTCATTTTGGTGCTCAACAAGATTGACCTTGTCAAAGACAAGGAACGTCTGTTGCCGCTTATGGCCGAGTCGATGCAAAAGTTTCCGTTTGCCGCCATCGTTCCCGTGAGTGCGGAAAAAGGCAAGATGCTCGATGATCTCAAGGGGGAGATCAAAAAACTTTTGCCGGTCTCGCCGCCTTTTTTTGATGCCGATCTCTACACCGATAAATCGCCGCGCTTTATTGCGGCTGAAACGATTCGTGAAAAGGCATTCCGTCTTCTAGGCGACGAATTGCCTTACGGTTTGGCCGTGATGATCGAACGCTGGAACGAAACTGACAACGGAGCCGAAATCGTTGCTTCGCTTTGGGTCAATCGCGAAAGTCACAAGCCAATCGTGATCGGTGAAAAGGGGGCTAAGTTGCGTGAAATCAGCCGTCTGGCACGAGCCGACATCGCAGAACTTTTGGGTAAGCGCGTTCACCTGGAAGTCTGGGTGCGAGTGCGCCGAGGCTGGAGTGACGATGCTCGTATTCTGAAGTCTCTCGGCTACGGCGACTGATTTTTCTCATGGCTTCGGGAACCGTTTCCAAGGAATCGGAGAGAGCGCCCGTCGTACGCGTGCGCTCGGAACCTGCTTTTGTCCTCTCCAGCCAGCCCTGGAGAGAGACGAGTGTCATTGCCGAATTGCTCACGCGACATCACGGTCGTGTGACTGTGGTGGCGCGTGGCGCCAAGCGGGTTTCGAGTCGATTTCGCGGCATCATCATGCCGTTTGTCCCTCTTGTGGTGAGTTTCTCAGGCGCGGGTGAAATCAAAAACCTCACCGATGCCCGCTGGATGGGACCGATGACGCCCAATGAGCATGAAGGGCTTGTGTCGGCCTTTTATGTCAATGAGCTGATATTGCGCATGACGGTGCGAGGTGACTCCTCGGTTTGTCTTTACAACGATTATCTGCAGGTCTTGAGCGATCTTACGCTTAGGGAGGGCAGGGAGTTGTCGGTGGCCCTGCGCAGCTTTGAAATCAAGCTGCTCAATTCGCTTGGCTGGAGTCAGGCATCTAAAGTTGAAGAGATTGACAAGGGTGGCATTTGGACGGTTCGACAGGGGGAACTCGTTTGCGTTGATGAGCTGTATGAAGGTGAAAGAGCAGTGACCCGTGACACAGCTCGGGCCGTTGCCGCAGCCAAAATCACCCCGTGTGCTGATTTGCGTGAGGTGCGCGACGTTCTGCGCCGCATAATCGGTTACTATGTTGGCGACAAGGGTTTGAAGACCCGCAAGACTCTGGAAATTTGGTCGCAGATTTGACGCTCAATATCATGTCGACGATTCGGATTTCCGAGAAAAGGCGATGAACCGATTCTGCCGTTTCATGACGGTTGCAGTTTTTTATGTTGACCAAACTTTCCGTCAATCTCAATAAGATTGCGCTGATTCGCAATTCCCGTGACGGCAATACGCCGTCTGTTACGCTTTTCGGTGCCGTGGCTTTGAAAGCCGGCGCTGCCGGTCTGACGGTCCATCCGCGTCCTGACGAGCGACATATCCGACACGATGATGTTCCGGCACTCTCCAAACTTCTCAAAAACTGGCCCGGCCGCGAGTTCAATATCGAAGGTAACCCCTTCATGAACTTGATGGAGCATGTCCGCGCCGTACGTCCCGATCAGGTGACGTTTGTCCCAGACAGTGAGTCACAGAAGACGAGTGATCACGGCTTCAATCTCATCGAACAAGGTGAAAAACTGCGTCCGCTGATTGCCGAAGCTAAGGATCTCGGCTGTCGAGTCAGTCTTTTCATGGATCCTGATCCCGAACAGATCGTGCTTGCTAAGGATCTCGGCGCCGATCGCATTGAACTCTATACCGAAGCGTATGCTGCGGCGTGCGGCACAGCCTCTGTCGGCCCGATGCTCAAGAGATATGCCTTGGCGGCTCGCGCAGCTCGGGAAGCCGGACTTGGCGTGAACGCCGGGCACGATCTCAGTCTTACGAATTTGCAGGAATTGCTTGTAGCCTGCGAGTGCATCGCCGAAGTTTCCATCGGCCACGCGTTGGTGAGCGAAGCGCTTGAGTATGGTATGACTGAGACGGTCGGTCGATACAACGCCTTGTGTTTGCGCGCCGCTGAACAGATCGCATACAAGAACAAGTCTTAAAGGAAAATAAACATGCTTGGTCCCGTTGTTTGTGACATTGTTGGAACGACTCTGTCGGAAATCGAAAAAAGGCGCATTGCACACCCCCTAGTAGGCATGGTGATTTTGTTTGCCCGTAACTATGAAAATAGGACTCAACTCGAAAAGCTTTGCCAGGCAATTCACGATATCAAGCCGGGTGTTCTGATCGGTGTGGATCACGAGGGTGGTCGCGTACAGCGTTTCCGCGACGGCTTTACCGAAATTCCTGCGATGAGCGCCTACGGCCGCGCCTATAGAGACGATCCGGAAGCGACGGCGAGAGCCCTGACGGCCGCAGGTTTTGTGATGGCTTCCGAACTGCGCACGGCTGGTGTCGACTTTACGTTTGCTCCTGTGCTTGACTTGGATTGGGGGCAGAGCCAAATCATCGGTGAACGCTCTTTTGCGCTCGATCCTCGCGTTGTAACGCGCCTAGCTCGTGCTCTGAGCCACGGAATGCTTATGGCGGGCATGGCGAACTGCGGCAAGCATTTTCCTGGCCATGGCTACGCGGCAGCCGACAGCCACGTGGCGCTGCCCGTTGACGATCGTGAGGTCTCACGCATTGAACACGCTGATGCGAAACCTTATACATGGATGGGCATCGGTCTGGCGTCCGTAATGACGGCGCACGTCTTGTATCCGGCTTACGACGAAGTTCCAGCAACCTTCTCCAAGCGCATTCTCAAGGGGTTGCTTCGCGATACGCTTCACTTTCCAGGCTTCGTTTTCTCGGACGATCTGTCGATGAAGGGGGCCGGGGGCGGTACACTGACACAGAGAGCCCAAAAGGCGCTTGAGGCCGGATGCGATGCCGTTATCTGCTGCAACGCGCCAGAGGAAGTCGATCAGATGCTGCAAGAACTGCTGTTCGAGCCTGACGCCGGATGGCGCGAGCGCGCATCTGCGGTTGACCCGAAGCCCTTCCCGCCGAATCATGAAGAGCTACTTGCTTCCAATGTTTACAAGATTTCTCGTTCGTTGATGACAATCTGAACGAGAAACGAAGTCAGGACAAACTACCGTGATTATTGAGTCTCTTCTCGATACCGACCTCTACAAGTTCACGATGATGCAGTGTGTGCTGCATCAGTTCCCGGACGCCAACGTGAAATATCGCTTCCGTTGCCGAACCGAAGGGGTGGATTTGAGTCCTTATGCGGATGAGATTCGAGAGGAAATTGAGCATCTGTGTACGCTTACGATGAAGGAAGACGAGCTGGATTACCTTGGCAACCTTCGCTTCATCAAAAGCGACTTTGTGGATTTTCTCAGTCTCTTTCATCTCAAGTCGAAGTACGTAACGGTTGCGGTCAGTTCCGAAATGCCTTGCGGCATTGACATCGTGATCGAAGGACCGTGGTTGCACACAATTCTTTTTGAGATTCCGATTCTTGCAATCGTCAACGAGGTGTACTTTCGCCACACCGTTCCTGAACCCGATGAGGAGGAGGGCATGGCGAGACTGCGCCAGAAAATCCGTTGGATCAAGAACGAGCCCGACAACGGAAACCTCAAGATCAGCGACTTCGGTACACGCCGCCGCTTTTCCCGCGATTGGCAGCGCAAAGTCATCAAGGTGCTTTGCGAGGAACTTGGTCCGACATTTTTTGCGGGCACGAGTAACGTCATGTATGCCAAGGAGTTCGGTCTCATTCCGATCGGAACGATGGCGCATGAATATCTGCAGGCCTGTCAGGCCCTCGGTCCGCGATTGCGCGACAGTCAGACTTTCGGGTTTGAAATGTGGGCCAAGGAATACCGAGGTGACTTAGGCATTGCTCTCTCCGACGTATATGGCACAGAACCTTTCCTGCGCGACTTCGACATGTTCTTCTGCAAGCTCTTCGACGGCGCACGCCATGATTCGGGCGATCCGGAGAGTTGGGGAGAGCGCATGATTCTTCACTATGCTGCCAACAAGTGCGATCCGCGTAGTAAGACGCTGATCTTTTCGGACGCGCTCACGGTGCCGAAGGTGATTTCGCTATATCGGCGCTTCAATCATCGCATTCGCGTCGGCTTTGGCATCGGCACAAACCTGATGAACGATTTGGGCCCGACGCCGCTCAATATCGTCGTGAAAATGGTGCGGGCCAACGGGCAGCCGGTGGCAAAAATTTCCGACACTCCCGGCAAGGGGATGTGCGAGGACGAAACCTATCTTGCCTATCTGCGGCAGGTGTTCGGACTGGATCCGGGCGCACCCGTCGGTTCTTCCAAACGGTAGTTTCTTGACGGCGTTCCGGCACTATCGGTCGATTGCTCAGGGCGATCGGCCGATTTGGTGTTTTTTAAGTGGGACTGCTGTCGGTTTCTAAAGGCTACAACGTTGATTCGTGCTTCGTATAGTGGTGAAATTTTTGTAAACAGATCCCAAACTTTTAGCTAAAATCAACAAGATCAGTGTTTGAAGGTGTGGTTTACATTTTCGAACACGCCTTCGAAACGTTCAGTGCACGGAGAAACAAAGACAATGCATGCACTCAAGATACTTCTGGCAACGGCAGCGGTGCTTCTGCCGACCTTGGCTTCGGCAGCTAGTCTCAACGGTGCCGAGCTCGCCATTACATGGGCAATTCCGTTTGCGGGCATTCTTTTGTCCATTGCCCTTGTGCCGCTCATCGCGCCCAACTTGTGGCACCACCACTACGGCAAGATTGCCGTTGCCTGGGGGTTGGCCTGCGTAATTCCGATCTTTATGTCCTTTCCGACCGACGTGGCAGTCGGCTCGGTTGCGCACGCCATGATCGGTGACTACGTTCCCTTTATTCTGTTTGTCGGCGCACTTTTTATCGTTGCGGGCGGTATTCACATCCGCAGCAGCTTCGTCGGTCGTCCGATCGTCAATGCCGGCATTCTCTTCGTTGGTGCTTTTGTTGCTAACCTCATGGGGACGACCGGTGCGGCTATGTTGCTGATTCGTCCGTTGTTGGCTGCCAACGAAGGGCGTCGCTACAAGATGCACACTTTTGTGTTCTTCATTTTTATCGTGGCCAATATCGGCGGCTGCCTGACGCCTCTGGGCGATCCTCCTTTGTTTCTGGGGTTCTTGCGCGGCGTGACGTTCTTTTGGACTGCGCAGCACCTGATTCTGCCCTTACTCGTGACGCTTGCCATTTTGCTTACGATCTATCTGGCGATCGACACCTATTTCTTCAAGAAAGAAGTGGCTGAAGGGTCGTTTAATCCCAACGCCGTGGAGTCGAAGTCCTTCGGCATTGACGGCGGCATTAACTTGATCTATCTGGCCATCATTGTTGGCGCTGTGTTGATGAGCGGCATCTGGAAGTCCAGCTTTGAAATCAACGTTTTGGGTGTGCACCTGACAGGTCAGGGTCTGTTGCGCGACGCAATTTTCATCGCCGTCGCCATCTTGTCTGTTTTGACCACTTCCAAGAGCGCTCGTGAAGCCAATCAGTTCTCCTGGGAGCCGATCAAGGAAGTTGCCAAGCTATTTTTCGGGATCTTCCTGTGCATCGTGCCGGTACTCGAAATGTTGCGCGCCGGTCACGAAGGTGCGTTCGCTCCGCTCGTCTCTCTTGTAACGGACGAAAACGGCGAATTCAATAATGTGATGTTCTTCTGGCTCACCGGTGCTCTGTCGGCCTTCCTCGATAATGCGCCTACCTATTTGGCCTTCTTCAACCTGGCAGGAGGTGATCCTATTGAGATGATGACCACGCACTCGCATACACTGATGGCCGTTTCCATGGGCGCTGTGTTCATGGGCGCGGTGACCTACATCGGCAATGCTCCCAACTTGATGAGCGTGAGCATTGTGCGCGAGCGTGGCGTCAAGATGCCTTCCTTCTTCGGCTATATGCTTTGGTCGGTCGGTATTCTCTTCCCGACGTTCTTCATCGTCGACATCATTTTCCTCTAATCGAGAACGGCCGGCCCGATGCTTTGGGAGGCCTTCTACGAAACGAAAAAGCGGCATCCGTTGAGGTGTCGCTTTTTTTTTCGTTTCGCATCAGTCCCACTTTTAAGGGGAAACACTTAATATAAAAAGAAATCAATAGAATTTTGCTTTTTTGTTAATAATCTAGTTAACGGAAAGGAGTATCGATTCATGAACCGCTCGAATGTCACGACATTGACAGCGATTCTTTTTGCCGTAGGGGCAATTTCTCCGGTTGCCTTCGGCGGCCAATTTCATCCGCAAGCTGATCTGACTTCGTTGGTTGTTGCGGACTCTTCGGGGATTCAAAAGGGCGAGGAGTTCATTCGGGACGACACCCTCGAAATCACAAGTGATATCTACGGATCAATTGGCATAACTGCCGTGGATGCAGACGGCACCGGTTTTGAAGCCAATTTATGTCGACGCGATGATTGCACCGGGCTAAAAGTATCTGTTGAACTGGGACAGACTGCCGATTCCGTCGGCATTTTGCTCGGTGAGGGTGCATCGTTGAACTTGTTCCAGGATGCACAGATCAAGGCTGAAACGGCGATTCGCGGCAGCGGTACCGTGTATTTGGGCTTTGGGGACCCTGCCCGCTATGACATCGTCGGCGGGTTGGACATGAGAGAGGGGACGATTCGGAGCGAAGCCGAAAATTCGTTTCACTATGTCGGCATCGGCGATTTGGGACGATTTGAGGCCCAGGCAGGGCATTTGATTGTCGGAGAAACAGACAAAGGGGGTAGTGAAACGTTCCTTCGCATCGGAACATTACAGTTGGGTGACGGGGCAAGTGTGACGGTTGTCGGAGATCAGGCCGATGGTTCGGGATATCTCGCTGACAATCGAGTACTGATCGTTCAGAGGCTTGAAGCAACAGCAAGGCCGGAGTGGGCGCCACCCTCAGAAAGTGAACAGCGAGCCGTGAATCTGAAGGGGGAAGCCACGCTGATTTTAGGTACGGAACTTGCACAAGGAGAGTCTGTCAAGGATTTGCGCTCAAACATACTCAATATTCTTAACACGAGCGAGGTCAATACCGGTTCATTTTCCAGAGCGACATTGATCACGGGAGCTAATGTCGAGATTGATGAGGGCATTTCTGTCGTGGTCGGCGAAGAGGTAAGCGAGGAAAACGTTGCTGCAGATGGCATCCATATCGGCAATGACGGTCGCTGGATCGTACATTTTGAAGACGATGCCGCTAAAAGCACCGTTCGCGAACCGGTGAGTCTGGGCGAACTTGCCGGGATGGATCAAAGCGGCATTACGGCCGAAGCTGAGGCCGAGCTAATTCTCTACAACTGGAACGGACAGGCTTTTGACATAGGCGAGTTTGATCCGAACAACGTTCATGCTTTCGGAGGGGCCCGCCTGCAAATCAAGGATAACATTGCCACCCGCTTGTGGTGCAAGGACTTCGCTGGTTTGAGAGGTTCAGCTTTGGTTGGGTATGTGGAAGATTTGGCCGATCGCGAAAATGAAAACGCAATCCTGATGCATCGTCCCGGCTACGGCTTTATTTTCGATACATTGCCTGAAGAAAACGTCGGGCGCGACGCCTACGCCAACTTGGTTGACGGCGCTATCTTCTTGCCTGTGACTTCAGGTATTGCCACGGCGGCAGAACGAGCAGTTCAAGATGCGATCACGATAGTGATGGCACACGATCTGACGCTATTTGACGGAAAAGGACATTGGTGGGCACATGGCCAGTCTGGTCGCATCAAGGCCAATGAGATTTTTTCGGGCGGCAGCGGTGACTTCGGTTTTGAGGCGGACGTGACGACCGGAGCATTGGGGTACGATTTCGCCATGTCTCGCAATTGGATTACAACGCTGGCCGTGTCTTTTGCCGGGATTGACACCGACAGCAGGGGCGTGATTGAGCGCACCTCGGGTGATATGTCCGTCGCGACGGTGTCCGTGGCAGCAGCAAGACATTTTGAGGACTTTACCTTGCGTTTGGGGCTGGCATATTCCCGCGCTTCGGGCGAGGCCGATCAGCGCACCGTCGGTCATCGTCTGGAAACAGACGTGGACATTGACTACGTCACCGCCATAGCTCGCGTGACGGCCAGGTCGCTTACGGAAAATATGCAGTTCGAACCGTTTGCTCAGTTGTCCGTAACGACGGCAAAAATGCACGACGGCTCGATTTTAGATAACGACAGCGACGGTGCGGTTGCAGGCGAAGGATTCAAGACCTCTGCGGACAATCGTGTCTGGGGAACAATGGAAGCAGGGGCCGATGCAGGTTGGCAGTTTGACATTGCCGATCTCATGCGCGTGAAGCCTCAGTTCGGTGTGTCCATGCGTACCTCTGTCGGTCAGACCGATTGGGAAATCAGAAGTCGCTTGTTTGACGGAAACGGATTATCCAAGGCGTCTTATGACAGCGCTCAGCGTTTTGCTGTGCGACTTCGGGCGGGGATAGAGCTTGCTCGCAGCGGCTATTGCGAAGTTAAACCACACTTCTGGAGCCGAGACAAAGAGGTGAAAACGGAACCCTACGCTTGGACTTTGCTTCTGGCGGGCACTTATGAACGTGCCTCGGATCAGGAGCAGTCCGGCTCGGTTTCGCTACAGTACCGACAGCTTTTCTAAAAGCTGACGGACTACAAGTGCAGGCAGGAAAACACTTGAGAAGCCTGCCTGCGCAAACGAACAGGCTAACGTTTGCAAAAGTGCGTCAGCCTGTATTTGCCTGTTTCGATTGATTGCTGCATTCGTGACGAAATTATTCGAGCGTTAGAATGTAACGCCTTGGCGGACACCATTTTTTTGTCCGTACCTAGTTCGGAAAGACTGTTGCATGCCACCGCAGGCCGTGAGCATGCAATGCAAAAAAGAAGAGAGAAATATGCAGCACAAAGAAGACATCGAGGTCAAGACCCCCGCGGCAGACGGGGCAGCGGCTCCGGTGGACTGGAAGTTGGCCCGCAGCTTGGTCGAACCGCTTTACCTGGATCAAAAGCTTTATACCGGGGAACCCCGACTGGCCCATGCCGACGGCATGGCAGAAATTTTGAAAGGCGTTCGTAACGACGACGAATTGATTGTTGCGGCGTACCTCTTTTCCGTGACGGATTGCATCCACGACGCAGACCGTTGGATTGAAAAGACGTTCGGGAAGAACGTTTTGCAGCTTGTTCGCGATCTTGAGCAGCTGATGCACGTCAGTCAGCGTGCTCGATCCGATAACCGCGAAAGCGGTGCCGTTTATCAGTCCGAAGCGCTGCGACGCATGCTGTTGGCCATGTGCCACGATCTGCGAGTGGTGGTTTTGCGTCTGGCAAGTCGCCTGCAGACGTTGCGATGGTTCGCCCAGTCGCGCGCACCGGGTGCAGATGAGTACGGTCGCGAGACTTTAGCTCTTTACTCGCCCTTGGCTAATCGTTTGGGTATCTGGCAAATGAAGTGGGAGCTCGAGGATTTGTCCTTGCGCTTTACGGAACCCGAAATCTACAACGAAATTTCCAAAGAGCTCGACGAAACGCGTGAGCAGCGTCTTGCCTTTATGCGTGGTTGTGTCGAACGCATCCAGATGTTGTTGAAGGCCAACGGCATCGAAGCCGAAGTGAGCGGTCGCCCGAAACACATTTATTCCATCTACAAAAAGATGGTCCGCAAGCACCTGCGTTTCGATCAGTTGTTTGATATCCGTGCGGTGCGCATCATCGTTGATACGGTGGAGCACTGCTACGAAGTGCTTTCGCTGGTGCACGAAAACTTCACAGTGCTCTCGAAGGAATACGACGACTACATCGCCAATCCCAAGCCCAACGGGTACCAGTCTCTGCACACTGTGGTGACCGATCCTCACGGACGTCCGGTGGAAATTCAGATCCGTACACGCGCGATGCATGAGTTTGCCGAACTTGGTGTGGCTGCGCATTGGCGTTATAAGGAAACCGGCAATTCGAACAAGGACAAGGGAGCCGAAGCCGAAGAGCAGCGCGTTGCCTGGCTGCGTCAGTTGCTGGATTGGAAGAGCGACGTAGCGCCGCCTGCCGAACCAGGCCTTGAAGATGACCATGTTTATGCGCTGACGCCGCAGGGGCGCGTAGTCGAACTTCAAAAAGGGGCGACCCCCATCGATTTTGCCTATCAAGTGCATACTGAACTCGGTCATCGGTGCCGCGGTGCGCGTATCGACGGCCAGATGGTGCCGCTTAACACGCAGATTAAGACTGGTCAAACCGTTGAAATTGTGGCGGCAAAGACGGGGGGGCCGTCCCGTGATTGGCTCAACCCTGAGCTCGGCTTTGCCGTTAGCGCGCGCACTCGGACCAAGGTGCGACAGTGGTTCAATGCACAAAAACTGGCGGAACAGACGCAGGCTGGGCGTGAACGACTCGATAGGGAACTTGCACGTTTGGGCAAGACTGCCGTCAAGCTCGAGGAACTGGCCAAGCGTTTGGGCTATGACTCGGTTGATGATCTGTGTGTAGCTTTTGCAAAGGAAGAGTTCAGTCTAAAAGCACTCGAGCAGGCCGTTCAGCCCCAAGTTGAAGAGCCCGAGCCTCAGCCCGAGGTGCTCGTCAGAAGCTCTCAGGCACAAAAGAGTCACAAATCCAATGTGCTTGTCGTTGGCATCGACAGTTTGATGACGCAGTTGGCAAAGTGCTGCCATCCGGCTCCTCCTGACGAAATCATCGGATTTATCACGCGCGGGCGTGGTGTCACGATTCATCGCATCGACTGTCCCAATGTCAAGAACCTTGTTGCTAACGATCAGGAACGCATGATCGAAGTCGGCTGGGGCAATCAGGCTGAGGCCGTTTACCCGGTCGATATCTACATTGTGGCGCGTGACCGACAAGGACTTCTTAAGGACGTCAGTGAAGTGTTCATGCGTGAAAAACAAAACATCACAGGGCTGAATACTGTTAACGTCAAGGGGGACGCCCATATGCGCATCTCGATTGAGATTCGTTCGTCGGAAGATCTTCGCCGATCACTCTCTCAATTGCGTGAACTAAAGGGCGTGATGAGCGTGCGTCGAGCCTGATAAACAAAGGTGCCGTCCGGACTTGTCTTCCTGACGGCATTTTTTTTGATGGTTTGTTCTTAGAATTGTTTTTCTGTAAAATCAATACCTTATGTGCTTTAGTGCAAAAAAGTTCAAAAATTTTCGGAAAAGGACTTGCATTCCTGAAAAAGCACGGGTATAGTTCGCATCTCTCAGGCACATAGCTCAGTTGGTTAGAGCATCACCTTGACATGGTGGGGGTCGTTGGTTCGAGTCCAATTGTGCCTACCAGAATTTTTTGGAGACACCTAGCAAATGCGCGCGTCTAAGATCGTACGAACGACGAAGACCTGCAAACAGTAAGTCTGCGGGCGCGCGAAGGTGTTGAATAGGAAAAGAGTGCGGCTCACAGAGTCAGCACTCTTTTTTTTATTTCGGCCGCGCGTGAAGCCATTTGCGCAACGCTAAAACGAAAGGGATTAGAAATGCTTTCCATCACTTTGCCCGACGGTTCTGTTCGCCAATACGAAGGACCGCTCTCTGTGGGTGACATTGCTGCATCTATCGGTACCGGCCTTGCCAAGGCTGCTCTTGCCGGTAAGGTTGACAACAAGCTCGTCGATTTGTCTCACATTGTTGAGACGGATGCCAACGTTGCCATCGTCACGGCAAAGGACCCCGAAGCTCTTGAGCTGATTCGTCACTCTACTTCGCACCTGATGGCTCAAGCTGTCAAGGAGCTTTACCCGACGGCTGAAGTGACGATTGGACCGGCCATTGAAAATGGCTTTTACTACGACTTCAAGTTTGAGCGCGCCTTCACGCCCGAAGATCTCGAAAAGATCGAAGCTCGAATGAAGGAACTTGTGAAAAAGGACATTCCGCTCGAGCGCTATACGTTGCCGCGCGATGAAGCCATTGCATATTTCAAGAGCATCGGCGAGCACTACAAGGCTGAAATTATTAGCGAAATTCCTGCAGGAGAAATTATTTCTCTTTACCGTCAGGGAGACTTCACGGATTTGTGCCGCGGACCTCACGTACCGAGCACGGGCAAACTCAAGGTCTTCAAGCTCATGAAGGTGGCTGGTGCATATTGGCGTGGCGACAGCAAGAACGAAATGCTGCAGCGCATCTATGGTACTGCCTGGGCAAAGAAAGAAGATCAGGAAGCCTATCTCACGATGCTCGCCGAGGCCGAAAAGCGTGACCATCGCCGTTTGGGCAAGGAACTCGATCTTTTCCATCTGCAGGAGGAAGCTCCGGGGCTGATCTTTTGGCATGCCAAGGGTTGGACGCTGTGGCAGGTTGTTGAACAGTTCATGCGCCGCATTTATCGCGAAAATGGCTATCAGGAAGTTAAGGCACCGCAGCTGCTCGATCGCTCTTTGTGGGAGCGCTCCGGTCATTGGGCCAAGTACCGCAGCAATATGTTTACAACCGAATCGGAAAACCGCTACTACGCGCTCAAACCGATGAACTGTCCGGGGCACATTCAGCTCTTTAATTCGGGCTTGCGCAGCTACCGCGATCTTCCGCTCCGCTACGGCGAATTCGGTCAGTGCCATCGTAATGAGCCATCGGGTGCGTTGCACGGTCTGATGCGAGTGCGTGGCTTTACCCAGGACGACGGTCATATTTTCTGCACGGAAGATCAGATCCTGAAGGAATGCATGGATTTCACTCGTATCGTGCGCGATGTCTATCACACGTTCGGTTTTGAAGACATTCTCTACAAAGTAGCGACTCGTCCGGAAATGCGTATCGGTGAAGATGCTGTTTGGGACAAGGCCGAAGCCGCTTTGATCGAGTCGCTCGATGCCTGTGGGTTGCCGTATGAAATTCTGCCGGGTGAAGGTGCCTTCTACGGCCCGAAGATTGAGTATCACCTCAAGGATTGCCTCGGCCGAACCTGGCAGTGCGGTACGATTCAGGTCGACTTCCAGATGCCGGGACGTCTGGGTGCCGAATATGTTGCCGAAGACAATTCACGCAAGGTGCCTGTGATGTTGCATCGCGCCATTCTCGGTTCGCTCGAGCGTTGGATCGGTATGTTGATCGAACACTACGCCGGTGCTATGCCTGTGTGGCTCTCTCCGGTTCAGGTAGCAGTGGCTTCTATTACGGATGCACAGGCCGAATTTGCCGCCGATGTTGCGCGAAAGATGCGCGAAGCCGGAATTCGTGTCGTTGAAGATTTGCGCAGTCAAAAGATCAACTATAAAATCCGCGAACTGACTTTGCAGAAGCTGCCTTACATCGCCGTTGTTGGCGACAAAGAGGCCCAGTCCGGCACGGTCAGCGTGCGTGCACGCGGAGGCAAAAACCTTGGCGTCATGCCTATTGAGGAATTTATTGCCCGTGTGGTGAGTGAGGATCAGTCCCGCAAGAACACGGACGATTGATCACACATTGATCAGAATGCGCCATGCCTAGTGGTGGCGCATCAAATAAAACTATTTTGGGAGACGTGCCATAGCACAAGATCGCAATCACCGAATCAATCGTGAGATTCGGGTACCTGAGGTTCGACTGACGGGCGTTGACGGCGCCCAGATCGGTATTGTTTCGACGGCTGAAGCGCTTCGGATGGCTGAAGATTACGACGTGGATCTCGTAGAGGTCGCGCCTAACGCTCAGCCCCCAGTTTGCCGCCTGATGGATTACGGTAAGTTCCGTTATCAGGAGCAGAAGAAGGCTCAGGAAATGAAGGCTCGTCAGAAGGTGATTCAGGTTAAGGAAGTCAAATTCCGCCCTGCCACTGACGAAAATGACTACCAGACCAAGTTGCGCGCTCTTCGCCGCTTCTTGGCCGACGGCGACAAGGCCAAGGTAACGCTGCGCTATCGCGGCCGTGAAATGGCTCATCAGGATTTGGGTGCCCAGATCATGCACCGCATTCGAGATGAACTCGCTGAAGAAGCCCAGATCGAGCTGCAGCCGAAGCTTGAGGGGCGCCAGATGATCATGGTGCTCGCTCCCAAGCGCAAAAAATAAAAATGCGTGTATAATCGCACGCTCTTAACGCCCAGAAGCGCAAGGGTATTTGCGCTTCTGGCTTTTTAAAAAGTCGGGGCGGGCAAAAGAAGTCGGGAGCAAAGATTCCCGCGCCTGGAGTTCCGACAAATCATGAGGAAATACGGCAAATGCCGAAGATGAAAACTAAGAAGGCTGCGAGCAAGCGCTTCAAGGTCCGCGCCGGCGGTTCCATCAAGCGTGCCCACGCCACCAAGCGTCATATCCTGACCCATCGTTCGACGAAGAACAAGCGTCACCTCCGCGGCATGGTCACCATCCACGAGTCTGACAGCAAGTCGATTCACCGCATGATGCCTTACGCTTAATAAGAGGAGAGGATAGAGATGCCCCGAGTAAAACGTGGCGTGACGGCTCGTGCCCGTCACAAGAAGATTCTTGCCCTCGCTAAGGGCTTCCGTCTGCGTCGCAACAACGTTTTCCGCGTTGCCAAGCAGGCTGTGATGCGTGCCGGTCAGTACGCTTATCGTGACCGCCGCGACAAGAAGCACGTGTTCCGCCGTCTGTGGATTGCTCGTATCAACGCTGCAACCCGCTCCAACGGTATGACCTACAGCCGCTTCATGAACGGTCTCAAGAAGGCCGGCGTGATGCTCGACCGCAAGGTTTTGGCTGATATGGCTGTGTTCGACAAGGCCGGTTTCGCCAGCCTCGTTGCTCAGGCTAAGGCTGCTCTGGCTTAATCCGAGCAGGGAGCATGTGTAGAACCGTTTGCTGACGGTGTTGCCGGAAGCGGCGGTTCGATCAAAAAAGAGGTTCGGTGCTGAAAAGTGGCCGGACCTCTTTTTTTTTGACGAAAATTCGCCAAAATTGCGTCATCTTGTTCTCGTGAACATGAGACGGATGAGTCGACACTTGTGCGCAACCGCTCGAGCGCCGATTCGAATAGACAATTGATTGAAAATCCACCGGGTGTGAAGAAATGGATGATTTAGTGCAAATCGTGGAATCGGCACGTGCCGATTTCGCGGCCGCTCAACAAAATGCCGCGCTCGAAGACGCCAAAGCAAAGTACATTGGCAAAAACGGAGCCATCACTGCGCTGATGCGTGGGCTGGCCGGCCTTACGCCGGAGCAAAAGCGCGAGCGCGGTCCGGCCATCAATAAGGCAAAGGCTCAAATCGAGGCTCTTTTGAATGCTCGCCGCGAAGAGCTTGCCGATGCAGCCATGCAGGCCAAGCTGACTGCCGAAGCGGTTGACGTGACGCTGCCGGGCCGCCGTATTGCCCGCGGTGGCATCCATCCTGTAATTCGTACCTGGATGCGCATTGAAGAAATTTTTGCTTCCATTGGATTTGATGTGGCTGATGGCCCCGAAATCGAAAGCGACTGGTATAGCTTCACTGCGCTTAACAATCCGCCTAACCATCCTGCTCGCTCCATGCAAGACACCTTCTATGTGGATCGTTGCGATGAAAAGGGAATGCAACTGCCGTTGCGTCCACATACCTCGCCGATGCAGGTGCGTTATGCCCGGACCCACACGCCTCCGATCAAGGTAATTGCACCGGGACGTACGTATCGTGTTGATAGCGACGCCACGCATTCGCCGATGTTCCATCAGGTCGAAGGTCTTTGGGTCGCTGAAAATATTTCCTTTGCAGACCTGAAGGGCGTCTACACCGACTTCCTGCGTCGCTTCTTTGAAACGGAAGACCTTAAGGTTCGCTTCCGTCCGAGTTACTTCCCCTTTACCGAACCCAGTGTCGAAGTGGATATGGCCTTTACCAGCGGACCGCGTAAAGGCAAGTGGCTTGAAATTTCCGGTGCCGGCGAGGTGCATCCTAACGTCATTCGCAACTACGGTCTGGATCCTGAAAAGTACATTGGTTTTGCCTTTGGTTCCGGTCTTGAACGCCTGACGATGCTGCGCTACGGCATTGACGATTTGCGCCTGTTCTTTGAAGGCGATCTGCGCTTCTTGCGCCAGTTCAAATAATCGGTGAGGAGATAGAAAAAATGTTGTTTTCCGAAGAATGGCTGCGCAGTGTCGTCAATCCTGATTTGACGAGCGACGAGCTGGCCGAAGCCATGACCATGGCCGGTCTTGAAGTCGAAGATTGCTCGGCGATTGCGCCTGCTTTTGAAGGCGTGGTGGTTGCCGAAGTCGTCGACTGCGTTGATCACGAAAATTCTGATCATCTGCATGTTTGCAAGGTCAACGTTGGCGCACCGGAATTGCTGCAAATTGTGTGCGGTGCTCCCAACGTTAAGACCGGCGTCAAAGTGCCTTGTGCTTTGATCGGCGCCGTGTTGCCCGGCAACTTCAAGATCAAGAAGGCTAAGATGCGCGGCGTCGAAAGTTTCGGCATGCTGTGCTCGTCCCGCGAACTCGGCATCAACGAAGACCATCAGGGCCTGTGGATTCTGCCGGCGGATGCTCCTGTCGGCATGGATATTCGCGAATACGCCAAACTTGATGACAAGCGCTTTGAAATCAAGCTCACGCCCAACCGCGGCGATGCGCTTTCGATCATCGGTGTAGCACGAGATGTACACGCCATCACAGGTGCGCCTCTCAAAATGCCCAAGTTTGATGCTGTGGAACCGACTTGCGAGTGCGTCAAACCTGTGCACATCGAAGCTCCTGATCTGTGTGGCCGCTTCACCGGTCGTGTCATCAAGGGACTCAACGCTAAAGCCCCGACGCCTCAATGGATGAAGGATCGTCTGGAACGCTCAGGTCAACGCAGCATTTCCGCCTTGGTCGATATCTCCAACTACGTCATGCTGGAGCTGGGTCGTCCTACGCACTTCTTTGATCTCGACAAGCTTACGGGCGACGTGACGGTGCGCTGGGCCAAGCAGGGCGAAAAGCTCGAATTGCTCAACGGTCAGATGCCTGAATTGAATGAATACTTCGGCGTTGTGTGTGACGAAGCCGGTCCGCAGGCCATCGCCGGCATTATGGGCGGTGAACCGACCTCAATCAGCGATGATACGGTCAATGTGTTTATCGAAGCCGCCTTCTGGCAGCAGGTGTCCATCCAGGGCCGTTGCCGTAAGCTCAATTTCTCGACCGATGCCGCTTATCGCTTCGAACGTGGTGTTGACTGGGCTTCGAATGTCGAGCACATGAATTACGTTACTAAGCTTGTGCTCGAAATTTGCGGTACGCCCGAGACCCGCGTTGGTCCCGTTGACGATCAGTGCGTCAATCTGCCCGCTGTTCGCGTGGTTCGCATGCGTCCTGATCGTTGCCGCAAGATCGTCGGTGTTGACATTTCCGACGAATTCATGGCCGAAGCCTTTACGCGCCTTGGCTTTGAATTCACTCGAGAAGGTGCCGATTTTGTTGTGACGAGTCCCGCCTACCGCTTTGATATCGAAATCGAAGAGGATCTTGTGGAAGAAGTTGCTCGTTTGTACGGCTACGAAAAACTTCCAGATTTGCCGCCGTTGGCTCGTTGCGGCATGCGCAGTCCTGCAGAAGGCACTCGTTCCAACCACGCGCTTCGTCTATCTCTGGCCGGCCTCGGCTACCAGGAACTCGTGAACTTTAGCTTTGTACAGGAACAGTGGGAAAAAGACTTTGCAGATAATGACAAGCCGATTCGTTTGCTTAATCCGATCGCAAGTCAGCTTTCGGTGATGCGCACGCAACTTTTGGGCGGTCTTGTTGACATTCTGCGCTTTAATCTCAATCGCAAGGCGGATAATGTTCGCGTCTTTGAACTCGGCCGCGTGTTCTTCCCGGATGAAACAGTTGGTGATAGCGAAACGACGGTCAAGGGTGTTCGTCAACCTTTGCATGTGGCCGGCCTTGTCTACGGCGATGCACACGAAGATTGTTGGGCAGAGGCCAAGCGTCCGGTAGATTTCTTTGACGTCAAGGGCGACGTGGAGAATCTGGTCGCTCCGCTCAAGGCTACGTTTGAGGCGGCCACGCATCCTGCCATGCATCCGGGACGTTGCGCTCGCGTGATTGTCAATGGCAAGGCTGTCGGTTTTGTCGGAGAACTTCATCCGAAGGTGTGTCGTGTCTATGAACTTCCGAAGCCCCCTGTGGTGTTTGAGCTTGAAGTTGCGCCCTTGTGCGAGTTGGATGTGCCGAGTGCTCGAGCAGTGAGTAAGTTCCAGCCGGTTCACCGCGACATTAGCGTGACGGTGCCCAACGATGTCACTTGTGCTCAGTTGCAGGATGCCGTTGCTCGCATTCGCCGTACGAAGCCTGAAGCGATGATCATTGAGTCGCTTGATCTCTTTGATGTCTATCGTCCCGAAGCTTCTGCGGAAAAGAGCATGGCGTTCCGCCTAACGCTCTCGACGCAGGGCTCTGAGGCCATCGGCGAAAAAGACGCTGAAGCGGCTTTTGTTGCTGTGGAACAAGCATTTGCTGATCTGGGTGCAACGCTACGCAAATAACAGGAAGGAAATTTTCCTGTAGAATGCGACACCCTTTTGATTTAACTTAAAAAAAATAAGAAAGATGGATAATCAAAGCTCAATCAGCAGCTCGCTTGATGCCATGTTCCCAAACACGGAAGGGACGACGCCGACGGTTACGAAAATGCATTTCATCGAAATGCTCAAGGAGCATGTCGGTCTGTCTCGTACCGAAGCCAACGAGGTGGTCGAGTCTATTTTTGACGAGATGCAACAGGCACTTACCGAAGGCCGAGAAATTAAACTCGCTAACTTCGGTACGTTCAGCACTCGCGACAAGCAGGCTCGACCCGGTCGCAACCCTCGTACGGGTGCTCCCTATGAGATCAGTGCTCGTAGGGTTGTGACGTTCCTTCCGGCACCGTTCATGCGTGATGCTGTGGCCGGTTATGCCGGCCCTGTGTCTCAGGATGGAGCTTGATCGGGCAAACAAGATCGCTCTGATCCGCTAAACTTGACAGGCTAATTTGCCGTGTGCGGTTTCGGATCAAAAATTCACAAAACCGACGCACATTTTCGATGTTCGTCGGTTTTTTATCGTCTAAAAGAAAGAAAGTTCAAATGAGCGACAACAATCAGTCCGGTCGTTTTTATTCGTTGCAGGAAGTTTCTGCCCAGTGTGGCCTTGCTCCTTACATCCTGCGCTATTGGGAGTTGCATTTTCCGGAGTTGACGGCGGATGACTCCAAACCGAAGCATATGTATAACGCTTCGGATATTTCGCTCATTAATCGCATCAAGACGCTGCTGTACGTCGAACACTTGACCATTGAGCAGGCTAAGGGGCGTCTGAAGCAGGAGATGGCTTTCCCGGTTGATTACTCTGGCAAGGCAAAAGAAGCCGCAACAGTAGAAGCGAAGGCTGAACCGCAACAGGTTGCGCCCGTTCAGGAAGTAACGCCCGAACCCCAGGTCGAAATAGCTCCCGTGGTAGTTGCACCGGCACCTGAAGTCGTCGAGCCCGTGCAGGAATCTGCTCCTGAATCCGTAAAGAGCGAAGAGACCGCTCACACTGCGACCGAATCCGGTGCCATGCCGATGGATGAAATTCATCGCGCAGCGGCTGCCGAGCTTGCGAATCTTCGCGGTGAAGTTCAGTCGCTTCAGTCTCAGCTTGCAGAAGAACGTCAGAAGACGGCAAGCGCTCAAGAGCTGCTGTCGGCCGAAGTCGCTAAGGTTCTGGAGACAAGTCAGGCTCTGCAGGCCAAGACGGATGAACTGGCTCAGGTCAACCAAGCTCTTGTTGTAGCTCGCGCTCAGTTGGCCCAGCTCAATGGAGAACTGACGGCGGCTCGTGGTGAATTGGCGTCGAAGCAGAGCGAACTGGCGACTGCATTGCAGTATTCGGCCACTAACGAAAGTGCACGTGCGGCAGCCTTTGAGCGGTTGGAAGCCGAAAACGCCTTGTTGCGTGGCAAGGTTTCCAATTTCGTCAATCAACTCAAGGACTTGTCGGCTGTTTTGACGAAGACGAAGTAAGAGACAGATTCGCAAGGAGATCGTCTCTCGACTCACACTCAAAGAAAAATTTGCGGCTTATGCGGTAGAAAACTTGAAAATTTTTTTCGAATGCCGCATAATGCGCAACTCGTTCGGGGCGTAGCGCAGCCTGGTAGCGCACTTGCATGGGGTGCAAGGGGTCGCGAGTTCGAATCCCGCCGCCCCGACCATAATTCCAGGAAGAGACGTGTTATCACGTCTCTTTTTTTATTATCTTCTTCTACGCTTTCCCCGCCAATCAAGGCATCCAGCTCGATACATTCTTTTGTAGCGTCGCATTAAGCCTTGTCTTCTGTTGTCCACTGCTCTAAATTTTTGGTACCAATGAGGGTTGTAATTTAGGGTACCAATGAAAAAGCGCTCTTTCATTCTCGGATTTTTTGGTACCAATAGCTCTCTTTGTCATTTGAAAAAACCTTTTAAATCAATGCTCTGAGCTGAAGATGCCATGAAAATTGTTGCTCCAATCTCTGAAAAGAAAATCAAGACCCTGCAAAAATCTTCAGCTTGCGGTGTTGTGCCCGGGCTATGGGTGAAGGTTGTCCCGCTCAAGAACGGAGAGCTTGCGAAGTATTTTGTGTTGAGGGAGCGTTCGATTAACAGAACCTTCAATCTCGGCAAGTATCCGGACATGTCTCTCGCAGAGGCTTTTAAAAAAGCCGCAGAATGGAAAGAAAAGGTCAAGCAAGGGGTAGACCCTGCTAAGGAGGAAAAGGAGCATAGAGACGCGCTCAGACGCGAGCGGGAGGGGATTCATGATGCGCTCGACATACTGACGTTTGAAAAACTGATCCGGCAGTGGATCGAGTTCAACGAACAGAGGGGGAGATGGAGCAAAACTTCGAAGAGTAAAACCGAGACTTGGGATGGCTTTTTCCGCAACCATATTCCGGAATCGCTGCGAGTGTGCCCCGTGGTGCAACTCACGCCGCAGATGTTCTATGACGCGCTTGCTGAAAAGTGGCGCACGATGATTGACACGCCGGAGCGGATTCTGTCAGACGCACGGCAAGCAATTGATTGGGCGATGCGCTCGGAAATGATTCCTCCGATGATCAATCCCTGCATCGTCAAAGACGGCAAGCTCGGGGACTTGTTGCCGTTAGACCGTCCTGCCGGTGGGCATGAGCCGGCGTTGCCGCCAAAACGTATGCCGGCGTTCTTCAAAGCACTGATGGAGTTGGTGCCGGTTAGCCAAACGGCTCGTTGCCTTGCCTTTGCTATTTTGACGGCCGCACGAAACACCACAGCTCGTGAGGCGACTTGGGGTGAGATTCAAAAGGACGATGAGGGGAACTGGCTGCATGTGATTCCCAGAGAACGCATGAAGGTCAAGAGCGAAAAGATTCCTTTTGACCGCAAAACTCCGTTGAGTCCGCAGGCTGTGGAGCTACTTGAGAATACGCCAAGGATCGGCTTTGATGACTCGCAGCTGATCTTCCCGAACATCAACAAGGGAAAGAGGTCAGCCTTTACGCGCGACGCCGTCCGGGCGCTCATCAAACGCATGCACGACAAACAGCGCAAGATCGACGGCATTGGCTGGGTGGATCCGGATCAAAAAGATCGAACCGGTAAACCTCGCATCGTGACGCTGCACGGCTGCGCACGTGCGACTTTCAACACTTGGGCCAAGGATGCGCGTGGATATAACCACAAGGCTTTCCCTCGAGACCTCCGAGAGAGCTGCTTGGATCACCGCAACGAAAGCTATCAGTGCGCCTATGATCGAGAGCAAGCTCTGGGAGATATGAGGGAGGTCTTTGACGCATGGGGTAATTTCTGTTTTTCTGAGATTCAAAAGAAATAGGAACGAAAAAAAATCCCCCGCAGCAACGCGGGGGAATCTGTGTCAGGCCGGCTGTTTAGCTTTGTCGTAGTTGAGTCCTTTGACCCAGTCGATGATGTCGGACTTCCGCCAGCGACGGGCGCGTTCTGTGATGTTGAAGGGACGGGGGAAGTTCCCTTCAGGATCGTTTGTCTTTTTCCAGACGGTGCTCACTCCGATGCCGAGCATGGCGGCTACTTCTTTGTCCGAAAGCATCAGTTGCATGGGAGGAGGAAGTACGGTTTCTGCTTTTCTGCGTTCTCTCATTTGTGTGTCTCCTCATTGTCGAATTCAATCAGCGTGTCATTGATGGCGGCCTGCAGCGCAAGCGCCTCTTGATCGGTCAGATCAGACAGCCATATCCTTCTGCCTACCGTGTGGTAAGTAAGTCGGATGCAGCCGTTCCGAAGTGGCGTCAGTTTTAGAGTGCTGTGTCGATGGTCAATCGGCACAACTCTGGTCTTTGGGTCGGATGGTGTTTGCATAGCAGGGTTTCTCTTCAAGGAAAAACATCAATGTGGGCTCTGTGATGCGAACGAATGTCTCGCGTTCCGGAATCATCCAAAAGTTCTGACCATCCTCCCGCACGAGATAGCCGGGCTCGCAACGCCCGTGGACGTAGGCAACGCCCTGAACTCCGCAGCGGTTTACCTCCTCGTCAGCTTCATCGGGAGCGACAACAGCGACGCCTCCGCGAGCTACGTCCTGGAGCGCCTTGGTCAGATTCAGGTTGTCAGCCTCGCGTCTGGCGAACTCGTGCTCGCTTCGGTACAGCTCGCGCATCATCTTGAAGTACGTCGCAATGGCGTGCTCTAATGGCTTGAGCATGGCGGCCTCGACAGCCGGGCGGCGTGGCTTTCCTTCTTTGACCTCGTCCGCAAGGTTCTTCATGCCGTGGATTGCTGCGGTGCCCATCGTGGCTAGCAGCTGATACTCGGCGTCCTGCGAGAACTTCTCAGAGAAAGCGAAGAGTTGCTTCATGGCAAAGATCAGGTCGCCGTACCGGCATTGCTCTTGTGTCCCCATGCGTATCAGGCCGAGATCGATCTTGACGGCGTCCTCAAAAATCTTGAAGTCCTTTTCGGTGAGTTGTCCCCAGCTGTCATACGCCCACGTGGGAATCTTCGGCCTACCGGGCTGGTACTTCTTGGTGCGCTTCTTTTTAGGTTTCATGGCAATAAAAAAGCCGCCCGGAGGCGGCTTTGTTGGGTTATGCGGTCTTGTCAAATAGGTCTTGCTGCTGTTCGATCAGCCCGTCTCTGACCATCCTTTCGTAGAGCCATTTGAGCCCCTTGCTTGTGATGTGCGTGTATGGCTTTTCGACCGGATTGCCGTCTGACGTTGTGTAGTGCGCGTAGCGCAAAACGGCTCGGCCGGCTTTGATGTGTTCCTGCATCGGAGTGTCGGAGTTCGCATAGATGAATCCGATCTGGCGCAGGTAGTCTTTGAACTTGCGCGGCGGATAGTTGAGCGTCTTGGCGGCCTGAGTGATCGTCATGTGCTCGTTTGCCGCGGTCACACGGTCGCACCATTCGGCCTTGGGCGTGTCGATCTTGGCCTGCTCAAGGAGCTGTTGGTTCTTCTCTGCCAGGTCTGCCGCCAAGCGCAAGGCTTCGGGGAGAGTCTGAGGAATGGCGAGTACTTTGTTTTGAGCTTCGACTAGTGCGTCGCGAACCGCGCGGAAAGCTTTGACAAGTGTCAGTTTGAGCTTGCGTGCGATCTCGGTGTTCTTCAGGAACGTAAACAGCAAAGTTGTTTGGTCTTCGTTGAGCCACGCAATCTCTCTTTTCTGAGTGCCGCCTGAGGTTTCAAAGGGTTGCGTTTCAAACGCGACCCTTCCGAAAGTTTCAAAATCAGGAAGGTATTTGCGGATCAGCTCAAGAATGTTCTTGTGCTGAACTTGCACGCCTTCGGCGATGGTGACGGTGTCAACGACGGCAACGCCGTCTTTGAAAGTGATTAGTTCATTCATGGCAATTCTCCACTTCGTCGACAGCAAGTTCAGCGAGCTCAAGAAGGGCAGCAGACGCAATGAGTGCCCCCTGGATGTCAGCCTGCGAACACAGGCCAAACTTGTTGTCGGCCTTGTCAATGGCAAGAAGAAGGATGTGTTTGGCGGAAGCGCAAAGACCAAGAGAAAGTTCCTTGGCGTATTCGTCGCTGATGGTTTTGATCTTGAGACCCTGAACGAGATAGGACAGGTCGAATGTAGGATTTTTCGCCGAAGCGGATGGATTGACAGCTTGCATGGCTGGCTCCTTGGGAAATTTGAAGGAGCCCCGCGCCACTTTCCACGGTGGTGAGAGAGGCACTGCGGGGTGGAAAACCGCTCCCAAGGACGCGGCCAGCACGAAGCTGCCCGCAGGCCTCACCCATAAAGGTGATGCGTGCGCACAAAAAATCCGCTCAGACGAATGAACGTAAGGCGGTTTATGCGCGCCTTGGGAGAACGTCCGGGTTTCCACGCCCGATCACGCTTTTTACTCGCGTGACCAGAGGGTTATGCGTCATGGCGTTTCCTCCTGTCAATATGAGGTCGTTTAAAATTGGAAGATGTGTCTGAGGAGCAGTTATGAATACTTTGCCGTCGAATCCTGATATTGATCTCCTTGAGCAGTGGAGTCACCAAAATGGCTCACGGTACTGGCTAGCTCATGAGTTTCTTGAGCATCTTGGCTACACATCTTGGGACAAGGCAAAAGGTGTCATCAATCGCGCAATTGCTTCATGCTCTCGTCTTGATATTGATGTCGCCGAGTCATTTACCCAAGTTCCTGTAGTAATTGATGGCCGTGAGCAGGTAGGGTATAAACTCAATCGCTTTGCGTGTTTCCTTGTTGTCATGCATGCTGACGACAAGAAGCCTCAGGTTCAAAGAGCAAAGGTTGCTCTATCTGCTTTGGCTGAAGGGTTACTGCAAGCAGCTCTTGAAGAGAGCAGTGTGCCCCGAATCGATACTCGGGCAGAGCTTTCCAATGCTGAAAAGATCATGGCTGCTGCCGCCAAACAGGCAGGAGTTGAGAGCAGTCAATTCGGCATCTTTAAAGATGCGGGTTTCCGTGGCATGTACAACATGTCTCTGGCAGATCTTCGCAATTACAAGGGGTTGAAAACGACCCGCAAAACTCCGCCTGTCCTCTACGACTACATGGGGCTAACAGAACTAGCCGGTAATCTTTTCCGTGTGACACAAACTTCTGAAAGAATGAAAGCCCGTCATGTTCAAGGCCTGTCTCAATCAGCTAAAGCAGCGGAAGAAGTGGGGCGGGAGGTCCGCAACATGATGATCAAAAACAGCGGTGAGAAGCCTGAGAATTTACCGCTTGAGGAAGACATTAAGTCTGTAAAAAATCAACTTCGCCGAGTTAGTCGGGGAATGATCAAACACGATAAATCTACCAAAAAGTCATAGTGAGGGCGACCTCACGCACGGCATACATGCGCTTGCACACATCGCGGACGGCGGCCGAAGAGAGTTAAAAGAAAAGCTCGACCCAGAACTGGACGCCTGACGCGGCAATCCCGAGGGTGAGCATGATCAGAAAGGTTGCGAATCCGAGCGAGCCGAGGATTAAAAGTAGATCTTTCATGTATGAAAAAGGCCGCATTGCTGCGGCCGCTCCTTAGTTGGTTCATTGTGCGTAAGCTTTGACCCAAGCCTCGTTGGGTTCATCCGGACGTGTCCTGGCAAGATTTGGTTGTGGAGCTTTTTCCTTGATAACAACTCTCGCAAGTGCGTCGAAACGCGTTCTGACTTCGGCAAGGAACGTCTCACATTGTTCCAGGGCGGTATTAAGTTCGTTTTGCGTTGGCTCATACCGCGCGATGAAAAGCTTGGCTGGCGACCATGCGCCGGAAAGTCGCGGGTCGTAGCTCACGAAGTCAACCCATTTGCGACCGGTACAGAGCAGTTGCACGAGCATCTGTGGTTTGTACTCTTCCGGCACAACTCCTGCGGCCACGCGCTGTAGATGAACATTTGTGCTGTACGGGCACTTAATTTCGAGTAGTCCGTCTTCTCCCACAAGGCCGTCGGGGGAAGCACCGAAGAACTCGATTGTCGGGTGCGGGATAAATCCCACGAGGTCAACGAGTTCGCCGGTAGCATCTTCGTAGGCATCGCGAGCTTCGTCCTCATGGTCTTTGCCCCACTGAATCGACGGCGGATTGCCGATGCCTTCCGGCTGGTTTGTGACACGCTCGCAGATGAGTGTGTCAATCAGAGCCTCATAGGCAGCAGTGGGCTTTCCGTCCTTTCTGCGCTGAAGCACGGCAGCGGCGCGTGAAGCTGTCAAGCAGCCGCAGCGGTCTGCGAACCATTGCGCTGTCTGCTGAAGCGGGCTACTCATGGCAAACCTCCCTGCATGGCTTCGATGATCTTCTTGGCAAGATCGACTTCGCCGGATGCTCGCAGTGTTTCTCGCTCTTCTTTGGTGCAACTCTTCCAGAACTCGACCCATGCTTCCTTGCTGGTATTGGCCGCGGCTCGGTTTTTCTCAACGAGATCAACAGAGACGAACGGGTGCGCCTGTTCGGCCGGCGGTGATGGCTTGTCGTCAGGGTCAGCGGTTCCAGCAACAGGAATGCAAAAGAGCTGAAACATGAGGCTTTTGTAGGCGTAGCTCATTGCCTTGCCTGCAGCCTTGTCTCCGGTGTCGGCTCCTTCGCCAAGTGTCTCGACGCAGAAATGGCTGCCGTCTTCGGTACTCGTGATTTGGTACGTCACTTTGATGCGAACGAGTCGCATCTTGCCGGCAGTGCTGTCCGGCTCCTTTTCGATGCGAACTGGAGAGATCACTATGTTGTGCTTGGGAAGCAAGGGGGAGAGGGCAGCGTAAACAGCTTCAATGCCACGATACTGGTAAGAAATGCCACCATTTGCAGATTTTGTTTTTTTGATGCCCTCTTTCCTGAGTTCATCTGTGAGGTCTGAGATGGCCTTGTAAACCTTCATCTCTGTCATGGTTTTGAGTCCTGTGTGAGCGAAAAAATCCCCCATAAAAAAAGCCCGCACGTAGGCGGGCTTTGCTGAGAGAAAGGGAAGGGGTTAGAGGAGAGACTGAATGGCCTTCGGAATGATTGCTTTGAGCGTTTCCGCTGTGAGCCCCAGTCCGGTCTGGATGGCGCAGGTTTTTATGGCATTCCAGAGCTTCGGCTGCCTGAGCGCGTTGAGCAACTCGTGCCCGTGAGCGGTCAGCCGAGGTGCGGTAAGCTGTGCTACCTTGGCACTTCCGAGAGCTGGGATGAAAGACACGCCGTCAATCGCGCCGATCTCGAGAAGAATCTTGAGATGCCCGTCGATCACGAAGCGAAGGGCGGCCTTTTGGTCGCCGGCGAGGCTGTCCGGAACGAACTGATCTTCGAGCCACCGGGCATCGTCGAGAGCCTCTTTCTCGAAAGAGGGCAGACGCTCTTCCTCAATGGCCGTCATCAGCTCCTGCAACAGATTCCAGTTTTGTTTCATCTAAACCCCTCAAGCATTTCTCTGATGATCAGAGATTACTTCTTTTCCTCTTCGGCAGGTTTCTTTTCTTCTTCCGACTGCTTCTTAGTTTTTTCCGCTGCTTCCTTTTCGGCGGCGGCCTTGGCTTTTTCCTCGGCCTGTTTCAGGACAGCCTTCACATAGACTGCCGAACGGTCGGCAAGGTCCTTGAATTGCAAGGCGGCCTGCTCGATGCGAACGCTGTCCCCGGGGGCGGCCAGTCCGTTGGCGGCCTCAATGGTGAGTTCGATGATTTCCTTTGAGAGACGAGTCATGTCGCGTGCGGCGCGGCCGACGGATGCGGGATCGATAACTGCGTAGGTCATAGGTACTCCTAAAAAAGAGCCTCCGATCGGGGAGGCATTTGTCAAAAGATCTTCCAGACCACCAAAGCGATGGACGAACCGAAACCGATGATGCTGAGCGCGATCAATCGGCCGTGTTTCTTCAAGAACGCCCGGCGCGCTTGCCATTTGTGGATCAGCGCCCGGCGCTCAAGGTGCTTCTGCAGTGCCGGGTCGAAATAAGCCTCTTTCATGTCGGCTCCTGGTTGTGATGTTTCTGGCAGGGGCACTAGGAATCGAACCTAGATCACCGGAGTCAAAGTCCGATGCTCTGCCTTTGAGCTATACCCCCGAATAACCACGTCAACCCGCTCAGCCCTTCGGAAATTCCGAATACCTGAGCGACCTCACGTGGCTCCTCTCTTGTGAAAGGAGCTTGGCCTGACGGGGCGGCTGCACCCCCGCTAACGGTGTCTCGGTTGACTACGGACCCGTGCCGCGCTCGGCTCCACTCTTGCCAAAGAGCTTCATAGCGTCCGCCGGAATCACAACCGGCTTGATGTCTCCTTTATCGAGCATCCTTTTGTCTGCCGCCCCGGGGTTCAAGGTCTTACGGATCGAGCAGGAGATAACTCGATACGGAGCGGCAGACAGAAGGGCGCGCCTTCTGTGCTGTTTCAGTAGCCGGTCATTCCTCCGATGCCGAACAGGATCAAGAAAAGGAAGCCGCCGAAAACTGCGAACAGCAGCGCGAAACTTTCTTCAGGCTTCTTCATGGAGCTGCTCCTTCACTTCGCGGATGAAGTCCTCGGCGTACTCGACCAAGGCCAGAGCCCCGGCACGACCCGAAGACAAGTCGATCTGGCCGCCTTTGTAGGCGAGGACGAGACCCGAATCCGTCGCGGACCACTCGGCAACGAACTTGCACATGACCGTGTTGATCGAACACTCGGTGTTGGCCTTGAGGTTTTGGATGCCGATGCAGAAGTCCGCAAACGGGATGTCCATGAGCCATGCCTTGAAACCGTCGAGATTCGTGACGCTGATGTCGATGGTTTTGGTCTGTCGGCAGTAGAGCTGGCAGAGGATTCCTTTGGCGATCGTTCGGCCGTCGAAACCTTTGAGGAGGCTGGGATTTGTCATTTGTTCTTCTCCTTACCAAGGGTGACGGCGGACCGCTTCCTTCTCTTCTTCATCGGTCAGAGCATCCATGTATGCCGTGCGCTCTTCGCTGCGAATCGTGTTGGCGTCATCGGTGGCACCGAACGCTTCCTCCAGGAAGTCCGCGAAGTAGCCGGCAACTCTGTACCGGACGGAGCTGTCGCTGATGTTTTCGAGGTGAGCGCAGATCAAGTCGTCAACGTCTTCTCTGAACTGCGCCAGGATTGCGTCGGTGCCTTCCTGAATGCGCTTTTCCTCAGCAAAGCCGAAGGTGTCGATGGTGGGGGTCATTGCTGATCCTTCTTGCCGCAGACGATCTCGAGGCCTTGCACGGCGCCGTACAGCGCGACGGTTTCTTTGTGCGCCAGATCGATTCCATCGACCGTTTTGCCTTCTTCGAGGTTTCGGGCAATTTCGTCCGCGCTGGGAGTTATCAACATTGCAAGCGTGATCTGAATGCTCGAAGCTGCGGCTTGCATCTGGGAGACCGCAAACTTGACGGCGTCTTCGCCCGTGAGGATGACTTTGTTGGGTTGGTAGTCGATCATGGTGTGCCTTTGTTTTCTGTGATGGTTGCTCTCAAACCTAGCAATTTGCGCAAGTGTTGATTGCGCTTTCTTGTAAAGCGATACTAGCACTAGCAAAAAATAATTGCAAGCGACACTTGCTTTTTCAGTTGTCAAAGGCAATAAAAAAGCCGCCCGGAGGCGGCTATTTGTGAGTGTCAGTTGCGCGAGATCAAAGTCTCATGCCGTTAAAGACGTACACCACTCGTCCGATGATGATCGTCCGCTCTGAATCGTGTGGCTCGATGATGAAGGGGTCATAACGTGTATTGTCGGAAATGACCTTGAGACTTCCGTCCGGTCGTCTTTGTACGCGCTTGACAAAAAGAGAGCCAGCGATGGTAAAGCAGTAGATGCCATCTGAAAGCAATAGGTTTTGATTTCGATCGATCAAAGCAAACGAGCTGCGGGAAATGGTCGGCTCCATTGAATCGCCAATCGTATTAATGATGTCAAGCTTTGATAGTGATGTGACTCCGCACAGTTGTCGCAGGAATGGTTTGAAAAAATCCACGCCGCCGACAATTTTTGCGTTTTCTTCTCCAAGAGCTTCGATCTCTCCAGCACAGGCCCCGGATACATCAAGCACGTTGACACGAATGTATTCGTCGCCAGGAAGTGGCGCCTCCACATCTGTGACGAATTGGACATCAGTTGCTTTTTCCGAACCTGTCAGATAGCCGACTGTAACGCCAAGAAAGGTTGCAAGCGCATTGAGGCGTTCCGTGGACGGCGGAAAGCCTTGGCACCAACGCTGAACGGCCTGTCGCGACACGCCGAGGTGTTCGGCGACCTGTTGCTGAGTCAAGCCTTTGGCTTGCATTGCTTCGCGGATGTTGTTCATTTTTTCCTCCTTATGACGACAGTTTGCAAGAAAAAATTGCATGCCGCTACGCAAGTGTAGATTGCTCGTTTCGTTTAAGCGTGCTACTATTGCTTGCTATAAGGAGGTTTGAATGACAACCACTCGGACAAATGACGCTTGCTGTGACCGTTTTAATGCGGTTGCCGTGGCTATTGAGGCGGCGGGAGGACGCCGCCAGTTGGCGGAACAACTCAATGTATCGCGCCAAGCTGTTGAAGCTTGGCTTGCTGCAGGTGCCGTTCCGCCCAAGCGTGTTCCAGATGTAGCACGTGTCACCGGCATACCCAAAAAGGTCCTCAATCCGATTTTTAAAGATTGAGCGACAGGTGTCGTATGGCTTTCGGAAATTTGACGGACCAGCTTGCGATTTTGAAACGGCAAGACTTGACCCCGACCGAAAAATTCGTGGCCGTGGTCGCTTTGTCGTTCCGCAATGCCGAAAGCGGAAGATGCAACCCGGCGATTATTTCTGATGACTCCAATAAGGAGACGCTGTGCTCACGCTCTGGCTATACCAAGCAATGCGTGACAAAGACGCTTAGATCGCTTGCGGCGAAGGGGGTCATTTCCCTGAAAAAGGCCATTGCACGACCTTCGGAAATCACGTTTACGGTAAACGACGTTTACGGTAAACAAGGATTACCGTCAACAACGATTACGGATACGGTAAACGACGTTTACGGTAAGGGTAAACAACGTTTACCCATAACAGACAAAGAACAGATAAATGAACAGATAAATCTGTCAGTAGACGGCTCGTCATTTTCGCTTGAGACGGATCAGCCTCAGACGGCTAACGTAGTCCCCGCCGAAAACACCACTTCAAACACGGCGGATACAGCGGTCTGCACGGTAAAGCACCCTGCTGAGACCAAAAAGCCTGCCAAGCGCAAAGCCATCACGCACCTGTTCGAACTGGAGGCCATTCCTGACGAATGGAGGAAGCTGTGTGAGCAGATACGCCCGGACCTTGATCCACAGAGAGTCTTCGTGGAATTCCGCTTCTACTGGACACAAGGCAAAGGGCAAGGCACGCGCCGAAGCGATAAGGGCTGGACTAGCACTTGGATGAACTGGATCAAACGCCAGAAGGAGCAAAGAGTGGCGCAGACATACGGCAAAGCGCCATTGCCTCCGCACAAAGACCCGGCATTCCACTTTGGCAAAGAGTATTACGACAAATCCGTGAATCCTGACGGGACCACGAACTGGGGAGTTTGATGATGCAAACAGGTTTTCAATCGCTTGCCGAAATTGTCGGCGGTAAAGGTTTCGGCGGCATGACGTGGCACGACGAAGAGCGGTGCTGTGAGTTACATGGACGCTACTTGGCGCGTGTGGTCTTTCTCGGCGAGAGCAAAGTCTCGGACGGGTATTGCCCTGTTTGCCACCGTCTGCGGGAAGAGGAAGCTGCCAGAGGTCGCGCTGCTGTTTACGCACAGATCGAGGCTGAGCGTGAGCGGCAGCGTCTCGAAGAGGCTCTTGGCCGCGCATGCATCCCTGCCGATTTCAGAGATAAGACTTTCGACACTTTCATTGCCGATACGCCTGAGCTGCAGGCGGCTCTCAGTCTTGCCAAGCGTTTCGTGTCCGGGTGGCAAAAGGCTCGAGAAGGCGGCTATGGACTGCTCTTTTACGGCAATCCTGGCACCGGCAAGTCACATTTGGCCATTTCGATCATCAAAGCTTTGCTTCCGCAGGCGGCCGGTCTATACACGCGAGTTCCCGACATGATCGGCTACATCCGTGCGCAGTGGCACCCCGATAGCGAGACAAGCTCCTATGCGGCTATCCGCAGCTACGTCGACATCGATCTGCTGGTGGTTGACGAACTCGGCGTGCAGTCCGGGTCGATCAATGAGCAGACGTTGCTCTTCGAGGTGATCGACGCACGACTCTCTGAAAACCGTCCGACGATCTTCCTGTCGAATCTCGCCCCGATTGATCTCGTCCCGATCATCGGCGAGCGCCTTGTTGATCGCATCAAGGGCAAGTGCGTGGCACAGCGCTTCTCTGGCGACTCTCGTCGCAAGCCCTTGACCGCCGACGTCTTCGGAGAAGCCGCATGAGCAAAACCGTGCAGGTCGAAATTGACCACTACGACGCCCTGATTCTTTGCGGGGCTGTCTGCGATCTGCTGTACCTGAACGAAAGGAGCTATCGCCAGTTGCGCAGAGACCACGAACGCATCCAGGCGGCAAAAGAGCGGCTTGATGCGGCAATCGAAAGGGCAAGCGAAGAATTCACGGACGAAAGAAAGGAGCAAACCGATGATTGACACAAAGGCGCTGCAAGACATCGCCAAGCACTACGGCAAAGACCTGCAGCTTGTGAAGGCGCAGGAAGAGCTCGGAGAGGCATGCGCGGCCATTGCCCGCTACCAGATCACGCCGAGCGACAAGAACTGGAACGAGCTCGTCGGAGAGATCGCCGACGCGTTCAACATGCTCGATCAGATCACGTTCCTGCTCGGAGCTCAAGCCGCCGTCAACCACGTGCGCGAGCACAAGATTTTCCGCCAGTCAATGCGCATCAGAAAGGAGAAGCTTGCGGCATGAGGAAAGAAGACCGTTACGAGACAGCCAGACGGCAGGGCAAAGACGCTGCACTGCACGGCGAAGCCAAGAGCCGGTACACGCTGCTTTACACCAGCCGCGAAGAGCTCTCGGCGTTCGAGCAGGGCTACTACGAGGGGTTGTTGGAACTCAAGCAACGAGAGGCCAAGGAGGCAAAGAAGAATGTTCGCTGAAGGGTTTGAACGAGCGGCCACGGCTAAGTCTCGGCTCTATGCCAAGGGGCGGCTCAAGTCCGGGCAGATGAATCGGACAGAAAAGGCTTACGCGTCTTGGCTCGAAAAAGAAAAGCAAGCCGGACGAGTCCTCGAATATTGGTTCGAAAAGGTCAAATTCGAAATTGCTCAACCGGCATGTTCGTACCTCCCTGACTTCATGGTGCAGTATCCCGACGGCCGTGTTGAGTTGCACGAAGTCAAGGGCAGTCCTCGCATCTTCCAAGACGATGCAAAAGTTAAAGCGAAAGCATGCGCAACGATGTACCCGTTCGCCGTCAAGATAGTTTTTCCTAAAACCAAAAAATCAGGCGGAGGTTGGGATGTCTGGGAATACTGAAAACGCAAAGGATTCGGAACGCGAGCTCATCGAGTATTTCCGCATGGTCAACGGCCTGGA
>ULTQ01059636.1_pt1 | contig 35825 bp, 28 predicted proteins | sample 1957731 | NCBI WGS metagenome assembly ULTQ01 (sample SAMEA4835738, study PRJEB28245) | human gut metagenome | biome: gut microbiome; material: fecal sample | place: Denmark | collected 2008 | reverse complement strand
ACGTGGGGCTTTTTGCGCTCGTAACGTTCCTTAGCCATTGGGAAATTCCCTCCAATTTATTCGTTTCGTACCCTGCGGCGCGGCGGAATCCGCTTGGGCGCCGCAGGGAAAATCCTGTTTCAAAAGGTGATAGGCGAAAAATTACTTCTTCGCGCGTTCGCCGATGACCTTTTCCGCCACGGACTTCGGCACTTCCTCGTAGTGGTCGAACTGCATGGTGAACATGCCGCGGCCCTGCGTACGGGAACGAAGGTCAGTGGTGTAGCCGAACATTTCGCTCAGCGGGACATAGGCGTGGATAATCTGGTCGGGGCCGCGGGATTCCATGCCGTCCACACGACCGCGGCGGCTGGACACGTTGCCCATGACGTCGCCCATGTACTGTTCCGGCACGATAATCTCGACCTTCATCATCGGCTCCATCAGCACGGGGTTCGCCTTCTCCAGTGCGGCCTTGAAAGCCATGGAGCCAGCGATTTCGTACGCCTGCGCAGAAGAGTCAACGTCGTGGTAAGAACCATCGACAACAGCCGCCTTGAAGTCAACAAGCTCGAAGCCTTCGTAGCCGCTCTTGGCCGCGCCCTGAATACCAGCGTCGATAGGCGCGATGAATTCCTTCGGAATCACGCCGCCGACGATGCGGGATTCAAACTCGTAGCCCTTGCCGGGTTCGTTCGGAGAAATCTCCACCCAGCAGTGACCATACTGGCCGTGACCACCGGTCTGACGGACGAAACGGCCTTCAGCCTTGACCGTCTTGCGGATGGTCGCCTTGTAGGTAACCTGGGGCTTGCCAACCGTCGCCTCGACCTTGAATTCGCGCAGCAGACGGTCAACGATGATTTCCAGATGCAGCTCGCCCATGCCGGCGATGATGGTCTGGCCCGTTTCCTGATTGGTGTAGGTCTTGAAGGTCGGGTCTTCTTCCGCCAGACGCAGCAGCGCCATGGTCATCTTGTCCTGACCAGCCTTGGTCTTGGGCTCGATGGCGACTTCAATAACCGGGTCAGGGAACTCCATGGACTCCAGAATAATCTGGTTGTTTTCATCGCACAGGGTGTCGCCGGTGGTGGTGTCCTTCAGACCCACAGCGCCGCCGATTTCGCCGGTGTAGATGCAGTCCACTTCTTCGCGGTGATTCGCGTGCATCATCATGATGCGGCTCATACGCTCGCGCTTCTGCTTGGTGGAGTTCATGACGTAGCTGCCAGCGGTCAGCGTGCCGGAGTAGACACGGAAGAACGCCAGCTTGCCGACGAACGGGTCAACCATGATCTTGAACGCCAGCGCGGAGAACGGCTCGCTGTCAGAGGGGTGACGAACCATTTCCTTTTCGGGGTCATGGGGGTCAGTACCCTTGATGGCGGGGATGTCCAGCGGGCTGGGCATGTACTCGACGATGTTGTCCAGCAGCGGCTGCACGCCCTTGTTGCGGTAAGAAGTGCCGCAGCAGACGGGGTTCATGGTGCAGTTGATGGTGGCCTTGCGGATGGCGTCCTTGATTTCTTCCTGGGTGAGTTCCTCGCCCTCGAAGAACTTTTCCATCAGCACTTCGTCGGTCTCGGCGACCTTCTCGACCATTTCGGCGTGATACTTCTCCGCCAGTTCCATCATGTCGGCAGGAATTTCTTCCTCGCGGACGTCCTTGCCTTCATCGTCGTAGTAGACCTCCGCCTTCATCTTCACAAGGTCGATGATGCCGCGGAAATCATTTTCAGCGCCGATGGGCAGCTGAATCGGAACTGCGTTGGAGTGCAGACGCTCCTTCATCATGTCCACCACGCGGAAGAAGTTCGCGCCGGTGATATCCATCTTGTTCACATACGCCATGCGCGGAACATGATAGGTTTCGGCCTGCTTCCACACGGTTTCGGACTGGGGCTCAACGCCGCCCTTGGCGCAGAAGACGCACACAGCGCCGTCCAGCACGCGCAGGGAACGTTCAACCTCAACGGTGAAGTCAACGTGACCGGGGGTGTCGATAATGTTAATACGATAGGTGCGATCCTTGTTGTTGGGGTCGCGGGGGTCGCGCCAGCGGCAGGTGGTGGCGGCGGAGGTGATGGTGATACCACGCTCCTGCTCCTGCACCATCCAGTCCATGGTGGCAGAGCCCTCATGGGTTTCACCGATGCGGTGCACACGACCGGTGTAGAACAGAATACGTTCCGTGGTGGTCGTCTTGCCGGCGTCGATGTGCGCCATGATACCAATGTTGCGCACCCGCTCAAGGGGATGACTGCGAGGCATATGGTTTGCTCCTTTCAGCAGCGCTGCAGCGGCATCGGGCGTATCAAGCGCTCATGCGGCGGCAGCAGGTTGGCGCATTACCAGCGATAGTGGGCGAAAGCCTTGTTCGCTTCGGCCATGCGGTGCATTTCTTCCTTGCGCTTCACAGCCGCGCCGGTGTTGTTGGCAGCGTCCATGATTTCAGCGGCAAGACGTTCCGCCATGGTCTTCTCGCCGCGCTTGCGGGAGAACATGACCAGCCAGCGCAGGGCCAGCGTCTGACGGCGTTCCGGACGGATTTCAATCGGGACCTGATAGGTCGCACCGCCAACACGGCGAGCCTTGACCTCCAGAGAGGGCGCAACGTTGGCCAGAGCAGCCTGGAACACTTCGTTGGCATCCTTGCCGGTCTTTTCCTTGATGGTATCGAAGGCTTCGTAGCACACGTTCTGAGCGACGCCACGCTTGCCGTCGAGCATGATCTGATTGATGAGCTTGGTCACAACCGTGGTCCCGTGTACGGGATCCGGCAGCACCTCGCGCTTGGGTACAAAACCGCGACGGGGCATAGTAAATACCTCCAATTAGACGTGATAGTCAGTCGTAAAGTGTGGATTGCGGAAGCATCCCCGGATGTGGGTCATCCTCTCCCAGTCGGAATGCGCGTCAGCATCGCGCGTCATCGGTCACGATTCAGGCCGACCCAGCCGCATCCGGCTTCTGCGCGGGCGTCTTCCCTGTTCCACAGGCAGGCGCTGGTGCGTCAAAAGCGGTTCTCCGGCTGACCGAAGGCTGCAAAAGGGATGTTGTGAAGCAGGCGGATGCTTACTTCTTCGGGCGCTTTGCGCCATAGAGGGAACGAGCCTGCATCCGCTTGGCCACACCGGCGGTATCCAGCGCGCCACGGATGATGTGATAACGAACGCCAGGCAGGTCGCGAACGCGGCCGCCGCGGATCAGCACAACGCTATGCTCCTGCAGGTTGTGGCCGATGCCGGGGATGTAGCAGGTACCTTCGATGGAGTTCGTCAGACGAATACGGGCAATCTTACGAAGAGCGGAGTTCGGCTTCTTGGGCGTCATCGTCTTGACGCTCAGGCAAACGCCGCGCTTCTGAGGGCAGCCCTGAAGAATGGGCGCGGTAGACTTGTTCGTCGTCTTCTCGCGGCCCTTGCGAACCAGCTGATTGATCGTGGGCATGAGAGCACCTCCAAATTTATGTCCAAAAGTTCCGCAACCCTCGGAAACTGTTTGGCGAATGGAATAGAATGAGGCTTACTTGAGGATCGCCGCGGCCGCACAGGGAATGTCCAGCCCGCACGCCGCGCCGAGCGCCTTCGTTTCATCCACGCGGCGAATCGGCACGCCCGCATCCTCGCAGGCGCGGGTCACCTTCTGGTAAAGGAAGGTGTCAATGTCGCGGGCGACGTACACCCGCTGGGCGGAACCGGCTTTCAGCGCACGCATGACCGCCTTGGTTCCAACTGCTTTTGAGACAGAATTTTTCAGGTCTTCCACGCTGAAATCCCTCCTGTTGCTGTTCTCGGCTGACCGCTCAATGCCGGCAGAAAAGCGCACCGAAAAGACACACTTTGCCGCAGCAAGCGCTCAACTCGTATATTGTAGCATTTTCGCCTCGGGTTGTCAACTGGTTTTCGCGCCTCAAACCCTGTTTTTTGCAACGTTTTTTGCGATTTTGAGCTCCATATTCATGAACACGTTTTCGGGAGGGGACAAGCACACAGCATCCGCTGATTTTTCTTTCCTCGGTTCACCATGAAAGCGCTTTCCTGTTCATTCCCCAAACGAGCGGCACACGGCGGCTTTCTCCCGCAGAACACGATTTCCCAAAAGAAAAAAGGCAGCCTACGCCGCCTTTTGGGAGAGTCGTTTTTCCGTCGATTCGGCTGATTCCGTCAAAAAAATGCTGACTGTCTCGCTGAATCGCTTCCATTATAATATGCGTCAATATTTCACGTCCGACACAATGCGGTCGCACACCCACATCTCGCCGTCCGTCATCAGATGGACGAATCCCGGCACTGTCCAGACCGTATCAAGCGCCGTCCGCCGGATGTACTTCTTGCCTTCCGTCTCGCGCTGATTGCAGGTCACAATCGCCAGCTCCGGCGAAACCGCCGCGCGGTACTCCGGCGTCAGCGCCTGCAGGCCATGGTGCGGGTACTTCAGCACATCCGCCTTGAGCATCTCCGCGCCGACCTTCTCAATCAGCCCGTTCTGCCCCTTCTGCTCCAAATCAGCGGAAAAGAGCATCTTCCGCTGCCCAAACGTCAGCATGATTTGCGCCGAGCGGTCGTTGAGGCGAGTGTACTCCGGCTTGTCGAGCATCCACACCTGCATCGTCGCCGTGCCAAGCGTCAGCGTGTCGCCGTCGCCGAACATCCGCACCGTCACACCCGCGCGCTCCGCCGTCTTCATCGCGTTTGCGCAGTGTACCGTCTCCTCTGCCGGGAAGCAGAGCCAAAGTTCATCCACAGTAATTTCCTTAATTAACTCCGCAAATCCGCCGATGTGGTCGGCGTGCGGGTGGGTGTTGACGATTTTGTCCACATGGGTGATGCCCAGCTGCTTGAACATGTTCAGGATGCGCCGTGCCTGTCCAGATGTCGCGCAGTCGATGAGCATCGTCTCGCCGCCGCAGCGCAGAAAAGCCGCGTCGCAGTCCAGAATCTGCGGGAAGATGATTTCCAGCAGGTCAGCGTCCTCCGCAAAGGCAAAATCCGCCGATACATCCGGCGCGTTGATACGGTTGATGACCGTCTTGCCCGCGTCCTCGCCCGCCGCCGTCCCCAGCAGCATCAGCACCGTCAGCAGAAGTGTCGCCGCACGTCTGCCGAATCGTTTCCACCACGCCATTACCTCATACCTCCTGCGTCAAAATGCCATACATTTCCAACAAAAAAGGTGCACTTCCCCCTTGACATTCCGGGATATGTATGTTAGAATTTTAAATTGCATCAGTATCTTTGCATACTGTTGATTTTTCCTGCGCTTGTATTGTACACGGAAACGCGGAAAAATGCAAGCGGGAATTTTCGACTGCCATACATTTTCGCGCTTTTTCGCCAAAATTCCTGCAAAGCGGCGAAAAAACGCACGTTTTCACCAAGCAGAGGATGCTGGTTTTGACTGATGAAGGGGTGATCATACATCATGGCGCATGAGGTTGCAATGGGTAAGCTCCGGAAACGCATGAGCTTCTCCCGCATCAACGAAGGTCTGGAAATGCCGGATCTGATCGAGGTGCAGAAGAGGTCGTATCAGCGGTTCCTCGAAACCGACCTGAAAGAGGTTCTGGCAGACGCCTCGCCCATCACCAACTACAACGGCAATCTGGAATTGACCTTCACGGATTATTCTCTGGGTGAGCCGAAGAACTCCGTGGAGCGCTGCCGCGAGCGGGATATGACCTACGCCGCGCCGCTGAACATTCACGTCCACCTGTACGACAGCGAGACTTCCGAAATCAAGGAAACCGATGTCTACATGGGTGACTTCCCCCTGATGACGGAAAACGGTACGTTCGTCATCAACGGTGCTGACCGTGTCATCGTCTCCCAGCTGGTTCGTTCGCCGGGCTGCTATTATACCCGCACGCTGGACAAAGCGGGTGTGCCGCTCTACTCCAGCCAGATTATCCCCAACCGCGGCGCGTGGCTGGAATACGAGACGGACTCCAATGACATCATCTGGGTTCGCCTTGACCGCGCCCGCAAGCTCTGCCTGACCACGCTCCTGCGCGCGCTGGGCTACGAAACGGACGACGACATCCGCAATCTGCTGGGCAACGACAAGCGGCTGGAAGCGACGATGGCGAAGGATACCACCGTGGCGGAAGCAAGCAAGGATCGCGGCGGCGCAGTGCGCACCCTGCGTGAACAGGCGCTGCTGATCATCTACAAGAAGCAGAAGCCGGACGAACCCGAATCCGTCGAGAGCGCGACGAACATGTTCAAGTCGCTGTTCTACGATCCCAAGCGCTACGACGTCATGCGCGTTGGCCGCTACAAGTTCAATAAGAAGCTGTCCATTGCCACCCGCATCAACAAGCATATCATCGCTGAGGACATCATTGACCCCCGTACGGGCGAAGTGATGTTCCGCGCGGGTCAGGTGATTGACCTCGAAACCGCACGCCGTGTGCAGAACGCCGGCGTCAACCGCGTTGTGGTGGACTGCGAAGGCGAAAAGCGCATCGTCATCGGCAACAACTTCGTGGATGCGGCGGAGTATCTGCCCTTTGACCCCAAGGAAGTCGGCATCCTCGAAATGGTGCACCTGCCCACTTTGAAGGCGATTATCGACGGCTTGGGCGAGAATGTGGAAGAAGAGCAGCTCAAGCAGGTGATTGCGGACAACGTGCAGCACCTTGTGCCCAAGCACATCACCGATGACGACATGGTGGCCTCCATCAGCTATCTGCTGGGTCTGCCCTACGGCATCGGCACGACGGACGACATTGACCACCTCGGCAACCGCCGCCTGCGCAGTGTCGGCGAACTGCTGCAGAATCAGTTCCGCACAGGGCTGAGCCGCATGGAGCGCAACGTCCGCGAGCGCATGAGCGCGCAGGACGGCTCGACCGACTATCAGCCCGATTCCCTGATTTCCATCCGTCCCGTGACGGCGGCGATTAAGGAATTCTTCGGTTCCTCCCAGCTGTCGCAGTTCATGGACCAGAACAACCCGCTGGCTGAATTGACCCACAAGCGCCGTTTGTCCGCTCTGGGCCCCGGCGGTCTGAACCGTGATCGCGCCTCCTTCGAGGTTCGCGACGTACACTACTCCCACTATTCCCGTATCTGCCCGATTGAAACGCCTGAAGGCCCGAACATCGGTCTGATCGGCTCTCTGGCGACCTATGCCCGCATCAACGAGTACGGCTTTATTGAAGCGCCGTACCGCCGCGTGGACAAGGAGCATCGCCGTGTCACCAACGAGCACGTCTACATGACGGCTGACGAAGAAGACCTGTACCGCATTGCGACGGCCACCGAGCCGCTGGATGAGAACAACTGCTTCGTCAACGACATGATTACCGTCCGCGAAGTGACCGAATATGTGCAGGTTCCGGGCGATCAGGTTGACTTCATCGACGTGTCGCCGCGTCAGGTCGTTTCCATCGCGACGGGCATGATTCCCTTCCTGGAAAACGACGACGCAACCCGCGCCCTGATGGGCTCGAACATGCAGCGTCAGGCTGTGCCGCTGCTCGTTCCGGAAGCGCCGTATGTCGGCACGGGTCTGGAATTCAAAGCCGGTCACGACTCCGGCGTGGAAATTCTGGCACGCGAAGACGGCGTGGTCGAGAAGGTGGACGGCAACACCATCGTCATCCGTGACGATTTGGGTGAACGCCACGTCTACCACCTGACCAAGTTTGCCCGCACGAACCAGTCCAACTGCGCCAACCAGCGCCCGGTCGTTTCCGCGGGTCAGCGCATCTGCAAGGATGACCTGCTGGCGGATGGCCCGTCCACCGAAAAGGGCGAAATCGCGCTGGGCCGCAATGCCCTCATCGGCTTCATGAACTGGGAAGGCTATAACTACGAGGACGCTGTCCTGCTGTCCGAGAAGCTGGTTAAGGAAGACATTTACACCTCCATCCACATGGAGGAATTTGAATGCGAAGCCCGCGAAAGCAAGCTGGGGCCGGACGAAATCACCCGTGACATCCCGAACGTGGGCGAGGACGCGGTGAAGGATCTCGATGAGCGCGGCATCATCCGCATCGGTGCGGAGGTTCGCGCAGGCGACATTCTGGTCGGCAAGGTCACGCCCAAGGGTGAAACCGAGCTGACGAGCGAAGAGCGCCTGATGCGCGCCATCTTCGGCGAAAAAGCGCGCGAGGTGCGTGACACCTCCCTGCGCGTGCCGCACGGCGAATGGGGCGTTGTGGTCGATGTGAAGATTTTCGACCGTGCGCATTCCGATGAGCTGTCCCCGTCCGTACAGCAGATGGTTCGCGTCTACATCGCCCAGAAGCGTAAGATTTCCGTCGGCGACAAGATGTCCGGCCGTCACGGCAACAAGGGTGTCGTTTCCCGCGTCCTGCGCGAAGAGGACATGCCCTTCCTGCCCGATGGCACGCCGCTGCAAATCGTGCTGAACCCGCTGGGTGTTCCGTCCCGTATGAACATCGGTCAGGTTCTGGAGGTTCACCTCGGTCTGGCGTGCCGTGCGCTGGGCTGGCATATCGCCACGCCGGTTTTCGACGGCGCAACCTACCCGGAAATCCGCGAATGCCTCGAAATGGCGGCCGACACGATGGCCAAGCCGGTGGACGAGAGCAACCCGCGGATGATGCAGAGCTACTTCCACAATGGTCGTCCGCTCCGCCTGAATCTGGATGAAGAAGGTCGCCGCCTGTTCCTGGACGGCAAGATTCGCCTGCGCGACGGCCGTACCGGCAACTGGTTCGAGAACCCCGTTACTGTCGGTGTCATGTACTTCCTGAAGCTGCACCACTTGGTTGACGACAAGATGCACGCCCGCTCCGTCGGTCCGTACTCCTTGGTCACCCAGCAGCCGCTGGGCGGCAAGGCGCAGTTCGGCGGTCAGCGCTTCGGCGAAATGGAAGTCTGGGCGCTGGAAGCCTACGGCGCGGCGAACACCCTGCAGGAAATTCTGACCGTGAAGTCCGACGATACCGTGGGCCGCGTCAAGACCTACGAAGCCATCATCAAGGGCGAGAACATCCCCGCGCCGGGCGTGCCGGAATCCTTCAAGGTGCTGATTAAGGAACTGCAGGCGCTGTGCCTGGATATCAAGGTGCTTGACCGCGACCGCAACGTGATTGAGATTCCCGAACTTGATCCGGAGGACATGGCGCCGCCGAGCAAGAACAATGCGTCCGAACAGGACAAACAGGAATCGCTCACGACGCTGCTGCCGGAGGACGAGGACGCCGATGCCATCAGCAACGACTTCCCGGACAACGACTTCCCGCTGAATGATTTGGATTCCGACAGCGAGGACGACGATTTGTCGATTCCGCTCTCCTTCGATGACGACGAGGAAAACGACGATCTGGACACCATGCGTCTGGACGATTTGGGCTTTGACGACATGAATCTGGATGACGACGATCAGTAATTGACACATGAGCCTATCAGCCGGACAGGAATCCCCTTCCGGCTGATGGCTTTCCCGTACAGGACATACACCGGTGTTACAATGAAGGGAGTGTGAACCCTTTTGTTTGAGCTGACCAATCTTGACGCCATCCAGATCGGCATGGCCTCTCCTGAGCAGATTCGGCAGTGGTCTCATGGTGAAGTCACCAAGCCCGAAACCATCAACTATCGTACCCTGAAGCCCGAAAAAGACGGTCTGTACTGCGAGCGCATCTTCGGCCCGACGAAGGACTGGGAGTGCGCCTGCGGCAAGCACAAGCGCATCCGTCCGAAGGACAAGAACCTCGTGTGCGACAAGTGCGGCGTGTCCGTCACGCGCGCCAAGGTTCGCCGCGAGCGCATGGGTCATATCGAACTTGCTGCGCCCGTGAGCCATATCTGGTACTACAAGGGAATCCCCAGCCGTATGGGTATGCTGCTGGAGCTGTCCCCCCGTGTGCTGGACAAGGTGCTGTATTTCGCGAATTTTATCGTCCTTGATCCCGGCAACACCGCCGTGACCAACGTCGCCCTGCATGACCTGATTAACGACGACCAGTACCGCGCCATCATGGAGAAGCCCGACCGCGGCAGCTTCAAGGCGATGATGGGCGCCGAAGCCGTGCAGACGATGCTGCGCGAGCTGGATTTGGACAAGCTGAGCGCTGAACTGAAGGCGGAAATCGAAACCCTGACGAGCAAGGAGCGCAACCGCGACACCGAAGGGCAGAAGCGTGCGCACGCCGTGAAGCGTCTGGAAGTTGTCGAATCATTCCGCGCCAGCGGCAACAAGCCCGAATGGATGGTGCTGACCGTCCTGCCGGTTATCCCGCCGGATCTGCGCCCGATGGTGCAGCTGGACGGCGGCCGCTTCGCCGCGTCTGACCTGAATGACCTCTACCGCCGCGTTATCAACCGCAACAACCGCCTGAAGCGCCTGCTGGAACTGGGCGCGCCGGAAATCATCGTCCGCAACGAGAAGCGTATGCTGCAGGAATCCGTGGACGCGCTGATTGACAACGGTCGCCGCGGTCGTGCGGTTACTGGCCCCGGCGGACGCGCGCTGCGCAGCCTGTCTCACACGCTGAGCGGCAAGCAGGGCCGTTTCCGTCAGAACCTGCTGGGCAAGCGCGTTGACTATTCCGGCCGTTCCGTTATCGTCGTCGGCCCGGAAATGAAGCTGCATCAGTGCGGTCTGCCCAAGGAAATGGCGCTGGAGCTGTTCAAGCCCTTCGTCATGCAGCAGCTGCAGCTGCGCAACAAGGGCATGAACGTCAAGAGCGCCAAGCGCGCCGTGGAAAAGATGAAGCCGGAGGTGTGGGACATCCTCGAAGATGTCATCAAGGATCACCCCGTGCTGCTCAACCGCGCGCCGACGCTGCACCGTCTGGGCATTCAAGCGTTCGAGCCGATTCTGGTTGACGGCAAGGCGATTAAACTGCACCCGCTGGCTTGTACCGCTTTCAACGCCGACTTCGACGGCGACCAGATGGCTGTTCACGTCCCGCTGTCTCTGGAAGCACAGGCGGAAGCCCGTTTCCTGATGCTGGCGCACAACAACATCCTGAAGCCGCAGGACGGCAAGCCGGTTATTTCTCCTTCTCAGGACATGGTTATCGGCTGCTACTACCTGACGATTGAAAACCCCAACGGCAAGGGCGCCGGCCGCGTCTTCCGCAATCCGGACGAAGCGCATATGGCGTATGCCTTGGAGCAGATTACCCTGCAAAGCCCGATTAAGGTGCGCATTGAGCGCGAATTCAACGGCGAAAAGGGCAGCAAAATCATTGACACCACGCTTGGCCGCCTGATTTTCAACGATGCGCTGCCGCAGAACCTTGGCTTCAAGAAGCGTGAATGCCTTGATGACATGTTCGCGCTGGAAGTCGATCAGCTGGTCGGCAAGAAGCAGCTGTCCAACATCGTCGATATGTGCTTCCGCTCTCAGGGCGAGCACAAGTGCGCACTGGTGCTGGACGCGATTAAGGCGCTTGGCTACAAGTACGCCACCGTCGGTTCGCTGACCGTTTCCGTTGCGGACATTAAGATTCCGCCGATGAAGCAGCAGCTGCTCGACGAAACGGACAAGAAGGTCGCCCATGTGAACGAGATGTTCGCGGAAGGTCTGCTGAGCGAGGACGAGCGTTACAGCCGCGTCATCAATCTGTGGAACACCTGCACGAACACCCTGCGTGACCAGATTCTGCCGAACCTCGATCCTTTCAACCCGATTCGCATGTTCACCGACTCCGGCGCCCGCGGTTCTGCCGCGCAGGTGTCGCAGCTGGCTGGTATGCGCGGCCTGATGGCGTCTCCGACCGGCAAGACCGTGGAATTGCCCATTCGTGCAAACTTCCGCGAGGGGCTGAACGTGCAGGAGTTCTTCCTGTCTTCTCACGGTTCCCGTAAGGCTCTGTCCGACACGGCTATGAAAACCGCTGACTCTGGCTATCTGACCCGCCGTCTGGTCGATATTTCGCAGGAAGTTATCGTCCGTGAGGAAGACTGCTTCCTGCAGCGCGGTCTGCCGATTCGCGGCGTGCATGTTACCGAGCTGCTCAGCGGCAAGCAGTCCATCGAATCGCTGGAGGAGCGTCTGCGCGGCCGCACGGCTGCTGCCGACATTACCGACCCGGCGACCGGCGAAGTGCTTGTCCACCAGAATGAGCTGATTGACCACGCCAAGGCGAAGACAATTTGCGACGCGGGCATCAAGAGCGTGTTTGTGCGCTCCGTGCTGACCTGCTGCACGCGCAACGGCGTCTGCGCCCGCTGCTATGGCCAGAACATGGCGCACGGCGGCAAGGTCGATGTCGGCGAGGCGGTCGGCGTTATCGCGGCGCAGGCCATCGGCGAACCCGGCACGCAGCTGACCATGCGTACCTTCCATACGGGCGGTATCGCATCGGGCGAGGATATTACGCAGGGTCTTCCCCGCGTCGAAGAGCTGTTCGAGGCGCGCAAGCCCAAGCGTGAAGCGGTTCTGTCCGACATCAGCGGCACGGTGTCCATCCACCAGACCAACCGCAACAAGAACGAGCTGGTCATCACCGCCGACGCGGGCAACTACGCGCGTCACACCCACAAGGCTGCTTCCGGCACGGTTGCCGTGCAGGTCGGTCAGGTGGTGCGTCAGGGCGATGTGCTGATTTCCGGCGCGACGAAGGCGAAGGTCGCCAAGGACGGCACCAAGTCCACCAAGACCACGGACATCAAGTCCACGCTGGCGGGCACGGTCACGATGATTAACACCAAGGGCGTGGGCGTCGTCGAGGTCGAAGTCACCTCCAGCGTTGCGGAGTTCGAGCAGAAGACCTACCCCGTCACCTACGGCAGCCGCCTGCGCGTGCAGGAGGGCGACCATGTGGAAGCGGGCGATATCCTCATCGAAGGCTCCATCAACCCGCACGACCTGCTGCGCATTCTGGGTCAGAGCGCGGTGCAGGACTATCTGCTGAAGGAAGTTCTGTCCGTGTACCGTCTGCAAGGCGTAGCCGTGGCGGACAAGCACATCGAAATCATCGTCCGTCAGATGCTGCGCAAGGTGCGCGTCGAGGACAACGGCGACACCGAACTGCTGCCCGGCTCGCTGGTTGACCGCAGCCACTTGGAGGAAGCCAACATGAAGGTGCTGGAATCCACCAAGCTGCGCGTGGAAGACGGCGGCGACACGGGGCTGGCGATTGGCAGCCTTGTCGAGGCGGACGAGCTGGAGGAAATCAACCAGCGCATCCGCGTGTCCGGCGGCTCTCCCGCGATTGCCCGCGACCTCAAGCCCGCGAGCGTCAAGCGTGTGCTGCTGGGTATCACCCGCGCTTCTCTGGCGACCGACTCCTTCCTGTCCGCCGCGTCCTTCCAGGAGACGAACCGCGTGCTGACCGAAGCCGCCATCAAGGGCAAGATCGACCCGCTGATTGGCCTCAAGGAGAACGTCATTCTGGGCAAGATGATCCCCGCCGGTACGGGGATGCACCGCTACAAGGATATCGACATCCGCGAAAACTACGGTTTCTGATGATTCATCAGCCGGGGTACGGGGTTCGCCCCTGCCCCGGCGTTTTTGTATCCGAAGGTTTCCAAAGGGCGATTGCAGACTTCGTCTGTTTTCATTGCCCTTTGGTCGCCTCCGCAGAGGCGAAATCCCCCTGCAATAAATAGATTGTCTGTTTTCCAGCCTGCCAAAGTTGATTTCTTTAATCATACTGGTAAAAAGAGCAGCTTCCAGAGGGCTTTCCGATCGCCCTCTGGACTCCTTCGGCTCCGCACTGATTGAGATGAATCGAAGAGCTTTTTACCCCTTTCCAGAAAGGAGCGTTCCTTCATGCGCAACATCGTCCTCATTGGTATGCCCGGCTGCGGCAAATCCACCGTCGGGGTCGTTCTCGCCAAGTCCCTCGGCATGGATTTTGTCGATTCCGACCTCGTCATCCAGTCCACCATGGGCGCAACCCTCGCCCAGCTCATTGAGCAGCACGGCGACGATGGCTTCCGCGACATCGAGAACCGCGTCAACGCCAGCATCGACGTGCAGAACAGCATCATCGCCACGGGCGGCAGCGTCGTCTACGGCGCGGAAGCCATGGCGCACCTCAAAAGCATTGGCACGGTCGTCTACCTCCGTCTGACGTGCGAGAACATCACCGAGCGGCTGGGCGACCTTCATGCCCGCGGCGTGACGATTAAGCCCGGCTGGACGCTCCGGGATTTGTACAACGAGCGCTGCCCGCTGTATGAGCAGTACGCCGACATTGTGCAGGACTGCGACGGACTGCGCCTGCGGGATGTTGTGGCGGAATTGCAGAAAAAGCTGAAGGGCTGACAAGACCGGCTGTCCCCCGACTTTTCCGGGTCTGGCAGCCGATTTTTTGCGTGCAGAATCGCATGTTCCTTGCATTTTCAGGGAATGTATGGTATACTGTATGATGGTATGTTGCATGATGCGTATCCTGTGCCGTCCGGCAGAATACGCGGCGACTGCCTGATATGCGGACGGAACTTGTTCCGAAAATGAGGAGGTTTTTTTGTGTCCGGTGACCCATGGGCTGGCCCTTTGCTGCTTCAGCTGGTCCTGATTTTTCTGAGCGCCTGCTATGCCGCCGCTGAGGTGGCGCTGCTCTCGCTCAACGCGACAAAACTGCACCACGACGCGGAGGAAGGCGACCCCACAGCCGCCAAGCTGCTCCGCATCACGGATGCCCCTGCGCGCACGCTCTCCACCATTCAGGTCTGCATAACGCTGTTTGGTTTTCTGGGATCAGCGCTGGCGGCGACGCAGTTTGCACCGCGACTGGCTGGAGCGATTCTTTCTGCCGGGGCTGGCATCGACGCGGGCGTGCTGAACGTCCTCTGCGTCATCCTGATTACGCTCCTTCTTTCCTACCTGACGCTCTGTCTGGGAACACTCGTGCCCAAGCGCCTCGCGATGAAGAATCCCGAAGCGATTGCGCGCCGTTCGCTGCTCCTGCTGGAGGTCAGCGCGGTGATTTTCCGCCCGTTCGTGATGCTGCTGAACGCCGCCACGCACGGCATCCTCCGCCTTTGCGGCATTGACCCCAACGCCGCCGAGGACGAAGTGACCGAGGACGACATCCGCATGATGGTGGACATCGGCGGCGAAAACGGCGCGATTGAGGAAGCGGAAAAGGAAATGATCGAAAACATCTTCGAGTTCAACAATTCCACTGCCGAAGAGGTCATGACCCACCGCACCGACGTTACCAGCATCTGGGTGGATGATACAGAGGACGAAATCCTCCGCACCATCTGCGATTCCGGTCTGAGCCGTTTCCCCGTCTACAACGAAAACATGGACGACATCATCGGCATCCTCAACACGCGCGACTTCCTGCTCAACGCCCAGTCCGACAACCCGAAATCCCTGCGCGCGCTGCTGCGCGAGGCATACTTCGTGCCGGAAACAGTGCAGGCAGATCAGCTCTTCCGCAACATGCAGGTGAAAAAAATCCACATGGCAATTGTCGTGGATGAGTACGGCGGCATGAGCGGCATCGTCACGATGGAGGACTTGCTGGAAGAAATCGTCGGCAATATCTACGACGAGTTTGACAAGCAGACCGAAGCGGAAATCGTCCGTGCGGGCGACAACACTTGGCGCATCAGCGGCAGCACGCCGCTCAAAGACGTCAACGACGCGCTTGATCTCTCGCTCCCCGAAGACGAGGATTACGATACGCTGGGCGGCTTGATTTTCAGCCAGTTCACCACCATTCCGCAGGACGGCAGCACCCCCGATTTGGACTGCTTTGGCCTGCACATTCATGTGGAGAAGCTGGAGGATCACCGCGTGGAGACCGCGCTCGTCACGAAACTGGCGACCGAGGACGACCACGCCGACGACCACCCGGAAACGCTGCTTGACCGCCTGCGCAGCCGCGACGATAACGACGCGCAGACCGACAATGGGAAAGGAAACGAAGACAGGTAATTCATCATGGATACTGATTTGCAGGCCACAGACCCTTCTTTACAATTCATGACCAGCGGTGTGCTGGATACCACGTTTTATGCCACCTACAAGAAATGGCTGCTCTATCGCACCCAAGACCTCAACCTTTACGTTGCGATGGTCGTCATGGCAATCGCCGTCGCGCTGATTTCCATCTTTTCCCGCAGCTGGTACGTCATCCCCGCGGGTGTTGTGTTCATCGCCGTGCTATACATGATGATGATGCGCAACCGCACGCGGATGCTGAACGCCCTCAGCCGCGCGCTGGAAGAGCGGTACCCCGAAGGCATGGCGGAAATGTCCATCGCCTTTGGCAGCGACGGTCTTCATCAGCTGAACCAGACCACGGGTGACCTGACCGTTCTCCCCTACGACAACCTGACCGATCTAATTGAAGGCGAGGACTCGATGGCGCTGCTGACCCGCGCGAACGCCCTGATTCCGGTGTTCACGAGTCAGCTGACCGAAAGCGAAAAGGAGCATCTGCTGGCCCTGCTGGCGGAAAAAGCCCCCAAGTGTAAGCATCATCGCGCCTAAAAAACAAAATCACCGACCAGAACCGCGTGTACTGGTCGGTGATTTTTGGTTGCGATTTTTTGATTTTCTAATGGAATAGGCTGTTTTGTTGCAAAGGTTTCGCCCCTGCAACAAGAAAAATCAAGCAACACAGAAGCCGTAGAAGGAGTTCAGCAGGGATCCGCTTATTCCTGCTCCCCCCGCGAACACGCCGCATAGTGCCCTTTGCGCACCTCGCGCAATTCGCAGCTCGCCGTTTTGCACGCCTCCGTCGCCCACGGACAACGCGTGTGGAATACGCACCCGCTCGGCGGGTCAATCGGCGAGGGCAAATCGCCTTCCAGCAGAATGCGCTGGCGATTGTCACGCGGGTCAATCGACGGCACGGCAGACATCAGCGTCCGCGTATACGGGTGCTGCGGATGGTCGAACACCTCGTCCGTGTCGCCCTCTTCCACCAAGTGACCCAGATACATCACGCCCACGCGGTCGGAAATGTACCGAATGACGCTCATGTCGTGCGCCACAAACAGGTACGTCAGCCCGCGCTTGCGCTGCAACTCCTTCAGCAGGTTGATAATCTGCGACTGAATCGACACATCCAGCGCCGACACCGGCTCGTCGCACACGACAATCTTTGGGTCAAGGATCAGCGCGCGCGCCAGCCCGATTCGCTGCCGCTGACCACCGGAGAACTCGTGCGGATAGCGATAGAAATGCTCCGGCCGCAAGCCGACCTGCGCCATGATGTCCAGCGCCCGCGCCATCCGCTCGTTCTTGTCGCCGATATGGTGAATCGCCAGCACTTCCATCAGCATGTCACCAACGCGCTGCCGCGGGTTCAGCGACGTGTACGGATCTTGGAACACAATCTGCACATCCCGGCGGAACGGCAGCATTTCCTTCTTGCTCAGGTGGGTGATGTCCTGATCGAATAGCGTGATTTTCCCGCTTGTCGGCTCCAGCAGGCGGATGAGCGTGCGCCCCAGCGTGCTTTTGCCGCAGCCGCTTTCACCCACCAGGCCGTACGTTTCGCCCTGCCGCAGCGCAAGGCTCACGCCGTCTACTGCCTTGACTTCCTTGACCGTCTGCCCCAGCGCCCCTTTGACCGGGAAGTAGGTGCGAACGTCCTCCGCTTTCAGGATGATTTTCTCCTCGCTCACTGCGCGGTCGCCTCCTTCTGTGCCAATTCCGCTGCCCGGAAGCAGCGGACGCTCTGCTTGTCGCTGACGGGCGTCAATTGCGGCGTTTCCTGACGGCAGCGCTCCGTCGCGTACGCGCAGCGCGGCGCGAACCGGCAGCCCGTCGGAATCTGGCTGAGCAGCGGCACCGTGCCGGGAATCATGTACAGTGGTTTCGTGCGATCGCCTTCCATGCGGGGGATGGAACGCATCAGCCCCTCGGTGTAGGGGTGGCACGGATGGTCAAACAGCGTCAGCACATCCGCTTCCTCGACAATTTGTCCCAGATACATCACGATGACGCGGCTGCACGTCTGCGCGACGACAGCGAGGTCGTGCGTAATCAGCATCACGCCCATGTTCAGCTGCTCATTCAGGCGGACAATCAGCTCCATGATTTGCGCCTGAATCGTCACGTCCAGCGCGGTCGTAGGTTCATCGGCAATCAGCAGGTGCGGACGGCACGCCAGCGCAATGGCAATCATCACGCGCTGCCGCATACCGCCGGACAGCTCGTGCGGGTACTGGTCGAGGCGCTTTTCCGGCGCGGGCATCCCCACCAGCCGCAGCATCTCCAGCGCCTTCTCACGCGCCGCCTTCTTGGACAAATGCTGATGAATGCGCAGCGGCTCGCTGATTTGGTCGCAGATGGTCAGCACAGGGTTCAGGGAACTTAATGCGTCCTGAAAAATCATCGACACACGCGAACCGCGGATGTCCTGCATCTTGTGGAACGGAATGTCCAGCAGCGACTGCCCTTCCAGCTTGACCGTGCCGCTGTACCGTACCAGCCGCCGTTCGTCATACAGGCGCATGATGGACTGGCTCGTGACGCTCTTGCCGCAGCCGCTTTCGCCCACGATGCCCAGGATTTCGCCCTGATACACGTCAAAAGAAACGCCATCAATCGCCTGCTGCCAGCCGCGCTCGGTGTGGAAGCTGGTCGCCAGCTGACGGACTTCCAGAATCTTTTCGCTCATTCCTGTGTCCTCCTTAGCGACCGCTCAACGGGTCAATCAGGTCGCGCAGGCCGTCGCCGAACAAGTTGAAGCCCAGCACGGACAGCGCCGTAAAAATCGCCGGAAATACAATCATCCACCAGCCCATGTAGACATAGCCGCGCGCCTCGTTGAGCATCCCGCCCCAGCTCGGATAGGGCGACGGAATACCCGCGCCAAGGAAGCTCAGGGAGGCTTCGGAGATAATCGCCGTAGCGAAGGTGAACGTCATCTGCACGATGATGGGCGAAAGGATGTTTGGCAGGATGTGCCGCCAGAGAATGCGCGTGCGGCTTGCGCCCACCGCCGTCATCGCCTCGGCATACGTCTGCTCGCGCGCCAGCAGCGCCTGTGAACGGGCAATGCGCGCCACACCGGGAATACTAACGATGGTCAAGGAAATGATGACATTCTTCATGTTCGCGCCCAAGACCGCCATCAGCGTAATCGCCAGCAGAATGTTCGGAATCGCCTTCAAGCCGTCGCACAGGCGCATCAGCACATTGTCCAGCACCTTGTTGACGGAGGCGTACAGCCCCAGCGCCGTGCCAATCAGCGCGGACAGAAGCCCGACGGTAAAGCCAACCGTCATGGAAATCTGCGCGCCGTAAAGGACACGGGCAAAGATATCGCGCCCCAGATTGTCCGTGCCGAAGAGGTGCGCGACAGACGGCGCCTGAAAGCGCTCCTGCATCGTCGCGGTGTACGGGTCAACGCCCAGCAAGCCCGTAATCAGCGGGGCGAAGACAGCACAAATCAGCATCAGCAGCACCAGCACCATGCCGACGACGGAGAGTTTGTTGCGGAAAAATTTGCGGATGGAAACAGCGCGCTGCTCACGGACGAGGCGGCGGCGAAGCTGGCGCAGGGATTCGCGATTCTGCGCGGAGATGGATTCGGTTTTCATCATGCAGTTCGCTCCTTTCGTCAGTCCAGCCGGATGCGCGGGTCAGCCAAGCCATAAATCAGGTCGATAATCAGGTTGATGAACACGTTGAGCATGGCTATCAGCAGCGTAATTGCCTGAATCACCTGATAGTCGCGCTTCTCGATGGAATCCACCATCAGCGACCCCATGCCGGGAATGTTGAACAGGCGATCGACAACCGCCGCGCCCGCCAGCGCACTGATGAAGCCCTGCCCGACGACGGTGATGACGGTCAGCAGCGCGTTGCGGAAGGTGTGCTTCGTAACAATCTTCCATTCGCGGACGCCCTTGGAGCGCGCCATCTTGATGTAATCGCTGCCCAAGACCTCCAGCATGGATGCCTTCGTCATGCGCATCATGTACCCCGCGTGGATGAAGCCCAGTGACACCGCCGGCAGCGTCATATAGCGCAGGAAGGGCAAAAATCCGTCCGTGAACGGGTTCTTATAGCCCGCCGCGGGCAGCACGCGAAGATTCACCGCGAAGAGCAGCACCATGCCCAGACCCATCAGGAAGCTCGGCAGCGAAATGCCCAGCATCGACAGCACCGACACGAAATAGTCAGCAATCGTGCCGCGCTTCTTCGCCGCCAGCATCCCGCACGGAATCGCAATCAGGATGGTGATGAGCTGCGAATAGATGGCGAGCAGGATGGTCGGCTGGAAGTGGCTGGCAATCATTTCGCTGACAGGCTTATTGACGACGGCGGTTGACGTGCCGAAGTCGAGCCGCAGACAATTGCTCACCCAGCGGAAATACTGCACAACGAGCGGGTCATCCAGCCCCAGCTGCGTATGGAGCGCCGCAATTTCCGCCGCCGTTGCGTCCTCACCCAGCATAGCGGTCGCTGGATCGCCGGGGGTGAGATGCACCAGCAGGAAAATGACCACCGACACAATGAAGATGGTCGGGATGAGCGACAGCAGTCGCTTGAGCACATACTTTTTCATGCTGTTCCTCCTCAGCAGGGATGGGGGGTTCGCCTCCGCAGAGGCGATTCCCCATGCAACAAGAACAGCAAAGCCGCAGATAGCCCCAAAAGTGGCGGCGCCGAAGGGGTCGAGGGGGCGATCGGAAAGCCCCCTCGTCGCCTCCGCAGAGGCGAAATCCCTGCACAACAATACAGAAATAGGCTAAAAAGAGCCGACAGCGCCTCTCCACGCTGCCGGCTCTTTATCAGCCGCTGATAAATTACTCTCCCACAACCTGCTTGCCGCCCACAAACACAGCCTTGGTGCGGCACTGAATGTCGCGCAGCGGGTTGCCCTCAAAGATGGCGATGTCCGCATCCTTGCCGACTTCCAGCGAACCCACGCGATCAGCAATGCCCACGACGTGCGCCGGGTTGATGGTGATGGCGCGCCATGCGGATTCTTCCTTCATGCCCGCCTTAACCGCCAGACCCGCACACAGCGGCAGGTAGTACAGCGGAATCACCGGCGCGTCGGTGATGATGCAGACTTCCAGACCCGCGCGGTCAAGGATGCCTGCCGTCTCGAATGTCTTTTCGCGCAGCTCCGCCTTGCTCTTTGAGCCGAGCGACGGGCCGACCAGCACGGGCTTGCCCGCCTTCACCAGCTGATCCACAATCAGGTGACCTTCGGTGCAGTGGTCGAGCGTGATGTCCAAATCGAACTCACGGGCGATGCGCAGGGCGGTCAGAATGTCGTCCGCACGGTGCGCGTGAGCCTTGAGCGGAATCTGCTTGCGAATGACGGGCAGCAGCGCTTCCAGCTGCATGTCAAACGGGCGGGTCTTGGTGGGGTCTTTTTCCGCCGCATCGATTTCAGCAGCATAGCGCTTCGCCTTGAAGAGCTGTTCGCGCAGGAGCGCCGCGACCGCCATGCGGGTGACGGGTTCCTTATGGCCGTTCTGACCATAGCAGCCCTTGGGGTTCTCGCCGAAAGCAATCTTCATGGCGACGGGGTACTTGACAATCATATCGTCGATGCAGTTGCCGTCGAGTTTAAGGGCAACGAACGTGCCGCCAAGGACATTCGCCGAGCCGGGGCCGGTGGTCGCGGTGGTCACGCCGCCTTCGAGTGCGAGGTGGAACGCTTCGTCGCGGGGATTGATGCCGTCGATAGAGCGCATTTCAGGGGTCACGGGGCTGGAGTATTCGTTGCAGTCATTGCCCTCCCAGCGCATCCCCTCTTCGTCGATACCGATATGGCAGTGCGCGTCAATGAAGCCGGGAGTCACGAGGCAGCCCGTGGCGTCGATGACCTTGGCGTCCGCGGGTGCATCGACGGTCTTGCCGATGGCGGCGATTTTGCCGTCGTCGCCGATGAGCAGTTCGCCGTTTTCGATTTCCGCACCCGTAATAGGCTTGATTTTTCCACCCTTAATGAGAATCATAGGGGTCAACCTCCTTATGTTGAACAAGGGACTTGCGCCCTTGAACTTTTCGCTGATTATGCAGGGGGTTCGCCTCTGCGGAGGCGACCAAAGGGCAATGAAAACAGACGAAGCCTGCGATCGCCCTTTGGAAACCTTCGGCTCGCACCCATGCTACTGGTCTTTATCGCAACGAGCGCGGCGTTACTCTTCCTTCAAATACTTGTCCATCCACGCGGTGATTTCCTGCAAACGGCGGATGCGGCCCTTGGGCTTGCCGCCGCGGCTCAGCTCGTGGTTTTCACCGTGGAACAGGCACAGGCGCGTCGGGACGCCGTGGTGAATCAGCGTTGAATACATTTGCAGCGCCTCCACCATCCAGCAGCGGTAATCCTCCTCCGAATGGATGAACAGCGTCGGCGTGGTGCAGCAGTCGGCGTATTTCAGCGGCGACTGCTTCCACATCTTGTCCAGATTCGTGTGGGTTGTGGCGAGAATCTGCCGCTCGGCGAACAGCGTGCCGATGTCGCTCGTGCCCTCCATGCTGACGAAGTTCGCAATGCCGCGCTGGGATGCCGCCGCCGCGAAACGGTTCGTGTGGCCGATAATCCAGTTGGTCATGAAGCCGCCGTAGCTGCCGCCCGTCACGCCCATATGTTTCTCGTCCATGTCGGGATAGGCTTTCAGCGCCTCGTCACAGAACGCCATGATGTCGTCATAGTCAATCGTGCCGAAGCGGCCGCAGATGTAGCCGAATTCGTTGCCCCGGCTTTCGCCGCCGCGCGGGTTGCAGTAGATGACGTAGTAGCCGTGATTCGCCCAGTACTGCATCTCGTGGTAGTACACCGCGCCGTAGGTCAGGTGCGGGCCGCCGTGAATGTCAAGAATGACAGGCGTCTTCTTGCCCGGCACATGGTCGGTCGGCGTCATCACGAAGCCGTCAATCTGTACGCCGTCGCTGTTGATGAATTGCAGCGGCTGCGGGATAACGGGCGGCTTGGTGAGGAAGAAGTCGTCGTTCCAGCTGCTCAGGCGGGTCAGCTTGCCCTCCGCAAAACGATACAGCTCCTGCAAGCGCATGTCGTACATCGCCACGCAGTACACTGCGCCGTTCTGCACATCGAAGCAGTCAATCGAGCCGTCCTTCTCCAGCAGCTTCTCCATCTTACCCGTGCGGTCAATGCGCCACAGGTGCGTCGCATCATATACGCCAGTCAGGAAGTACAGGTACTCCCCGTCCGCGCGCATCACATAGCCGCCGCCCATGCGGCAGTCGCTGCCGACGGGGTTGCCGACGTTGATTTCGTCGTCCGTGTCGCACAGGAGGGTGCGCGCGCCCGTTTCGAGGTTCAGCAGCAGCAGGTCGGGACACTGTGCGCAGCTGTACCGATCCATCTTCGTCCCGCAGTAAGCGAGCGAATCGCCCCAGAACGTCATGCCTTCGATGTAATATTCATCTTCCGGCAGCAGGCAGGTGATTTTGCTCTTCTCCGCGTCGTAGCAGTAAACGCCGACAAGCTCTTTTTCAATCGGTTCCACCATGCAGCCCGCGTAGGCAATCTTCATGCCCTCTACGCACACTTCCATCACGCGGAAGCGCGGCGGGGTGATGCGCTTGAGTTCTTTGCCGTCCCAGAGATACAGCGTCTTGCGGGTCTTGTTGATGACGCCCTTGCCGTTGAACCAGAAGGGATATTCATCGAACACGGTGCAGACCTCATTGCGCTCCTTCTCCGCCAGACGCGCCGCGAGCCGCTCATGCCCTGCCAGCCCTTCCAGCGCGGCTTCGGTCGTCAGGTTATCAACGCGGGAGAACACAATGCTTCCATCCGTCAGCACGCCTTCGAGCGACAGGGAGCCTTCGCCGCGGCATACTTCTTCCGCCGCACTGCCCGCATTCTGGCGGTACAGCACGGTCTGCCCATCCGGGAAAGCGTCATCCGCTTCGACCGGCACGGTATACAGCAGCGTTTCCGCGCCCTGCCAGCAGAAGCCCTTCACTCGTCCGGAGTTCGTCAGACAGGCATTTTCGCCGCTTTCCGCATCGATGCGGTAGAGGTTGGCGTTGTAGCCATTCTTTGCGAGATCAGGCGTCGTCGCGACATAGGCGACCTTCTTCCCGTCGGGGCTGATTTGCACCTGCGAGAGGAAATTATACATAAGAAAATCATCAAGTTGAAGCTGTTCCACGCTATTTCCTGCCTTTCAGGGCACAGCGGTAGGCGCTGCGTCCGCAACAAAATGGGAAACTGGTGAGCTTTCTTTAGAGTGTGTTTCTAAAATGAGACCGGTGCAGTTTCGAGCAGATTTTCTTGCAATTCAAGGATGAAAACCGAAGGTTTACTGGCGGTAAATCGAGGTTTGAAGACGCAGAAGTGCAAGAAAAGATGCCGAAAATGCTGCCGGGCGAATTTAGAAGCACACTCTATGGATAGGGAGAATGCAAAGAATGCCAGAGGGTGTTTTTGAACCCTCTGGTTGTTCTTTGTTGCAGGGATTTCGCCTCTGCGGATGCAACAAGGGGCAATGAAAACAGACAAAATCTGCAATCACCCTCTTATCCCTTGTGTGCCAAATCGACCTTGGAGGCGAGGTAAGCGAAAGCGAAGTAGCAGTCGTTTTCGTCGCCCGCCTTCACCACGCGCTCCATCAGGTCATATGCCTTGTCAGGCTGACCATTCTGAAGGAAATAGTTCGCGATGCCGAAGCCCATGGTGATGAGCTCCAGTGCCGTAACCTCCTCGGGGTCGGCGGACAGCAGCTCTTCCGGCTTCTTCAAGCCCTTGTACATCAGCAGACGCGCATAATAGGCGGTGTTCTCACCCGGATTCATGTGGTCGGTGATGCGCGCAAGAATCTTCGCCGCTTCCTCGTCGTTGCCAAGGCGCTTGAGCGTCATGTAGTACCAGTCGGTCACGGCAATCAGCTCCGGATCGGCGTCTGTCAGCTCATAGCAGCGCGCATATGCCTTCGCCGCCTTCGCATAATCGCGCAGGAGGAAGTAGCTCAGACCCAGATGGTAGAACACATTCCAATCATTCGGATTCAGACGGGACGCAATCACGAAATCCGCCGCGGCGTCCTCAAAGCGCCAGCAGGACAGGAAGCGATGCGCACGATGACGGTAATATTCCCAGTTGAAGGGGTCGCAGGAAATCGCCATGGCGTAGCATTCTTCCGCCTCGCGCATCATGGACACCTTCGCCAGCGCATGACCCTTCTTCATCCAAGCGTCACCGCTTTCGGGATTCGCAGCCACAGCCGCGCTCGCCGCCTGAATATCCGCCGTCTCCGGCACAACGCAGCGCACAAAGCTCGCCGATTCATATGCCTGATTCATTGTTCTCGCTCCTCCCTTCAAGCCTGACCGATGTTCTTCAGGTCAACACGCGCTGCCAGGCAGCCGAACGCCGCGTACCACTTGCTGTGTTCCGCCGTGTACACGACCTTCTTGAGCATTTCGACGCCCTTTTCTTCCTGGCCGTTCATGCGGTAGTAGTTCGCCACGCCGAAGCCTTGCGTGATAACGTCCAGCCCCGCACCGTCGCCCGCGTTGGTGAAGAGCGTTTCCGGCGCGCGCAGCCCCTTGTAGACGCGCAGGCGCTGATAGTAGGAGTTCGCCACCTCGTCGGACACAGGCATGTCCTCGGTAATTTCGTCCAGCAGCTTCGCCGCCTCTTCGTCCTTGCCCAGCCGCTTGAGCGTCATGTAATGCCAGTCCGTCACGGCGCAGATATCGTCAGCGGTCTTGTTCAGCGCGGCACAGCGCGTGTACGCCCAGTCCGCCTTGTCATACATGCCCAGCAGGAAGTAGCTCAAGCCCAGGTGATACCACACGTTCCAGTCGGTCGGATTCAGGCGGGACGCAATGGTGAAGTCCGCCGCGCCATCGGCAAAGTAACCGCAGGACACGAAGCGGTGCGCACGATGGCGATAGTATTCCCAGTTAAAGGGATTGATGGCGATGGCGCGGGAGTAGCATTCCGCCGCCTCACGGTAGTAGCCCAGCCCCGCCAGCAGCAGCCCGCGCTCCTTATGGAGTTCGGCATTCTCCGGATCCTTCGCAATCTTTTCGTCGATTGCGGTCAGTTCCGGGGTCGTCGGCAGTTCGTTCCGCTCCCAAGACGCGACCTGATATTCCTGCACCAGCGTGCTGGAGCGGGCAATGTCCAGACCGACCTTCTTCTTTTCGCTCATGGTTTGTCATCCGCCTTTCTTTTTCGCGATGAATCAGGGTCTTTCCTGCCTGTGATTCATATTTATTGTACGACTTCAATCGTCCCAATGCTTCAGCTGATCAGCAGCGGCGTGTTCCGCAAAACCGCCCCATGTCTCGTCGCGGCCCGCAATGCGCGTCAGGATTTCCTTCGCCTTCTCGCGGTTGCCCAGCACATATTCCTCGTACACCGCCAGACCATATGCGCCCGTGGCGTACATGTGGTCGTCCTTCGCCGCGGCTTCCGCCAGTACTTCATCGATATTCCGCGTACCATTGTAGACCAGTACGCGATCGAAGTAGCCTTCGCTCATGCCGGGTTCCATGTCGGCATGGATGCGCGCCGCCGCCTTGCGCATGTCATCGATGCGCCCCATCTTCATCAGCGTCATGCAGTACCAGTCGGTCGTGCAGATGCGGTATTCATCCGTAGGCGACAGGGCATAGCAGGTTTCATAGGCTTTGAGCGCGCGCTCGTAGCTGCCCATGAGGTGATAGCTCAGTCCAAGATGATACCAGCAGTCCCAGTTCTTCGGGTCGATGCGCAGCCCCATCTCGAAATCCGCCGCAGCTTCCTGATACTGCCCCAAATTCACATACGCATGACCGCGATGACGGTACAGCAGGGACATGAACGGGTCATAGGTCAGCCCGATGGAGTACGCCTCCAGCGCCTCGCGGAAAAACATCTGTCCGCGCAGCGCCAGCCCCAGCGCCATGTACTTCTCAGCGTTCGTCGGGTCAGCAGCAACGGCCTCCCGCGCCGCCTTGATTTTGTCGTTTTCTTCCACCGTGTCACGCGCGGCGAAGATTTGGTTTTCCTTCAAGCCCTTCTTGCTCATAGGAACAATACCTCCTCAATCCAGATTGACGATGAACTGCACTTCCAGCTGATTTTCGTCGCCCGACGGCTTCGCCTGCACAACGACGCCCGCCGGAGGATTTTCCGGGTCAATGAACACCTTGCGTGCGCCGAGGTAGTCGTTCACCTGCTCAATATCGCGCACATAGCCGTATTCCATGAGGATGTTTTCCTTCTTGTAGCCGAACTGCTCGAACAGCTCCGCGTAGCGCTTCATGACCGCCTCGCTCTGCGTCGCCAGCGTCTTGAATTCCGGACGTGCGCTGTGACCCGTGAACCACGCGATGCCGTTGTACTCCACCACGCGGCTCATGCCCGGCACAACGTCGCGGCGGGTAATCTGCGGGTTTTCACCCGTTGCCACGAACAGCGCCAGCTCAATTTCCAGCTTCGGGCCGAAGGGCGTATTCTGGCGCGGCGGCGCTTCGACAACCACGCCCGCCGGGGGATTCTCCCCGAAATAGGCATTGAACGGCTCGGCGATTTCGCCGTAGTGTGCCATATTCTTGATGAAGCCGTTCGCCGCGATGACGTTTTCCTTCTTCAGACCGAACTTCTCGAACAGCTCGTCATAGCGGTTGAGTACACCCGCCACCTGTTCGCCCAGCGTATCCACCTTGGGATACACATGCCCGGTGAAATACGCCATGCCATCGTATTCCACCATGCGGCAGCCGCGGGTAACATCATAGCGCTTAATCGGGAGGCTGTCATTCGTCGCGACGATGAAGCTCAGCTCCATCAGGATGTTATCCCCCACGGGCGAGTGCTGAATCGGCAGCGCCGTGACCGTCACGCCCGCCGGCGGATTCTTCGGGTCAATCCACTGGAAGTAGATGTCGGCGAATTCGTCCTCATCATCGGCGTTCTTCATGAAGCACGTCGTATAGAGGATATTGCTCTTTTTCAGGCCAAATTGCTTGAACAGCTCGTCATAGCGCTTGAGGATGCCCTCTGCCTGCTCTTTGAGCGTCTGATACTGCGGCGCGGCATGACCGGTGAAGAATGCCAGATTCTTCGAGAAGGTCACGCGCGAATAGCCGCCCTTCGATACATCCAGATGCTGAATTCCCATGATTTTTCTACCTTCCTTTCATATTACACAAGGGTTACACAAGGGAGTTTCTCCCTTGACCCTTTTTCGCGATTGAGCTGCGCGCATTTTCATGCTGTGTGCGCGTGTTTATTGGGGCACGTCCCTGATTACACCTTGCAGCAAGCCACCCAGTGGTCATTGCCGACATTGATCAGCTTCGGCTTCTGCGCGGTGCATTCCTTGCAGCAGCCGTGGCAGCGCGTGTGGAAGCAGCAGCCCTTCGGCGGGTTGATGGGACTCGGTACATCGCCTTCCAGCATATCTTGCATCGCGGGGATGTCCGGGTCGGGAATCGGAATCGCCCCCAGCAGCGCCTTCGTGTACGGATGCAGCGGGTTGTCGAACAGTTCCTTCTTCGGCGCAATTTCGACGATGTTGCCCAGATACATCACAGCAATACGGTCGCAGATGTGTTTGACAACGCTCAGGTTGTGCGAAATGAAGATGTACGTCAGCTGATATTTCCGCTGCAATTCGCGCATCAGATTCAGGATCTGCGCCTGAATCGACACGTCCAGCGCGCTGACCGGCTCGTCGCAGACAACCAGCTTCGGGTCAAGCGCCAATGCGCGCGCAACGCCGATGCGCTGCCGCTGCCCGCCGGAAAACTCGTGCGGATAGCGCGTGTAGACCTCTTCGCGAAGGCCGACGTCGTGCATGAGCTGCAGCACGCGGGCGCGGCGCTCCTCCTTGTTGCCCATGTGGTGGACAATCAGCGGCTCCTCGATGCAGCGCCCGACCGTGAAGCGCGGGTCAAGGGAGGAATACGGGTCTTGGTAGATAATCTGAATCTTCTGGGTCAAGTCCATGTTCTGCTGGCGGTTCATCTTCGCGAACAGGTCATGCCCCTCGAAGGTGACGCTGCCCGCCGTAGGCTTGTTCAGCCGGACGACCGTGCGCCCTGTTGTGGATTTGCCGCAGCCGCTTTCGCCGACCAGACCGAACGTCTCGTTCTCGTACACGTCGAACGTCACGCCGTCTACCGCCTTGACGTACGCGGGTTTGCCCTCCGCGTCGCGCTTTCCCTTGATGGGATAATAGATTTTCAGGTCCTTGATTTCCAGCAGCTTCTTCTTTTCGTTCTCGCTCATCCCTCAACGCCTCCTTCGTACAGGAAGCACCGCACCTTGCGCCCGTCTTCGAGCGTCACCAAGTCCGGCATTTCCTTCTTGCAGCGCGCGCCGCACTTCTCGCACCGCGGCGCGAACCGGCAGCCCTGCAGCTTCTCACTGGGCGACGGCACCATGCCGGGAATGCTGGGCAGTTCCTCCATGTCGTCATCCGTCAGCTTCGGAATCGAGCGCAGCAGACCCGCCGTGTAGGGGTGCAGCGGATTCTTGTAAATGGAGCGCACGTCGCTGTACTCCACCGCCTGTCCGCAGTACATGACCATGACGTGCTTGGCGATTTGCGCCACAATGCCGAGGTCATGCGTGATGAGAATGATGGATGTGCCCATCTTCTCCTGCAATTGCTTCAGCAGGCGCATAATCTGCGCCTGAATCGTCACGTCCAGCGCGGTCGTTGGTTCGTCCGCAATCAGGATTTTGGGGTTGCACGCCAGCGCCATGGCAATCATAACGCGCTGGCGCATACCGCCGGAGAGCTGGTTGGGATAATCGTTGATGACGTGTTCCGGCTCCGGGATGCCGACAAGCCGCAGCATTTCGATGGACTTTTTGAGCATTTCCGCCTTGCCCATCTGCTGATGGAAGCGGAACGATTCGCCAATCTGCTGTCCGACAGTAAAGACGGGGTTCAGGCTGGTCATTGGCTCTTGGAAAATCATCGAGATGTCATTGCCGCGGATGCTGCGCATTTCGCGCTCCGACTTTTTCACCAAGTCCTGACCGTGGTAGATGATTTCGCCGTCAATAATTTTGCCGGGCGGCGAGGGAATCAGGCGCAGGATGGACAGCGAGGTCACAGACTTGCCGCAGCCGCTTTCGCCGACGATGGCAAACGTTTCGCCCGGCTCAACCTCGAAATCCAGTCCGTCCACTGCGGGGACGACGCCCTCTTCGGTATAATAGTAGGTTTTCAGACCTTTGACCTGCAATACGGGTTCCGACATCAGGATGACCTCCTCATCATACTATTTCTAAATGAGAATGGAAAAGGCGCAAGCAGCTGGCGCAGGCGAATTTAGAAATAGTATTAGTTATTCTTGAGTTTCGGGTCAAGCGCGTCGCGCAGACCATCGCCCACCAGCGAGAAGCTCATGACCACCAGCGTAATGGCAATACCGGGGACAAGCACGCCCGTGGGGTAAGTGCGAATGACTTCGCGCATCTGCGACAGCATTGCGCCCCATTCGGCTTCCGGCGGCGTCACGCCCAAGCCGAGGAACGACAGGGACGAAGCCGTCAGAATCGCCGTGCCAAGGCTCAGCGTCACATTGACGATAATCTGGGACATGGAGTTCGGGATGACGTGGGTGAGGATGATGCGCAGATTGCTTTCGCCCATCGTCTTGCACGCCTCGACATATTCCGAGCTTTTCAGGCTCAGCACGACACTTCGCACCATGCGTGTCAAGCCCGGTATGGTAAATATCGTAATGGCAATGACGGTGTTGACCGAACCCGGTCCCAGCACCGCGACGATGGTGATGGCAAGCAGCAGGCCAGGGAAGGCGAGCAAAATGTCGATGAACCGGCTGATAATCGCATCAACCCACCCGCCGAAATAGCCGGTGCTCACGCCGAGAAGCACACCAATCAGCGCGCCGGACAGCACGCCCGCGAAGCTGATGGCCAGCGACACACGCGCGCCGTAAATCATGCGCGCCAGCGTATCGCGGCCCAGATTGTCCGTGCCGAGCGGATGTTGCACCGTCATCGGGCCATACTTCTTCATGACGCTCTGTTTGAGCGGGTCAACCTGCCACACCAGCGGGCCGAGAATCGCAATCAGCACGAACAGGATGAGGACAGCGGCGGCGACCACGGAGACTTTTCTGCGCATGAACCGGCGCAGCACAGGATGTTTGTTCTTCATATCTGCCGTGTTCCTCCTTAATCGTACTTCACGCGCGGGTCAACCGCCGCATACAGCAGGTCAACCAGCGTATTGACCAGCACAAACGTCACCGCCAGCACCAGCACAGCCCCCTGAATCGCGGGATAATCGCGGTTGCTGACCGAATCGACGACGAAACGCCCGATGCCGGGAATCGAGAACACCGTTTCCACCAGCGTTGCGCCGGCAAGCAGCCCGCCGAAGCGCAGACCGATGGTTGTCAGCACGGGAATCAGCGCGTTCTTGAACGCATGGCGGTAGGTAATCACGCGCTCCGGCACGCCGCGGGAACGAGACGTGCGGATATAATCCTGATGGATAACGTCCAGCATCGCGCTGCGCGTGGTGCGCGCAATGCTGCCGATTGCTTGCAAGCCAAGGGTGGCAATCGGGAGAATAGCTCCCTGCCATGTATCCATGCCGATACTTGGCAGCCACCTTAAATTCAAACAGAATATAAGCATCAATATGAGCGCGAGGAAGAACGACGGCGTAGAAACCGTCAGGAGCGACAAAACCATGATGAGGTTATCCGCGAATTTATTGCGGTGGATGGCCGCAATGATGCCCAGTAGCACGCCCACAGCAGCGCCAAACAGCGTGCCGCCGACAGCGAGCGTCAGCGTCTTGGGGAAGCGCTTCGCCAGTTCCTCCACGACGGGCTTGCCGGAGAAAATCGACGTGCCCAAATCGCCGTGCAGCGCATTGCCCACGAAGCGGAAATACTGGATATACAGCGGGTCGTTCAGACCCAGACGTTCACGTTCATATTCCTTGGTGTCCTTCGGAATATCCATGCCCAGCATCATGTCCACCGGGTCGCCCGGAATCAGCCGCACCATCATGAACACAATCAGCGACAAAATGAACAACATGGGTATCACTTGCAGAATCCGCTTAACGATGTATTTCCCCACGGGACATCCCCCCTGTTACTATACTACATAAAACCCTGGTTTCTACTGTTTGGATGGATGATACCTTTTTGCTTGATTTTGCTTGTTGCGCTGTACCGAAGGTCTTTTAGGATGTTTTCTTTTTGGGAGACGCGGCGGAAGGTCGGACAACCCTCCGCCGCGCCTGCTTCAATACCTGTTGGGATTACTCACGGCAGCGCACGTGAGCCAGATCCATGGTGTTGGAGGAGTTCACAGCAAAGCCCTCAATCTTGTCGGACAGCGCGTACACATTCTTGCGCAGGTTCATGTAAGCGCCGAAGGGATCTTCATACATGGTAATCTGCGCGATGCGCGTAGATGGCGTTGCGCTCAGTTTCGTCCATGGTCACAGCGCCCTTTTCCAACAGCTCGTCCACTTCCGCATTGTTATAGAAGCCGTAGTTGTTGACGTTGGTGTCGGCGGAGTGCATGATGCGCTTGAGCAGCGTGTCCGCGTCGGAGTCGCCGCCGGAGCCCATGATGAACATATCCCAGCCGAACTTCTCGTTGAATTCATCAGGCGTGAAGCTCGCCCACGCGGAGGTGAACACCGCGCGCTCGACGACTTCCAGCTTGGCGTTGATGCCGATTTCCTTGAGTTCTTCCGCGATGATTTCCGCCATTTCCACAGCGCGGTTGTACATTGCGCTGGTCATGATGGTCAGGTCAAAGCCGTCCGGATAGCCAGCTTCCGCCAGCAGCTGCTTCGCCTTTTCCGGGTCGTAGGGCACAACGCCGACAGAGGAGTAACCCGCCACAGAGGGCGCCATGATGCTGTCAATCGGGATTTCGCCCAAGCCACTGTAGAGGTATTCGCAGATGGCGTTGCGGTCGATGGCATAGCAGATAGCCTGACGGACAGCCGGGATGCTCATCGGCGCATGGTCGGAAGCGCAGTTGAACTGGAACAGGTGGCAGCCGTTGCCATCGGTCTTGCTGACGGTCACACCGTCCAGCGCGTCCAGACGAACCGCGTCATCCGGGGAAACACCGTCGGCGATGTCCGCCTGAGCAGTTTCGACGGCAATCGCGCGGCTGGTCTGTTCGGGAACAATCTTCATGACGATTTCATGGGTGAGGGGTGCGCCTTCGTAGTAGTTCTCAAAGGCTTCAAACTTCATGACCTCGCCCTTGTCCCACTGGGTGCACTTGAAGGGGCCCGTGCCGTCAACGCTCTCCGCGGTCTTGCCGAGGTCAGCGCCGTACTTTTCGATGTATTCCGGATTCAGCACGAATGCCCACTGCTTCGCAATTGCCTGCAGGAAGAACGCCTTGGGCTCCTTCAGGGTGATGACGAAGGTGTAGTCGTCCGTCGCAACCGCCGTATCAATGAAGGAAGCGTTCGAGGTATAGCGCTGCGGATTCTCGGTATTCAGCAGGCGGTCAAACGTCGCCTCGAAGTCGTGGGCGGTGCAGTGACGGCCGGAGTGGAAGTACACGTCCTGACGCAGATGGAACGTCCACGTCATCTTGTCCTCGGACGCTTCATAGCTTTCCGCCATCTTGCAAACGACGTTGCCATCGCTGTCATAGCCCAGCAGACCGTCGTAGTACTGCGGGATAACCTTGCTGTTGGAAACATTGTTCTGCGGATCGAGAATATCCTGATCGTTGCCAATGACCCAGGTGATGGAGTCCTTGTAGCCATCTTCCGCGGACGCGGCGGTCGCAAAGACCATCGTGAACGCCATGGCGAGCGTGAGCAGGGCAGTAAGCAGCTTCTTCATGTTGAGTTCCTTCCCTTCTACTATTCTACTTGGAAGCACTGCTTCTTGAAAGCAGCGTTTCCATTTATATTCAACCCGCGTTTTGCAGGCGGAATATCATGCCTTTGCGGGAACAGTGTAGCTGACGCCCATCGCGTCCAAATCCTGCATGGACTGCTTGACAGCGAACAGCGCGCGGTTATCTGGCGATTCCGCCAATTCTTTCAGCAGCGGGATTGCTTCCGCATCGCGCCCCTGATAGTGCAGGTAATTCGCCAGACCGTAGGTGAGCATCAGGTGGTAAATGCGCGGACGTTCGGGATTCTTGCAGTTCTTCTCGCATTCCGCCACGAAGTTTTCCGGCTTCAGCACACCCTTATAGAGCAGTACGCGGCAGAGGTAGTCGCCATCCTCGGTGGGCATGTCGGGCGTGATGTCCTCCAGTGCCTTCGCGGCTTCCTCCGGCTGACCCAGCTTCATGCAGATCATCCAGTACCAGTCCGTCGTTGCGGGCAGCGCGTTCACGCCGTACTTCTTCATCAGCGTCTTGCTGTTCGCATGGGCGACTTTCGCCTCTTCATACATGCCGCCGAGGTAGCACGCCACGCCCAGATAGTACCAGCATTCCCAGTCTTCCGGGTTTTCCAGCGCCGCCAGTTTCAGGTCGGACGCCGACTGCGTGTATTCCTCGCGCCCAATCAGCTTGCGGCCGCGCCAGAAACGCATCAGGCTGTCAAAGGGGGCATACACCAGTCCCTTGGAGAAGCACTCCACCGCTTCGTTGGTCTTTCCCGCGTCCAGCAGTTCCAGCCCCTTCTTCTTCAGCAGGTTCGGGTTGCATTCCTCATTCCGGAGAATTTCGCTCGTCATGGCTCTCGACCATCCTTTCTTTTCTTGCAGGGGACTCTGCATAAAAAAACATGAAAAGTACAATGTCCCCTGATACGGAAAATGGAACGACGAATCCGTCGTTCCACTTTGAACGTAGTGCTATTCTACACGATTTCTTTTCGCTTGTCAAATGCAATTTTCGGACTTTTCGGCCGTTTTCGTGCATAAAACGTCATAGTTTTTGCATCTTTATCGGACACTTTTTGCAATCCCACGATTCTTGTAGGGTCTGCAATGTCCCGAATCACCGTACTAAAGCGATGTATTCTGTATACAATCAAGCGTTCTGAAATCAGTCATTTTTTGCAGCACAGCTTGCCAATTCTTGAGGTTTTGGCTATACTTTTTCCAACCTCAGATTCCACCTCGTCAGGGTGGGAGAATGAGGGCGGTATTTTTCAAGGACTGCAGTCAGGAGGTGTTTGGTAATGCCCGATAAGGAATGGCTCTACCCCAATCTGCACGAGAACGGCTATACATACAGTGCGCTGGAGAACCTGCACTACATTCCGCATGTTCATGGCGGTCTCGAATGCGTCTATGTGCTGGACGGCGAACTTTGCGCCACCATCGACGAAAAGAACTACACGCTGAAGAAAGGCGACATCTGCCTGATTTTCCCGCAAGTGCGCCACAGCTATCGCACGCCCAATCACAGCAACATCTTCTGCTTCGCCTTGCTCCACGATACCATGCCCGACGATCTGCGTTCGCTCTTCGTCGATGGCTATGCACTCCCCAACCCGATTTACCGTGCAGGAAGTTATTCGCCACTCATCCCCGAAATTATTGACCACATGCTGATGCCGGAAGAGCGCAAAGCGAACCGGCTGGTGCATACCGGGCGGCTGCTGATGCTGCTCGGCCTGCTGTTCGACGCGCGCGCGCCCATCTCCGCGCAGAAACTTGCCATGTCCGCCGAAGAAGAAGTGATGCAGTACCTGCACGAGAATTTCCACGACCCCATCACGCTCACGCAGGCAGCGGAGCATCTGGGGTTGTCGCAATTCCAGCTCTCCCGCATTTGCAACCACCAAATTGGCATGGGCTTCAACGCCTACCTGAAAAGCCTGCGCGTAACCGCCGCCATGCGCCGATTGGCATTCACAAACAAGGGAATGCAGGAGATTGCCCTCGGCTGCGGCTTTGAGAGCGTCCGCACGTTCAACCGCGCATTCAGCGAGGAAACGGGCATATCGCCCAGCGAATACCGCCGCGCTCATCAGCAATGCACGGCGCTGAATCTCGACGTGAACCCAGCGCCCGCGAAAAAATCCGAATAAACGGTTCTTCACGGAAAGTTG
>ULTQ01053827.1_pt1 | contig 38822 bp, 46 predicted proteins | sample 1957731 | NCBI WGS metagenome assembly ULTQ01 (sample SAMEA4835738, study PRJEB28245) | human gut metagenome | biome: gut microbiome; material: fecal sample | place: Denmark | collected 2008 | reverse complement strand
ATAACCTTTTAGCTACCGCCATTATAGCATATGCGGTAGTCAAAATCAAGTATGCCACATTTTATAAAAAAGTAATCAGGAAGCATGAAAAAACACATGGATGGTATGTCAAAAAATGGGTTGTTTTTTGAAAAGAAATCCAGTGTTTATGCGGGTTTGATGCTAGGTGCTATTTATAGCACCTTGTTAGAAAATGATATAAAAATATACCATATGGGAAGGAGAATGCCCCAGGATAGATAAACTACCTGGGGCTGCGTTTGGATGAATATGCAATACAAATTGCATAAGCATATTTACTATATCATAAATGCTGTAAAGTGTCATGCAAAAAATGGGTGTTTTTTTGAGGAGAAATCCAGCATTTATGCGGGTTTAGGGCAAGGTGCTATTTATAGCACCTAAGGGACAACTTACCTCAAAAAAGAAAATGTTATGTACTTATATTTTTTAAGTTGTTGACAGTATACCGCTAGTATGGTATATTATAGGTGTAGTAAATAATAGCATAAAGAAAGGACAAGAGCTTATGAAAGTAATTGCATTTATTAACAACAAAGGCGGTGTAGGAAAAACCGCAAGCGTAACAACAATCGGTCATATGATGGCTACAGTACATGGAAAGAAAGTCTTACTGGTAGACTTAGACCCACAGGGTAACACTTCCGGAAGATATTCCCAGACAAACTTCATAGATATATTTACAGCTATCATGGAGCGCAGACCTATTGAAACAGAATTATCAATCGAAGATGTTTTGCTGAATCCGGATATGGATATTCATAAATCAATCAAACATACAGATTATGAAGGATTAGATATTATCCCATCCCACCTTACATTAGCAGAAGTAGAGGAAAGACTGAAAGCAGACATAACAACTCCGCAGCAGTTCAAGTTAAAGAAAGCATTGAAACAGGTAGCAGATGAATATGATTATTGCCTGATAGATTGCAGTCCATCTATTTCAATTTTGAACATCAATGGATTAACTGCAGCAGATGAAGTATATATTCCGCTTAGATGTGATGGAGATAGCTGTATTGGACTTGCAATTACAAGAAACCTTGTAGAGACAGTATCAGAATATAATCCATTACTTCATATCGGTGGTACATTCCTTACACAGTATAATAACCGTAAGAACGTATCAAGAGAAGTATACGGATTACTGGAACAGATATTACCAAGATACGAGATTCCATTGCTGCCAATTTGCATAGGAACCACAAAGTATCTGGAAGAGAATACCTTTGAACAAAGACCATTACTAGAAGTTGATTCCGGAAAAAATAAGTGTTCTGTTACATTGGCATACATGAAACTGACAGAATATATTATTTCCCCAAACAAGAAAAAATTTATTGAAAAGTATCAGAGGGAACTTAAAGAAATCGAAAGAATGCGCCAGGAAGAAGAAAAGGAGTTGTAGATAGAGTTCAGACAATGAATATACCATTACCTTGTAGATTTGGAGATTATGCGGAATGCCATAATAGAAAATTGCCATTTATAGGTGTAAGCTGGTTTGAGTGGGAAAAAGGAATGGAATATACTTACTTCTTTCAAACAAGTAATGAATGGCAGACAGTCGATTTTTATACGACATTTAAGAAAGTACAGCCATACGAATTTAGTATTTCAGATAACCTTTTAACAGATGGTTCTATCAAAGATAAGGGGTATCCGTTAAAAGGCAAGGGATATGTAAATGGAATACGTTACGAAAGTGGTAAACTGTATGCAGAGTTTATCATAACAAGTAATTATTTCGAACATATCAAAGTTCAATGTAACAATGAGGGGATATATCTACCGGAAGGTGATATTATTTTCCCGATAGGCTGGGATGAAGAAAAAAAGAGTAGAGCTGTTTTTAAATCAAAAAAATTTAGGCAAAAAGGAGATTTAACCATGGGAACAAAATTTAAACTGGATAAAATAACAGGAGTTGGAGAAGGACTTCTTAATGAGCAGAGCAAGAACGTAGCAGTACAGAAAAGGACAGAATATATCCCGATAAGCAAAATCCATCCAAACCCAAGAAACGGATTATCATTGAATAATATTCCGGAATTGGCAAGTCAGATAAAAGCTGCAGGATTGGAGCAGCCATTAGTTGTATATCAGATGGATGATGGAGATTATATGCTTCTTACCGGACACAGACGTTTTAAGGCTATCAATTACCTTATCGAATCCGGAGATTGGGATGCAGATAAACCAGTAGAATGTAAAGTCAAAGATTTAGATGCAATGGATTTACCGCTGGACTTTGAAGATAAGGAAATGCTTTCTATCTTAACAACCAATCAGAACAGAAAGTATGAACATGAAGATATTGCCTTTGAAATCCGGGAATGGAAAAATCTGATTGCTAAATTAAGAGCAAAAGGTGTAACCATCATGGTTGTAGGCAATGATGAAAATGGTAATGACGTTACTAGAAACATTGCCGGAGTAAAGACCAGAGATTTAGTAGCGGAGCAGCTTGGAATATCCAGCGCACAGGTAGCAAAGTATGATAAGGTTGAAAACAGAGGTTCAGATGAATTAAAAGCAGCCTTAAAAGAGAACAGAATTAACGTATCAAATGCAGCACAGGTTGCCAATATGCAAAAGCCGGTACAGGCAAAGTTCATTACAGAAATACTTGAAAAGAAAGGTACAGATGAACAGATAACCAGTGACGATATTGCAGTAGAGGAAAAGAAACAGTCCTCAAAAAAGAAAAATGAGAGGGAAGAAAAAGCAATATATGTTATATCCACCAATGTATTCAACAAGGATATGAGAGATATATCAAAGCTGATTGACGAGGGTGGAAAGCATCTTACAGACAGTCAGTATGCAGCATATTGTAGATATATAAAAGGATTGAAAAAGTTATTCTCATAAGCAATCTATTCCCGGATGCAGCACTTGGCATCCGGGAGCCAATCATAAGAGCAGGAGAACGGAAATGAAGAAAACATCTATTAAAGTGACGGAAAGACTAGCAGAACTGGAAGAAGCTATCAGTGAAGTAACTGGAATCCCAAAGACCATATTAATAAAAAGAGCAGTAGAACAGTGGAATAAAAACGGTCGGAAGTTTGACCCGGATGTATTGGTAACATCCCATAAAGACCCAAGATTTATTAATAAGCCGGTGAAACAGTCTATCAGCATGACGGAAGAACTATATGAAGAATTAAAGGAAATTTCAAAAGAAATAGGTGTCGGAGTTACATTTATTCTCCTGCAGGCTATCATGGATTATAGCATTGCAATGTCGAGCGTTCTTCCACAAGAAAAACTGGACGAGATAATGGAGAAGTAACATGACAGAAATAGATATGCTGATGCGTTTATTTGATACGATAAATGACATTTATTATAAAAGCGTAGTTCCACCAACATATATCAGATTTAGCTTCGCAAAGAAGCGGATAAACTGGTCACTAAAGAAATTGGCTAATGGAACATTATATATAAGCATCAACTGGCAGATGGCAGCATTACCGGAAAAAGAGTTATACATGGAAATGATTCATCAAATGGCGCATTTATACAATCAGGCAAAGGACATAGAAGATACTAGCATGAATAATGTATACCACAATGGTTCTTTTCGAAAAGCTGTTGAAATGTGCGGTGGCAAGGCAAGAATCGTAGATAGTCACAAGGGATATAGAGTGACGAATCTAAGCAAAAAAACCATGAAAACGCTGCAGAAATACTTTAATTATCAGAAGTATATTGAATTGATAAATAAGCGTGGTGAAGAGGTCTTTGTAGGAAGTTTTGCAAGGTTCCGGTGTCCACAGTGCGGAAGAGTAATCGAAGCACAGAGATTGGCAGATAATATAATATGTGGCTATTGCCATAGAAACTTTATAAAGATTGATTAAGCGAACAGGAGAAGGAAAGGTGGAAAGAGAAGCAGAATGAATGAAATGGTAAAAAAAATGCTTAAGGATTCTGAAAAAGAGTATGAAAGAATTATTAATGCTTCCAATGCCTTAAAAAAAGGCGAAATATCAGGTGATGATTTTAACCAAATAAATGACGAAGCGTTGAGCAATGTTGATAATATAATAAGCGAATATAAGCACAAATAAAACATAGAGACTTTATAAAGAACTAAGCAAACAGAATATTAAGAAAGGGTGGTTTTAACATGGAAAAATTAAAAGAATTAAGAGAGTGCATGGACAAGCTGAAAGAAAGAACAAAGGAACTGAATGACAAGCATAATAAGGACATTGATTCATTTATCAATCTGCAGAGTAATTATGATACGTTTGAAGAATTTTTTAAGAATGAGGATGTTGGAGATTGGACAGTCAAGGATATTGGAAATTGGGAATATCTTGTAGACTGCCAGACGGTTATTTATAGGGCGTATACAATATGCCAAAGAGAATTGTACCTTGGAGAATTTCTTCCACCATTGTAGGAAAAATGTGCTATACTAGGGCAAAGATAATGAATGAATTGAATGAGTGATAGATTTAAACAGAAAGAAAAGGAGTGATTTATATGAAAAAGAGTATTGTAATTGCAATCGTTGGAGTATTAGTTGTAGCTGGTGTAGGAAGTGCAGTTTACTTCCAGGCAACCAAGAAACCAAAGGTTGGAAGTGCAGTAGCATCTACAGAGCAGGAAGTAGCAGTTCCATCCGCAGATGATATGGAAGCACAGGTAAAAGAGGTTGTAGCTGCAAAGGAAGCAGAGCTGGAAGCACAGAAAGCAGCAGAAGAGGAAGCTGCAAGAGTGGCAGCTGAACAGGCAGCAAAAGAAGAAGCAGAAAAGGCTGCCAAGGAGAAAGAACAGGTAGCAAATAATAATACTGGCAATGGAAATACAACTGCAAAATCCAATAAATCCGGTAGCACTGGAACGAAGAACAACGGTTCTACTTCCAGTAATGGAAGCAGCAGTGCATCCACATCCAGCAACGAAGAGAATCCTTATGGATTTACAGAAGATGACCTTCCAAACTTTTTACAACCTGGGGATAGTATAGATTTAGGCGAACCGACAGGTTCCTATGACATTCCGGGAGGTGGAACAGCATATACCTATGACCCGGCAGTAATTCCACCATTAGGACAGTAATAAAAAATATAGGGAAAGGCATTTTGCCTTTCCCCTTTTTGTTGCCGTATGGTAAAAAAGGGCAACAAAAAGGAGCGTTTTATATTCGCTCCTTTGTTAAAATTATAAAGTTAAGGCACTTGAAAAAAAGTATTTGACAAATTTTACAATAATTCGTATACTTTAATCAAGTCGTTGGTAGATTTGCTGCAAACACTTCTATCAACTAGAGACATATATTTCCTCAACAAATATATATCACTTATGCTGATTTTATCAATAAACACAGGGTTCGTCAAGTGTTTCAGGGCAAAAAGTTTTACATTTATTTTCAAATTGTATAATTGTAAAATGGATATAAATATTAGAGATGGAATGTATGTTGTGTGTATACGTTCTATCTCTTTTTTTGTGGTACAAGATATAGAAAAATAACAGTTATAAAATCTTTAGAAAGGGGGTAAGCCGGATGGAAAAGATTTCAGTAGAAGTATTGGAAAAGATGATGAAAAAACGTCTTACAAAGCGTGAAGTAGACTTTGTATTGTATGTAGGACGGTTCCAGAACGAATATGGCATGGCACATGGCATCTATTACCGTGACTTGTGCAAAGAAGTAGGCTTATCATTTCAGGGGTTTTATGACTGCATGAGAGCATTGCAGCGTAAAGGCATTATAGAGTTTCAGAAACGGACGTACTTCGATTATGACATTGAAATACTGGATAATTCCTTTGCAGGAAATGAGAACTACGGAAGAGGTTATGTTTCATTGCATAACAAAATGGTTCGTTCTGCAGAGTTTAAGAAGCTGAAAGCTCCGGCAAAGCTGATGGCATTGTACCTGATGCGTGAATGGCAGATTAACAAGAAAAAGAGCCGGAAGCCATCTTATCAGATGTTGGTGGAAACATTCAATCAGAAATTCAAAGAATTGCTTGGTTTATCCCATAGAGCAGCAAGAAGGTACTTGGGAAGCCTGGAACCATTCCTTAGTATCTACATGGAAGATAATAGAAAGTATTTCTTTACATTCAAGGCAGAAATGGTAGATACTGCAGAAGTTCCAACCGGAGAAAATGACGAGTTGAGAGAGCATGAAATCAATATTGCCATGCGCCGGAACCGGATCAAGGAAGAGACAGAGGAACGCATCCGGGAAATGCATACAATACTGCAGCAGCACAACAAAGAGATAAAGAAAGACAAGGGATTCTCTTTGAGCCGGATTGTAAAGGATAGCTTGGAATATCTCAACGAGGGCATTAAAAACCGGTACAAATGGAAGCGGTATTTAAGTCCCGGTATCGTACATAAACTTGTAATCGAAACATTATAGAATGAAAAATAGCTTGGGAGCAGTTCCAGGCTATTTGTAGTCGCATAAATTACTGGAAAATTGAAGAAGAGAGCAAAAACAGCACCGCAAAAAAGAAAAAGTAGTTCCTGCAACACTGGCAGGAGCTTTTTTTATGCACATAGCGAAAAAAGTATTCAAGTTTCTTTACCATTTCAAAAAGAGATATTCAAGTTTTATCCGGACAGAATAAAAAATATTCAAATTTCTTTACAATAGAAAAGCCTATATATTCAAAAATCATGCAGCCATGAAATCGTGAAAAAGCCTGTAAAATCAATGTTTTTCGCTTATTTAAAAATATTAATAAATCATTTCTAAATTAAATTCTTTCTCTTTTATAACCATATCTTGTTTGGAAAATCAGAAACTAGCCAAACCAAAAACTTATAATAGCCATGCTCTAACGAGCATCATGTTCTGATGTAAAAAACTTTCCATTACCAAAATGTGGTAAGAATTGCAAGCAATTCTCTTTATTCATGCCACCCAGAAAAAATATGTCCATTCAAGCTAAAAAATACATCAAAAAAGAAAAAAGAACGGCATTTTATACTTTTACATTTATTTTCGACTTGTATAATTTTATAAAGGATGTTATTATCTGAAATGAAATTATGAAAAATATATTAACTTTTCAGATAGGGGGTTGCATTGAGATATGATACCAAATATAATCCTTAGAGCAGAGCAGAGCAGAGCAGAGCAGAGCAGAGCAGAGCAGAGAGTAACTAGCTGCTTTTTTTGTGCTGTAAAATTATATAAAGTTCGTGGAGACCCTTTACCGTCAGGATATGGATAATTTTTCCATTCCTGGCGTTTTTTTGCGCCCAAAATGAGGATGAAAAAATAAGTAGAGAGGAAACATGAGCAATGAGTAAAAAAGGAATTGCATTGTTCCTTGCCTTTTTGATGTTATTTTCCATCTTCACACCTCAAATGACTACTTACGCAGCTACAACAGAAAATATTGAGGAAGTGACAACTTCGGAAGATACGAATGAAAATGACCTGGAACAAAGCACAGAAGAACCTGAAAATACAGGGCAAAACACGGAAATAACTTCTACCGAAAGTGTAGAAGAGAGTACCGAGCAAAGTACCGAGCAAAGTACCGAGCAAAGCACCGAAGCAGAGCCGGATGCACAGGCTGCACCAACAGGCGCACCAGTCACATTATCAGATGATGGTATGTCAGATGTGGTACTGGAAACATTTACCAAGGCAGCGGGTGGCGCACAATATCTTGGAAGTGTGAAATATAAAAATACAACGGTAGCACATTTTTTAATTAATGGACAACCAGCATATTGTATGCAGCATGGAGTGACCGCACCGACTACTGGAACATCATATACCAGTAGTATTTATGAAGATGAAAATGTAAGAAGAATCTTATATTATGGCTGGCAGGGACAGGCACAATGGAGTGGTTTTGATGGAAATGAAAGTAAAGGAATTGTAATTACATCCCTGGCTTTAAGCCATTATTATTATAATACTCCGGCAAATATAAATACCAGTTATTACATTAATATGGGATTAACTGATTTTATTAATTATTGTAATGCAAACAGTATTCCGGATTCCCGCATATCATTTTCTACGGATTCCGTAAAGGCATACCGGAGTGGAGATATTCAAAAGACGGATGATATAACCATCAATGGATGGTCTGGAAATAATCTTTCCTTTACGCTGCAGGATGGGGTAAAAGCAGTTACCAATGATGGGGGAACCTATACCGGAAACGTTACCTTAAATGGTGGAACAACCTTTCACTTGGAAGCTCCCCTTACCGTAAATGTGGACTGGTCAACCGGAACAGTTGGCGGTTCAGTAAAAAAATTTAATGCTATTATTTGGTATACAGGTCCATCATATCAGACTGCAGGAAGTTTTGAATATGTAACTGACCCTCTAGGAGAAACAAGCCTTGCGGTAGACTGGCTGGATGTAGGAAATCTGCAAATCAATAAGTATAACGGACTTGGCGAATTGGTAGATGGTGCAAAATTCCGGGTTCAGGCATTAAATAATGGAAATACCTATGACCAGATAGTAACCGTAACCAATGGTTCCCTGTTACTGGAAAACATTCTTTCCGGAGATTATAAAGTGACAGAAGTTCAGACACCAAACAGCGTAAGCGGAACTGGCTACCTCTTAGACCCGAATAATGAATATACAGTCACCATTGAGCCGGGAGCCACGAAAACACTGAATGTTGTGAACTATGAACCAAGTGGACAGATAACACTTACCAAGAGAGACAGTGAAACCGGAACTGCACAGGGTTCCGCAACGCTGCAGGGCGCAGTATATCAGTTATCCGCATCCACTAATATTGTCCGGGCAAATGGTGAAATCGTGTATACGGCAGGACAGGTAATCGGAAACGCTGCCACGGATGCAAACGGACAGATTGTATGGAATGGCTTATATCCGGGTGGTTCGTATGCTATCAAAGAAATACAGCCGAGTGATGGATATAACCTTGATACTTCCACCTATATTGTAGAGTTGAACTTCAAAGATTCCAGTACAGCCGTAGTAACCGCAAGCCGGGTATCTTATGAAAAGGTAATCCGGTCTGACATAGAGTTATCGAAGTTTGGAACGGATTCTGTAGATACCGAGAATACGAAGAAGATTCCATTAAAGGGAGTTATCTTCTCCATCCAGTCACTTACTACAAATCAGAAGTGGTATATGGTCACAAATGAAAACGGATATATAGATTCTGTTACCGATAAGATTTATTCGAAAGTAAATACTACGAATGGAACTGTAAAGGTGGATGCATCCAGTGTTGTTACAAGAAACAGCAGAGGAATGTTTCCAAGAGACACATATCTTATCACAGAGTTAAATACTCCGGCGGGATATATGCCAATCCAGCCAATGACCGTAGTATTAGATAAGCAGTCCTATAAATATCAATGGATATTAGAGGATAAGGACATTATATCAGCATTGAGGGTAGAAAAAACGGATGCAGAAACCGGACAGGTAATCCCGATCGCAAATACATCATTCCATCTGTATGATGCACAGGGAAAACAAATCAAGATGGTTGCAAGCCGTTATCCTACCACACAGTATATAGATGAATTTGCAACAGATGAATCCGGAACATTTACACTTCCGGAGAAGCTGCAGATAGGTACTTACTACCTGGAAGAAGTAAATGCACCGGAAGGCTACTTAAAAGGTCAGAGGATGAAGTTTGACATAACAAGCGGTCACGATTGGAGCCAACCTTTTACGATACAGTACGCAAATACACCCGCAAAAGGAAAAATCAAGATAGTAAAGACCGATTCTGAAACAGCAGAACCAGTAGAGGGCGCAGTATATGAGATATACGCTGACGGAGATATAAAGACCGGAGATAATACCATCCGGAATACGTCAGGTGAATTAATAGATACGGTAACAACGGATGATACCGGAACCGCATTATCACAGGAGCTTTACCTTGGAAACTATACCGTAAAAGAGAAAGAAACACCAGATGGCTACAAGCTCGATACGGAAGAACACAAGGTATCAGTAGAATATGCGGATGCAGTTACACCAGTTGTTATTGAAACACTGGAAGTAGAAGATGAGCCAAATAACATTTTCATTCAGAAAATAGACAGTGAAACGGAAAAGACATTGCCGGGAGCCAAGCTGCAGCTTATAGATGCAGATGGAAATATTATTGAGGAATGGACTACAACAGATGAAGAAAGCCACAAAATCAGCTATATAAGTAAGCCGGGAACGTACATCTTACATGAAGAGAAAGCACCGGACGGTTATCTAAAGGCTGATGATATAGAAATCAACTATGAGGGTGGCATCATAGAAACTCCATTCGTGATGAAGGACGTACCAATACAGGCAGAAATCGAAAAGATAGATGCCAAGACAGAGAAGAGTTTACCGGGAGCCACGCTGCAGCTTATAGATGCAGATAAAAAGGTAGTGGATGAATGGACTACGGACGGTAAACCGCATCCATTGTATGCGATAGCAAAAGGAACGTATACACTGCATGAAAAGAAAGTGCCGGATGGCTATGTATGTGCAGAAGATATGGAAATCGAAATCAAAGAAACTGCAGATACACAGAAATTTGTAATGAAGGATGACCCGATACAGTCTGGCATTGAAAAGATAGATGCCAAGACAAAAGAAAGTTTATCCGGAGCTACGCTGCAGCTTATAGATGCAGATAAAAAGGTAGTGGATGAATGGACTACAGACGGTAAACCGCATCCATTGTATGCGATAGCAAAAGGAACGTATACGCTGCATGAAAAAGAAGTACCGGATGGCTATGTATGTGCAGAGGATATGGAAATCGAGATTAAAGAGACTGCAGATACACAAGAGTTTGTAATGAAGGATGACCCGATACAGGCAGAAATCGAAAAAATAGACTATGACAATGGAGATAGCTTACCGGGAGCCACGCTGCAGCTTATAGATAAAGATGAAAATATCGTGGATGAATGGACTACAGACGGAAAGCCACATTCACTGTATGCGATAGCAAAAGGAACGTATACGCTGCATGAGAAAGAAGTACCGAATGGTTATGTTCGGGCAAAGGATATGGAAATCGAAATCATAGAGACTGCAGATATGCAACAGTTCGTGATGAAGGATAAAAGGATTGGTGGAATTGTAACATCCATGACTAAGCCGACACCGGAAAAGGAAACACCAGGAACGATAAACACGAAGATGCACCTTAAGACCGGAGATACAAATAACGTTCTATTATGGCTTTTGATTTTTGCAGGATCAGGAGCAGTGATAGCAGTATTAATTTTAAGCCGAAAAAAAGGGAAGAGAAGCAGAATAGGTATTTTTCTTTTGATGTTTGTTATGCTGGCAGCTTCCACGCCAAACAAAGTTTACGCTGCGGAGCCGGAGGTTACAAAAGAGCATGAGTATACCTCAAAGAATAAAGAGGAAGAGTATACCGGCTTTAAGGACACAATCGAAGAGGACGGAAGAAAATACAATCTTTCCGGTATTACCTATGACATTGAAAAAACAACACCGGAAAAAGAAAAAAAGGTGCTTACCAAAGAGGTTGATTCTGACCTGATACCGGTATCAGAAGAATATACACCGGAGCAGACCATTACAGAAGATAATGTTACCTATACGTTAAACGATTGTACGGTACTGGATGATTCCGAAGAAGTAAAAAATTATACGTCTTATATAGATTACCTGGATGAAGCAGCCATTCCGGACAGCAAAGTAATTACAGTTACCGGAGAGAACGGAGAAAAGCTGCAGCTACAAGGAAAAGTAGCCAAAAAAGAGGTAATTTCAAACGGAGAATGGCTGAATACACAGATAACCATAACCTTTGACCACTACGATTCCGGGGAATATGTATGGCAGGGAGAAACTATTTATAACAGCAGCAATCCATTAGAAGGACATTATGCAGAGTTATTACAGTCGGTTGGAGCAGACAGCAATACACACCGGATTACGTCTACGCAGTGGTCAGGTGATGCTTACGAAGTAGATGGAGTGACTTACCGGGATGCAATAGCCAACGTGCAATACTTTGTACCATATACCAGAGCAACATACGCAGCTTCACAGGAATATGTAAAATATCGTGCCACTTATGCTGCAGAAACAGAAGTAGATAGCAAAACCAATTTTACCTACGATTTAAAGGCTACCGCTACCTACGAACTGGATAAATCTCTTACCGTGAAACAAATTGTGATAATGGCAGGAGTAGGACTATTGATAATCGTTGTCTTAATTGTGCTGATTCTTTATGTGGTGTCCCGGAGAAAAAAAGATAAGGAACCTCAAAAAAGAAGAGAGGTAAAGGTTAGTTTCTGTATCAGAAAAGGAAGCGGAAAAGCGGTAGAAAAGAAGTGGAAAAAGGAGATAAAAAATGCACCGGATAAGTAAGCATAAAGCAAAGAAACTCTTCTTAAGAGACTATGTAATAAAGCCTGATGATGTAGAAATTCCGGAAGAGGAAGAGATAGATGCTATCCAGTTAGAGGATATAGAGTTACCGACCGAGAGAGACAAGTTATCATCATTTAACGATATTCCTGTAAGCAGAGAATACCTCAAAAAAGAAAAAGATTGTAAAGGCAAGCTGACAGGCTATATAGCCGCAGATTACAGAAAAAATGAAATATTGGCAAGGACAACGTTAGTTATCGGGCATAAAAAACCAAGTGGAAAATATGTTGCTGTATATGCCAAGAGAAAGTATCTTTTCTTTCTGTATCTGATTCCGATATTTTACCTACTGATTCCGGCAATAATAATAGCTGCAGCATTAATCTTTTTTTCCGGAAAAAGCCGGAAACTGCCGGACGTACCAAAAGAAGATTTACCGGCAATCGAAGAGGAAGTAACAGAATATGATAATGAACCAATTCCATTCATGCCAGCTGACGGAGAGGATGATTTAATAGATTCTTTTGGAGAAGTCAGCGACAACGTTGAACTAAACGTTTATGCCGGAGAATATACCGTTACAGATACCGAAGGAGCTATTCCATTAACGAATTATGCCGGAACTGGATTATATGAAAAATACAGCTTTTATGATGAATCCGGCAATCTGGTGTATGAAACGGACTTATTACCGCCTGGAACAGAAAAAGACTTTAATCCGGCAGGATATGTAAGCAAAGGCAAAACAAATTTAAAGTTAATCGTTACCTTTTATAGCTTAGAAGATAGACAGTTATTAGACAACGTAACGTGTGATTTTAATATAACCGTAAATTACAAATAGAGAGGAAAAACCAATGAAAAAATCAGTTTTTAAAGCAACAGTGCTTTCACTTTTGATAATGACAATGGCATCTACAACCGTATTTGGTAAAGAGTTAGTAGATTCTACTCCATCCAGTTCGACCGATTTATCAGCTGGAGAGGATGTTACCCAGGATAAAAAGACCGAGTATGAAAATTCCGGTACTATCAAGACTACAACTTATGAAGCAAACAATGATGTAAGCGTATATGCGACTGCATCCAGCCGGGCAGTTATCAGTATACCAAGAACAATCATCATGGGGAGAGTAGATGATACTTCTTCCTATGCCGGAGAATACATTGTCAGCGTAGAGGGTGATATTGCCGGAAGTCAGAAAATTGTTATACGTCCGGAAGTAACTACAGAAATGGAAGAAACCGGTGGTAAAGCATCCAAAGTAACCGTTGCAACAACTCTTAATGATGCAGAGGAACTTAAGGTAAGTGCCAATGACCTTTTAAATGGAAATATTGTAACCGCAAAAGGAAAAATAACAGCAGATGGCATTACTGCCGGAAGATGGAAATGTGGTCTGGTATTTCATACAAGAATCGAGAATGAATAAGAGGTATTTCGAATGAAAAAAATACTATGCCGCTTTTTGGCTATGAGCATATGCTTTATGTTCGTATTTCAGGGTATGGTATATGCTGCAGATGTTCCGGAAGAAACAACAGAGCAACCGCAGACAGAAGAGACAACAGACACGGAAATTAAAGAGGATATTCCGGAAAGCAGCATCGAAGAGAGTACCGAGACTGAAACCAAAGATAATACAGAGGTTGTAGACACAGAAAGAACAGAAAGCACAGAAAGCACAGAAACCGAAGATACGGAAGAAAGCGAAGAGACAGAGAGGGAAGAAATTGCTATATGCGCAGACCCTTACGAAATTGCAACCTATTCTTCTGGCACGATATATCCAAATGGTACGAATGGTCATTTTTTCTTGTATGTGCAAAATGGTTCAGTATGGGGAAAGTATCAGGTAGATGTTTCTATAGGAAGCAGATGCCCGAACGGTATCAACTATTATCTTTCCTACAATATGTATTTGATAGAAGGAACAGACGTAGGTGTTACTTTGAATCCACAGGATTTATCCGGTGGAACAACAGATTTTTACCATACGAAGCATGATAATGCTACGTCAGAAATTGGAGCAAGAGAGTATCATTTACCATTTACTGTTAAGTTGAATAAGCCTGGGTATCACATTGAATCTGCAGATACATCTGGAGCATATCAATCATATTTTGACAGTTATACAGATACAACCTGCAGCTTCATTGTAGATACCAATGGATGCGGAATTACAAATTGGACTGCAGATGGTCAGATTCACAACGACACTATCGCAGTAAAGTACGTCCAGAACTCATATACCATTAATTATAACGGCAATGGAGCAACAGGCGGAAATATGGCAGCTCAAACCATGCTTTATGACACAACTACCGCATTACGCAGCAATGGCTTTGTAAAGAACTGCACCGCAACCTTTAATGGCAATGGTGGTACAGCAGAAAAAGGTTCGGTTACTGCAGCTTGTCCATTCATAGGATGGCTTGATTACAACGACATTACCGTAAACGATACTACTTACCATTGGTGGACGTTTGATGCACCATATTATGCAAATACCTATTCTGATATAGGCAGAGCATATGGATATAACAAAATAGGTCTTGCTTACCATTATGATACTTACAATGTGAAAGGTAGTGAAACAAGGCAATCCAGTCCGGTATTTAATATCGGATATTATATGAACTATGGTGGTCAGGACTTGAAAAATGCGTTTGGTTCCAACAAACAGGCTTATATATCACACTGGAACGCAAATGGCTATGCAGAGGGAAGAAAAGGGGCAAGCAGCGTAGATACTTCCTCAAAAGATACTTACCCAAACAATGCAAGTGTAGCAAATCTGACAACGAGCCGGGATGCACAACTTTGGTTGTATGCCAAGTGGGGTAATGCCACCGTAACATTTCCAAGTGCAGCAAGGGCAGGATATACCCTTTTAGGATGGAGTGCATCATCAAATGCCACAAGTCCTACTTATGTTGTCGGACAGACAATAAATATTTCTTCCAACAATACATTTTATGCAGTATGGAAGAAATCCAATGCACCGACAATTACACGCTTGACCAACGTTCAGGACGGACAGGATGCATTTTGGACATATGTTTACGTTCAGGATAATGGGGATGGTATTGACAGAGTACAGTTTCCTATTTGGACTGCAGCAAATGGACAGGATGACCTTATAAAGAATTGGAAAACAGATAGTACCGCAAAAGGAGAAAAAGGCACATGGACGGTAAACGGAGCCGTATATAACTACCGATACCATACTTACACTTCCAGCCACAATAACGAACATGGAGAGTATTACACACACGCATATGCCTTTGATAAATATGGTGGGTACAGCAATGTTTCAGGAAACTTCAAGTTCACCTATGAAATAACCATAAATCACTACCAGCAGAATGTATCTGGAAGTGGTTACACATTGGTAGCAACAGACAAAATAACAGGAAATTATGATTCGATTGTTTCACCAACAGTCAATACATATACAGGCTTTACATCCCCGGCAACGAAAAATGTAACCGTTCCGGTAGGTGGAACAACAGTTTCTTACTATTATTCGAGAAATCAGTATACCGTAACGATAGATTCAGATAGCGGTATAGCTGCTGCATCCGGCGCAGGCACATATTACTATGGTGCGCCAGTTACAGTTGCAATAAACGTAAAGGATGGTTACAAGCTGGAAACAGTAAGTGCATCAAATGCAGAGATTAGCAATCCATACAGCTTTAATATGCCGGCAGAGAACGTAACCATTACTACAACATCATCTTTATTACCGGTAACCGTGAATATACCACGACAGTTGATTATGGGGCAGAACAGTGATTTTGTAATCAGCGCAGACAATAAAGGGGGTGAAGTGATTGTAGAAGTACCGGATAAAATAGAGTTCACGCAGAGCAACAAAAGCCAAACCATAGAAGGAAACATATCCTTATCTGCAAATAAGATAACTGCAGATAATCCGAAGATTTACGGAAAGATTACCACAAACGGCTTTACTGCAGGAACGTGGAAAGCAGCTTTTTCAATTAAAATCAGTTTTAACATCTGATGAAAAAGAACTAAGACCTCAAAAAAGAAAAATACAAACGAAAAGGAGATTTAATCATGGAAAATTTAATGAATGGCTTATATACCTATGTAACAGACTTCCAACCTTTGGTGTATATCCTGATTGCAATTGCATTAGTGGTTGTTGGTGTCATGTTCATTCTTCCATCTGAAAAAACAAAAGAAATAGCAAAGGCTTCTATTGGATATATAGTAATTGGAGCAGGAATTATCATGCTGGCATCCCAGTTTGCAACGGAAATGGTTGCCAAGTTTACTTTTACAGCTTAATTTTCACAAAGAAATCCAGCATTTATGCGGGTTTAAGGCAAGGTGCTATTTATAGCACCTTGCACAGAAAAGAGGTAGTAGATGATAAAAAACAGGATAAAAAAAGAGTGGAAAGACCTAAAGGATATTTTTAAAAGTGACAAGAAAATCCTGAAAGCAAACCGAATTATTTCAAATGGAATTGTAAAGGCAGCATTGCTATTTCTGATAGATATATTTCTATTTTTACTCTTCAATTACATCATTAATGTATTTTGCAATGTTGGAAAAATGTTTCAGGATATGGATAATATGGCATCCTACATGGGATTGAATAATATTTTGTTTTCGGTCAGAAATTTTGCAAGTTCCGGACTGATAAAAACCTTGTATGGATTCTTTTTGATAGCAGTTATCATACTGGATATATTCTTATCTTACGATATTAAGACAGCATTTTCAGAAGAAGCCATTAACAAGCAGCAAAAAGGAGATGCGAAATTTGCCACAATAGAAGATATTAGGAAACAGTATAAGGAAATAGACGAATGTGGAACAGTAGACGAAAGTATACCTGGATTTCTTATTTCAAGAGATTACGAAGGTAGACCTGGATTTCTTATTTCAAGATATGAAAACAAATTATATATAGATACTAACACAACGAATAACCTGCTGATTGGTATAACACGTTCTGGTAAAGGTGAATTGTATGTTTTTCCTTCAATAGAGATATATTCTAGGGCAAAAATAAAACCATCAATGATTATTAATGATATGAAGGGAGAACTATATAAATCCAATCAGAAAACAAGATTGCTGCAGAGCAGAGGATATTTAGTATATTTTATCAATCTGCAGAACCCGGAAGAAGGGGATGGATATAATCCTTTGGAATCCATCATAAATGCATGGGAGAGTGGAAACCAGACATTTGCGGAGGAACTTACACTATCGTTTGCATGGCAGATATTTGACCCGGATTCTGCAACAGGAAATGAAAAGTATTTTGCAGAGACTGGTGCTGCAGTGACCGAAGCATTAATTTTGGCACATGTGGAAGATGCATTAAGGCTGGATGAAGAAGAAAACGAGAAAAGAAAAGCTGCATTTGACCGGAAAGTTGAAAACTTTAAACGTTTGGATGAAGAAATGCAAAATGAAGTCAGGGAGCAGTACAAATTATATTTATCAGATGTCACACTTGATAATAATGTGATTGCAATTCCGGATGATGCAGTGTTTGAAAAAACGCACGAAAACAGAAAGAAAATCAATATGTATTCCATTGTTAATACATACATGGAATTGGTAAATATTCCAGTATTGGATATGGAAGGCAGACCAACCGGAAAAACCTATTTGGATTTGTTTTTTACAGAAAGACCACAGGGAGACAGAGCCAAGATGCAATATATGTCAACTGGTGTGGCAAGTGGTAAAACAAAGGGAAATATTCTTTCTACCATGAATGCAAAACTCAATATTTATACAATGGAATCCATTGCAAAACTTACAGCAGAAAGTTCTTTTAAGTTAGAGGATATAGGATTTGGTGATAAACCAATAGCCGTATTTCTTGGCATCCCATATGGTGATACATCAAAACACCAGATTGCACTAACCTTTATCCGGCAATCAGCTCTTATCAATTCAAATCTTTGTTGGGATGGAGGAAAATGTAAACGTCCAGTTAAATATATAGAGGACGAAATTGGAAACATGCCAAAAATTGATAAGTTAGTCAATATGGTTACGGCATCTGCAGGATGTGATATTACCTATGACTTCTACATTCAGTCCTATTCACAATTTGATGATATTTATGGTCAGGGAGCAGCAAAAACAATCCGTTCCAACTGCGGAAATCTTGTATATATAAGAACGGATGACCTTGATACATTGGAGGATATATCTAAAAAAGTTGGTAGACGAACCATTGTAACGACACAGCGTAATGGTAGTAAGTTCTCCTTAAAGAAGATGTTTATGGAAAATACAGAGGAACAGAGATTACTCACTACAGAACAGTTAAAAGCCTTAAAAGATGGGGAAACAGTTGTTTTACGAACCATGAAAACAAAAGACAATAATGGGGATGATGTAGAAAGGGATGCAATTTTTAATTCCATTGAATCAGGAAAAAGAATGAAGTTCAGATATGAATATTTGGAAGATTACCTTCCGACACCTACAACTATTTCATTGAGAGAAGTTAATGATGCATCCAGAGCCGGAATTGGACTAAAAACAAGAATATGGGATTATAACAAGTCCTTTGAATTTATTAAGCGTGACCGTTCCAATGATGTGCAATCATTAAGAATCGAAGATATGCACGATTTCCAGCAGGAAGCAATACTGCAGGTTTTAAATGAAATCATGGACGAAAAGCAGAAAAAAGAAAATGAACCGTTACAAAAAATGAAACTAAGAAAGGTAGAAAATATCATTCAGACAAAGCAGAATACGGAGAATTTTACAAAGGCAGTGCAAAACTCATTATTATCCTTGATTGATTTCTACCTAAAGATGAAAGAGAGTACAGATTATGAAGAAATGGAAAGAGAAGAAGAAAAGTAAAAGAATTACATTTTTCTTTTTGATGTTTTTTTACCCCTTGCTGCATAACACAATGACTGTATTTGCGGATATAGACGAAGAAACGTGTCAGAACATCTTATTGAACTATAAGAAATATTTTGTCCAAAATGACCTGATACATAATGGCTTTAGGTATCTACAGTGGGGGATTATTAAAGGTTTAAAATGGGTAGCTGATAGCTGTCAAACCTTATATAGTAATACGCTTGGTCTTATGGACTTTACAAGCTACAGTGGATTTACTGATTTTACACCTACTTTGAAAGGTATTTTCACTGCAATTATGGCGGTATCTATTATGATGCTTGGAATTATCCTGATTGTAAATCATAAGAAAAAGCCGGATGTGTTAGTGGGGGTGCTGCTTGCAGCACTTACCATATCTGCCCTGGGTGAACTTATGATAACAGCAAATGAGGGGGTTCAGTCATTTTGTAATGAAATGGTAGGTTCTTCTATGGCAGACAGTGTAGTAAATGATAATCTGTTTGATTTGAGGTATATAGACAGTACCTATGGAATTGCTACTTTTTCAGATGATGCAGAAACCCTGGCAACGTATCATGCGCCACTGGAAGATTTTTATATGGATGCAATCGACATTAACGAAGTCATAAACTATGATGACCCGTACATATCGAGTGATGCATCCACTTTATTAAAAAAGTCTTATCAGAGATTACCGGATGGCACCATGGTAGATAAAGGTGTATATAACGGCTGGGGATGGAATAGTGGAGATGATGATGATTTATTCAATGATTTTTACTACAGATACAAAATCAATGCATTCCCGATTTGTGTTTCGCTGATAGCAATTATTATTGTGTTCCTGGTTGTATCGTATAAGTCAGTCCGGTTGTCCTTTGAACTGGCAATAAAGAAGGTAATCACAATCCTTTATTCTGCAGATATTACAGGTTCACAGAAAACCTTAAAGCTACTGGGTTCGATTAAAAATACTTACATCATATTTATGGTAAATGCAATCACTTTAAAGTTATTCATTATTTTTCAAAGCTATTTAAGTGAGAAGTTTTCAAATAATGTATTTTCCTATTGTATTATCCTGCTATTTACTTCATTAGCAGTTATAGATGGACCGAATATCGTTCAGGAGCTTACCGGAGAAGATGCAGGATTACAGTCAAGCGCATCCAGAATCTTAGCAATATACAATGCCGGAAGAGGTCGTGTAAGAGGTACCGGTTCTGCTATAAGTGGTGGTGTAAGAAGTGCAGTAGGCTATCACCGCTATAAATCTATGAAAAATGCGCTTAGTGGAGATAAAAAGAATGTAAAGGATGCTGCAACAAAGAATATAGGTGGAAGTCTTGGGGATGGACAGGCTGAAAATCAGAAGATGAAAGAGGATATGCAAAATTCTCCTGAAATGCAGAAAGAAGAAAGCGGACTACGGCAGGGCATGGGAGAGACAGAAAACGAACCTCAAAAAGAAAATGGAGAACAGCTTTCTTCCGCAAGTGAAGCGAATGAAGAGATGAAAGAAGCTATGAGTGGTGGAACTGGAACGATAGACGGTACAGGAACACAGGAACAGTCTATTGGTGGAGAAACACCGGAAGGTGGAAATGGTGATATTCCTGCTAATCCTGAAATATCAGAAGCACAACCAGCAGCACCAAATTTAGAGACTGGAAGCATTCCGGAAGAAGGAATACAGGGTGCCGGAAATGGTGATATAGCAGAAGCTATGAATGGAAATGGTGATATTCCAACAACCCCAGTAACCCCGGCAATCTTTACTGGAAAAGCAAAACCGGAGATAGAACCAGCAAAGCCGGATATTAGAGAAGCATCCCCATCCACACCAGCAGCACCAAAGAATAAACCGAAGAACCCTACCGCAAAAAGAAAAAGAAAAGCTCCTGCAGCACAGAGCAAACCGAAAAATCCGGTCGAACTGGAACAGCAGGAGCAGCTAAATAAAGAAGAAAGGTTGAAGTAAGGTGAGAACATGGAAGAATACACAATTATAGAGAGTGATAAAAAACAAGCACACGTTTCCTTATGGTTGTACGCATTTGACCTCTTTTTCATTTTAGTATGGGCTGTAGTTGCATACGGACTGCGGAACATGGTGGCAACAAAATTAAGAATCCTATACGGCATTTTTACAATGGCTTGTGCAATAATGCTTACTTTTCAGTCAAAGTACAACCATAAAAGACATATGTTCCAGACGATTCTTATTTATCTGCAGAAAGATATTTCTGTATACCATCCAATTAAGTAAGGAGATAAAAGGATATGAATATTATATACGTTTACCTGGCAGGAATTATTATATGCTTCATTGGATTTATCGCAATGATAGTAGTAAGTATAACCTCAAAAAAGAAAAAGCCGAAGTCCAGCAGCACTTCTAAAACAATCTTGGATATATTACCGAAGATGTGCTATGAGGAAAAATATGATTGTTTTGTAAAAGAGGATGGAAGCTGCACTGATATATTACAGGTTGAGACAAAAGACTTGTTAAATGCGTCTGAATCAACAACCATGTATGACAAGCTGCGGTGGAGAAGATTATATATCAAATATCCATCTGACCTTAAGATTATTGCAATGAATTTTCCATCTAACACAGAAAAGCAGCAAGAGTATATGAAACACAAGATGAATACCACAAAGAATAAGGTATATAAAAAATGGCTGCAGAAAAGTATCAATGAATTAGGCTGGCTGGAAACCCACAGGATGAATAGAGAGTTTTTCTTGATGTTTTGGGGTGAAAATACAGATAAGTTGATGCAGAACAGACAGACCATCATAGATGCATTGGGTTCCGGGAAAAATGGACTTATTCGAAGAATCAGCGAAGAAAAACGCACATTAGTATTCCACAAGCTGAATAACAAGGCATCCTATGTTGTACCGAAGAATATCAAACAGGGGGAAGAATAGCACATGAAAATGACTACAGAAGAAACCTTAAAAGAGGAAAAAGAGCAAAGGTGCTTAGAGTTCATAAAGAAAATACAGCCTTTGGGTGGAATTTCTTTTAAGGATGAATCGACCGTTAAGACCGGAGATACCTATGAAACTTGCTTACATATTATGAATTATCCAAGCAGCGTAAATGATTTTTGGCTTACAAATGTAACCAATAACAGCAATACGATCGTGACGATAGATGTATCAAATACAGACGTAGACGAAGTTATAAAGAATATCAATAAATCCATGAAGGAAGTAAATTCCAGGTATGGTTCTTCCACCAATTATACAGATGAAAAAGATGCAATTAAGGACTTCCAGGATTACGATAAACTTTTAACCGAAGTTAAAAGTATGAAAGAAGTAACAAAGGTTATTGATACCAGAATGTTTCTTGCTGACCGTTCCTGGCTTGATTTAGACAATCGGGTAAAGAAAATGAAACGGCAGCTAGATAATGATACCTACCTTGCTTATGTAAATATGAATGAAACGAAACAGGATTACTGCAGCATATTTGAAAGCTATACAGAACAGCAAAAAGAAAAATTTGCAGTTCCCGGCTCCATTCTTTCTTCTGCATCATTGGCAGCCGGAAATCCGTTTCATTTTTCAAGCCTTGAAGACCCGAATGGTTCTTTTTATGGAACGACACCGACTATGGGACAAGTATTATGGGATATATTCCGGAAAACCAAAACAAGGCTGCATTATAACATAGCAGTTTTTGGAACCATGGGAGCCGGAAAATCAACCATTTTGAAAAAGATAGCAAAAGACCGGGTAGTAAGAGGGGATTATGTCAGAACATTTGATGTGTCCGGAGAAAATGCCATGATGTGCAAAGAATTGGGTGGAACCATAATAAAAATGGATGGAACTAACGATATTGCACTGAATCCTTTGGAGATATTAAAATCCGGTTCTAATGATAATGAAAGCTATACAAGGCATATTTCCAAGCTAAAGACGATGTATCTGTCTTTTAATCCGGATGCAGAATCAACGGAATTAACGGAATTTTCCGCATTATTGGATGAAATATATCAAAAATTCGATTTGAAGCCTGGGTCTGTAAGAGGTATTACTGGCAGAGTTGCAGAAGAATATCCAATATTCTCAGACGTACACGAACATATAGCAGAAAAGATAAATGAAATGTCACAAAAAGATTATTCCGAAATGGAGTTAGAACTGGCAAAGCCTAAAGCATTAGCACTGCAAAAAATAGATATGGTTATATGTAACCTGATAAATATTTATGGAACCATTTTTAACCGGCACTCATCTATAACCAGTCTTGCAGATGAACAGTATATTGTATTTGACATATCAAAGTTGAAAGATATGGAATCTAATATATTTGATGCACAGCTTTATAACTTATTATCGTTATGCTGGGATAATGTTGTAACGAATGGAACAATCATGCTTAAAAAGGCAAGGGACGGAGAGATAGAGCCGGAGGATGTAATACATACGGTAATCGAGATAGACGAAGCACACCGAATCATCAATACCAACAAAATGAACAATCTGGACTTGATTACAACCTATATGCGTGAAGGTAGAAAGTATTACGGTTCAATTATCCTGGCATCACAAAGTATTCGAGATTTTTCACCGGAAGGAGATAACGGGGATGCTTTGAATAAGTTGAAAACCATCTTTGAATTAACACAATATAAGATGATATTCCACCAGGATGCTAATGCATTACCATTGCTGGAAAATATTTTTGATAGCGTACTTACACCGTCACAGATAAACCGTATTCCGCAGCTTGAAATGGGTAATTGCATTATGTCCATATCGTCTGATGTAAACCTTGAATTTAGCGTATATATCACGGATGAAGAGAACTACTTATTTGATGGCGGTAAATAAGCACAGGTGAATACATGAAGAAAAAACTAATTAAATTATGTATACCGGCAATCCTACTGGCAGCGTTGCTATTATTTTCTCTTTTTGCGGGCATTTTAGCTTCTTTCCAGACACAAAAAGGCTTAATGGCAAAGAAATATAATGACCAGCAGAACGCATCCCAAATGGATAGTGTTACAGGATTAGCGTTATCTGCAGAAGTAGAGCAGTATAGAGAAAGAGTAGCGCAGGAAGCAGAAGTAAACGGTATTCCGGATTATGTAGATTTGCTATTGGCTATTATGATGCAAGAATCCGGTGGAAAGGTAGAAGATGTATTTCAATGCTCCGAATCAATGGGAAAAGCACCAAATAGCATATCTACAGAGGAATCTATTGTGCAGGGAGTATACGTCTTTGCAAAGTTACTGAATAAAGCAGGAGTGGAATCCCCACAGGATATAGACCATATAAAGCTGGCATTACAGGCATATAACTTTGGTTCCGGATTTATCAAGTATGCAATGGATATGTCCGGTGGATGGTCACAGGAAGCTACAGATGCATGGGCAAGGGATATGAGCCTTGGAAAAAAGCGAAGTGGTGACAAGGCGAAAAACCTTGGGGAATGGAATTATGGTGACCAGTTTTATACGGCACACGTTTTAAGATATTACAGTCCGGCAGCAATAGCAGAATCAGGAGTTGTAAATTATGCAAAAACATTACTTGGCTGTCCTTATAAATGGGGGGCATCCGGACCGAATGAGTTCGACTGTTCAGGATTTGTTTGGTATGTATTCAAACAGACCGGAACATATACCGGAGTGAGAACGACAGCATTAGGCTTTAAAAACCTTGCAGTTCCGGTTGATGGAGGGGATGCACAGCCTGGAGATTTAGTCTTTTTTACAAGGACAAATGGAGAAACAAAGAATACCTACCACATAGGAATTTATCTTGGCAATGGACTTATGATTCATGCTCCAAAGCCGGGGGATGTTGTAAAAATATCAGAAGTCACAGCCGGGGCAAACGTGGTAGTAAGTTACGGCAGATTATCAGATTAAAGGAGAAATATATATGGCAGAAGAGAATCACAACAATAAGAGCAACGATAACAGTAAATATACGAAAGCTGCATTGATTTGTATATTATTTGCAGTCATTTTCATAATCTTTACGTTTGCTAAACTAAATGGAGAAAAGAAAAACCTCAAAAAAGAAAAAGAGATACAGACGGAGATTGCTGCAGAAGAATCAAAAAACTATACAGATGCAGCACCGGACACAGAAACCGAAAATGAAGATTCCATAACAGATGCAGAATATCAGAAGTTAGTGGAACAGGCAACGGAGTTTATACCGGATGAAAACGAGCAGGAATATCCAATGTATCAGGATGGATTCGAACTCCGCAATTTTAACGAGGAATTACTACCTTATGTCAATAACGATAAGGCAGGAATGATTGCAGATATGCAAAAGACACTGTATGAAAATGGCTACTATGATTACCAGTATGCAGATTTTGATGGAACCGTAGAAGTTGACTACAACAAAAATACTATTTCCTTCGATTTTACGGTACAAGCAAATCAACCAGTAAGCGTTACAGAGGTCTATCTTAGAAGCTCGAATACCTGGCTTACAAGAATATGGTAAATGCCTATGCAAATAGATTGGATAGCAGTAAAGGATATGTTGCCACCGGAGCCAATAAAACCAGTAGAAAACCTTGCCAAGATAATTGATGCTTTAGAAGAGGGAGAACTGGAAGAGTATTTGGTAACAATAGAGGGAGCCGTAAAAGCAACCACACTGTATTATACCGGTAATGGTGAGTGGTGGGATGCAATTACACAAGACCTTTATCCGGTGGTGGCATGGAGCAGATTACCAGAAGCATATAAGTGGTGAAAAAACACCGCAAAGAAAAAATGTTAAATTAGGTTCATGCGGATTATATCCGTTTGGCATATCACGACTGTCACAATGAAAGTCATGCTATTACTTCCCGGCTTGGTGCCGGGAAGGGAAAGGAGTTTTGAAATGGACATTAAGAAATTCCAGGAAGGATTGCTGGCACTAAAAAATAAAAAACAGCAAAAAGGAAAATATAATAAGCACATCCTGACAATCCTTCTTGTGGTTATACTAGGACACGCTTTATTCTTTACATCAAATGTTTGGTTTGGAAACAAGGGTGAGCTGCTACCAGCAACTAAGATAAATTCAGTTAAGAGCTGGAATGATAGAAAGGTGCAGCTATTATCATGGAAATATTCTGAAAAGCAACGTATGATGGAGTTACAATTTACCATAGACAATCAATCTTATGACGGAGTAAATACCTACAAGTTTAAGGCACTTGATAGAAATAAAGGTTATTTGAAAACAGATACAGTTATAGAACAGGATGATTTATTTGTCGTAAGAATCAATGAGGTTCCTATCTCATGGACACAGATAGCTTTTTGGATTACCATGCCGGACAATACGAATGATACTTGTAAATTCATTACAAATGAAAAAGCGGTAGATGCAGTTTCTAAAATCGAGGACAAAGATTACAATGGATATATGATAGAACGTATCGACAATCAGATAGCATTTTATCAGGGAAAGATAGATGCTTTGAATGATGATATAAATAGTCAGAATGTACTGATAGAGAACTGCAAAAAAGATATAGAAAGCTACCAAGACAGATTAATGTATCAGACCAACCAGGAACAACAGGAAACCAATAAACTTATTAATGATGCACAGAACACGATTAAAACCGCAAATGGTGATATAGACACGGATAATGCATCTATCGAGGAATACAACGAAAGAATTACGTTATTAGAAGAACAAAAAGCACAGTATAAGGAGAATTAGGATGGGTAGAGCAACGAAAAAACAAATTGAATACGCAACAACAATTGCCAATGCATTACATAAGAATCTTCCGGAAGAACAGGACTTTGATTCTATGAACCAGTTTATCCAGGATAACAGACAGAGTTACTATAATTACATGAATAAGCTGACCATTGATACGATTAAAAGTGATGTATCTATTTTATCTATGGCACAGGAGCTTGGATTTACTGTAAAACGTGTTGGAAAGTATTACACCTTAAAGGAACATGATTCAATTCGAATTGACCCGGCAAAGAACCATTTCTACAGAAATTCATTAGGTGGGGAAACCGGAAGGGCATCTTATAATGGTTCTGTTATTGATTTTGTAATGCATTTTACGAACCAGACACAGGCAAGTGTTATTAATGAACTGAAAGAGCGTGTAAAGGGCAATATAAGAGAAATTCCTGTAGCACAGAAAACACAGAATGTAGAGAAAGGAGAACCGGGAAAGTTAGAACTCCCGGAATCCTCTTACAATATGCGCCGGGTATATGCGTATCTCATCAAATCCAGAGGTTTAGACCCTGATATAGTACAGGAGTTTGTAGACAGAAAAATGTTATATCAGGATAACCGGGGAAATTGTGTTTTTGTCAGCAGGGATGAAAACAATACTCCGGTATATGCTTGTAAGCGTGGAACCAATACAGAGAAGCGTTTTGTAGCGGATGTAGAAAATTGTGATTATGAGCATGGATTTTATATCAACAACAATGCAGATAAGATGATTGTAACAGAATCAGTTATAGATGCTATGTCTGTTATGCAAGTGTTACAGGCAAAAGGACTGGATTACCATGATTACAATTATCTTCCACTGGCAGGAGCAGCTAAATACGGATGCATTATCAATCAGTTGGAAGCGCATCCAGCTACAGATGTTTATCTTGCACTGGATAATGATGAAGCCGGTATTGGTGATTCTGCACTGGCAGCACAACTTATTAAAGAGCATTTCTTAGATGGGGTAGAAATCCATGATAGCTGCAGACCAGTATATACAAAGGACTGGAACGAGGAAATACAGTATGCATGGAAACAACAGATAGGGTGTGACAAACTTAATTTCTTCCATGATGATAAGGACAATGCCATGACAAAGGATAATGTACCTCAAAAAGAAAAATCGAAAGGTATTTCTTCAACATATGAGCATGAAATGGAAAATGATTTAGAGGTATAGGGGGAAAGATAAATGATATTTGTAGGAAGCCTTGATAAAGGATATTTTGCGGAAGAAGTAAGTAACAAATTTAACTTGTCATTCGATTATGTGCAGGAAGCTGCACATATATCGGAACAGGTGAACGAGATTCTTTCTTACCAGAAACAGGATTATACGATTTTTGATGTAGAGCAGTACCTTGATGATGCAGAGGATGTGGTAGATGGCATTATTAAGATATGCAATGCGAATAACTCCAAGCCGATTATATTTGCTGCAGGGTATATGAATAATTCAAATATAATCGTATCTGCAGCAAATAAGGGCATTACATATTTTGTTACTGCAGTTATGCTTTCCGATATGAAAGACCAGTTAGAGAAGTGTTTAAATGGCTATTATGATGCAAACGGAATCAGTGAAGTAGAAGAACTGCAGAAGATAGCTGCAGAAGAACAGGAAGCAAGAGAAGCTGCATCCGGAGATAGTAAGACCATTGCTATTGCCGGAGCTTGCCGGAGAATCGGAACAACTACAATGGCAGTACAGGTTATTCGTTATATTCAGATGCAGGGAAAAACAGCTTGTTATATACAGATGAACGATAGCAGCTATATAAATGATATGAAGGATTGGTATACGGTAACAGAAGATAAGGAACTAGGACTTGTTACATTCCAAGGAGTAGACCATTACTATGACCTTAATAAAATCCGGAACGTGATAGAGAAACACTATGATTATTATGTATACGATTATGGAACCTATTTTGATGGCAATTTTAACAAGGTATCGTTCCTGGAGAGAGACATACAGATTTTTGTGGTAGGTTCAGAGCCGGGAGAAATGACAGATACAAGAAAGATACTGGAATCATCCTTTTACAATACATCAAATTATGTATTCAATTTTACTGCAGAAGCAGATAGAAAAGACCTCAAAGAAATGATGGAAGAAAAAGCGGAGCAGACCTATTTCATTGAAAATATCCCGGATAAATATGTATATGTTCCAAACGAATGTTATGAAAAAATGATACCTATTGTGCCGGCACAGGAAGAGACTGCAGCACCGAAGAAAAAAGGATTGTTCAGGAGGAAAAAATAGATGGCGGGAAAGTATAAGAAAGGTCTTGTAAATGAGGTAAAAGCAGATATAGCGTATGAGAAAGAGCAGGAGAAGCTAAAGGAGAAATACAACCTTGATGAAGATGTAGTGGTTGTAGAAAAGAGCAATGCCTATAAGTTTACGGTAACGGTATTAATTAATGTAATAAAAACACTGGCAACCATTATCATTCTGATTTTAGCTGCTATTGGATTGATTACATTAATTTATCCAACTACAAGAGAAGCCGTTCTGCAGGTCTTATATTCCATAAAAGACCAGGCAGTAATGTATTTAAGATAGAAGGTGAAATATGCTGATACAGTTAGATAATATTTTGCAAGTGAGCAAGTATCATATCATCTTTGATGCTAGAATCCCCTTTTTAGGGGATGAAGCATTTAAGATTGATTATACAGGGGTAGATGTAGAAATTGAGGGAGAGATACTTTCTAACGCTGCAGAAAGGCAGCTTATGTATTGCATGGATAAGGATTTTGGGGAAGCATTGTTCGACCCGGAACAGGTGAAAAATGCATTTGGAACAGGAAAACAGTATGAGATTAATATGTATGATAAGGAGAATTAACACATGACAGTATTTGTAAAACCAGAGGACGGAGACAGTTTAAGAAACGATAACGTAGTTGTAGGATATTATAAAAATTATGCCATAGTAAGAAACGAGTATAACCAGTATTTCTATCTTTACGGAAAGCCAAATGAAGTAGAGCTTGGAACGGTTATTGAAAACAAATATCTTAAGCCTATTGATGACTTGATGCTTATGGAGCAGAAGGAAATCAAGAGTATGTTTGAAAGATAGAAGGTGACAGTATATGAAACGATACAGCAAAAAAGATAGGGAAGAATGGGTTGAGAAGAATAAACAGATGGAACAGGAAATGGCTGACAGAATTAAAAGCATAGGTGAATCGTTTATTAATGACCCGGCAGCAATAGCAGAAGCACTTGCCTTTGGAAGTCAGTTTTACCGCTATTCCGAAAGAAATGTAACACTTATCTATTCCCAAAAGAGGGATGCACAGTACGTCCAGTCATTCCCGGCATGGAAGAAGATGGGATATTCTGTTAAACGTGGTGAAACTGGACTTAAAATATGGGTTCCAGTAAAAGTTACGCTGCTAAATATTAATGGCAACAACGTGCCATTATCTGATGCCACAAAGGAACAGAAAGAAGCATACCGCAAAGGGGATATTGAAGGAAAGGTAATCTCACGTTTCAAAATTGGTACCGTATTTGATATAGGACAGACCACATTCCCACCGGAAGATTATCCGAAACTTTTTTCAGTTGGTTATCCGTCAGAACTGCATGAGGATTTATGCAAGGGTGTAGCTGATTTTGCAAAGGATGTTATCCATTGTGATGTAAAGTATGAAGATTTATCTTCTGCAACCTTAAGAGGTTTTTATTCCAGGGATTTGAACCAGATAGTAATTAATTCAAGCCTTAAGGGAACACAGAAGCTATCTACCCTATGCCATGAGTTAGGACACGCTTTACGGCATAATACAGTAAGCAAGTTATCTACACATGGAAAAGAACTGGAAGCGGATGCAGTGTCAGTTATGATAGAATCCGGTCTTGGATTGGAATTGACAGATGCAAGAAAAGACCATCTTGCAGACCATTATAGGGACTTTAAAGCTGAAATCAAACAAGAGCTTGGAAAAGACTTTACAGATGAAGCTATGATTCAAAAGATAGATGATATGCTATCATCCGTTTATTCTACTTACAACGATATTGTAGATGATTTGAATAAAAGCATTGAGAAGTACGTTCCGCAGGAAAGATTACTGGAATATCAGAAAAACAATGAAGTTTCCCATGAGCAGCTTCCAAAGAAAGATATAGATGTTGCGCCGGAAATGGATATGGACTACGATTTAGAAATATAGTGGATATAACGAAAGAGGTACCAGCATTGCTGCTGGCACCTCTTTCTGTAAGTAAATAATAACATTTTTAAAAGTTGTTTATATTATAGCATTCTCTTTTTCTTTTTTCAAGTTTTTTCTCGGACAATAAAAAGAGGTCTAGTTAGAAACTAGACCTCAGAAAAGAGTTGCGTTCACCGTCTAAATGTGCTATTATAATGTCAATTTGTTTTTTTTATTAAAGAGCGGGAGTAGTGCCAAGGTCATTCGGGGGAATGATGGTACTATTCTCGTTTTTTGTAAAAAAATCCCCCACATCATCATGTATAATAATAATGTATATTACTTTAGGTGGTGGTGGTTCTTTTTTGATTACATTTTTGAGGTTTGCAATAGATATTACACTTTTCAAAAAGACAGATAACACTAACAGAAAATTTTCAATGTTCGCGCTCATTGATAACACTCCTTTCTAAAAGGAGCACATTTTAGAAAGGCAGACATTTCTCTTTTCGCCAATATTTTATATTGTTTTTCACTATTATTCAAGGATAATATTTTACAAATTTGTTGGAATTTTATAGCAAATATTTACGAAAATTTGCGGGAAAATCACCAGGTAATACGCTGCAGCCTGGAACGGTGTCCCGGCTGCAGAAAAAATCCCTAGCTGCATTTCATGCAGCCTTATCATTGTTTTCCTGCAACCAGTACCCCCGGTAGTACGTCCTGGGGGACGTACCTTGATTCGAAGCTGCATCCTGCAGCTTTTCTTTTTTCTATTCCAGGCTTTGGATTCTTGCAGCCTTTTTCTGGCCACAAAGAATCTCAAAGCCTTTATTTTGGCGCACGATAGATTATTTTTTCCGGAAATTTGGAAAAAGTGTCCGTCACTGATCCTGCGGTAGTGCCGGACACATAAATTCCCTGCAGCTTCTTGTTGGGTTTCGATTTATCCATTCCCAGTTAAAATCCCTTTTTCTTATGACTTGTAAAAAGTATACATTTTACAATGGAAGAATCTACGAGCTATACATAGTTGCAAAAAGTATCTTTTTGTATATTGAAACTTGCAAATATATGTGATATACTTTTTGCAAGTGATAGTAATGTGAGGTAATAAGAATCATGCCGGGAAGATATTATGGATATAATCGGGTATCGAGTAAAGAGCAGCATCTTGATAGAGGAACAAAGAAGATAAAAGATTTTTGTGCAGCAAACAATTATCCGCTAACTAAAATCTTTGAAGATAAGGTTTCAGGGCGCAACTTTAACCGTGTGCGATACATCTATATGAAAGAAGATGTTTTGCGACCGGGAGATACTCTTATTATTCCGGAATATGACAGGCTCGGACGTGCCGAAGAAACTAAAAAAGAGTTGGAATACTTTAAGGAGCATCACATCCGGGTAATATTTTTAGATATTCCGACTACACAAATGGACATAAATGCTTTTCCGGATGAAATGTCACGCTTGATGTTGTCATATGTCAATGATACTTTGATTGCCCTATTTGATTTACTGGCAAGGACGGAGCTGGAACGTAAATCGAAGCGGCAGCGTGAGGGAATTGAAATGATGAAAGAACGTGGGGAATGGAGTAAATACGGCAGACCACGGAAAATGAGTAAGGAAGATTTTGCAAAGGCTTACCAGCAAGTAGAGAGGGGGGAGTTAAAAACGTCACAGTTAATGAAGCAGCTTGGATTGAATGAAGATACCTATTATCGTTATGTGAGAGAATATAGAAAAGGAGAGATTGAGTAAATATGACATTGAATAAAAAGAAGGAAATAATAAAAGGATTACTACTTATAGCAGTTTTGATTTTTTTTATATGGGGATTAATATTAACCATTAATGAGGACTTTATTTATGCTGATGGAACCGTTCATGTTAAAGAAGCTTCTCAATATATAACTGCTGATAGAACCGTTCATTTTGATAAAGCATCAAAATATGTAACACTTGATAATCAATTTACCATGTTACCTAGTTCATTCGAATCTATGTATATAGACGATTTTAAAGATGGCACAAAAGTAACTTGTAGATTTGTAAAACTACCGTTTGACAACTATATGCTTACTGGTGTATATGAACAACGAGAAACAGAATAATATTATATTTTAAAGGAGATACAACAATGGTTCCCAATAATGATATGATAAGGATGCTGACAGAAACAGAAAAAGTTTATCAGGGTGAAGAAGATTTGCGATTCCCTATTATTACGGCTTTACGCCCACAAGATTTTCAAACTATATATATATCATTTAAATCAAATAATTGGAAGAAAATGCATCATATCCCATTGAAGGCAACAACCAAAAATGGTCATAAAATCATTCGTATTAAACAGGACTGTTATTCTTCCAGAAGAATAAAGAAACAGAAGAAAAGAGATAGAAGAAAAGAGAGAGGGGAGGTTGATACTACATGTTAGGTAAAACAATTATTATTGTATGGGGAATTGTTATGATCCTTTATGTGTTTGTGAGTGGTTTAAGAGCAATTTTAATTCACCGTAACATTATAAAAGCAGATAAAAAACGTTATATATTGGAGTTTGTAGGAATTATCCTTATATGTATAGCTTTTTTCGTAAATTACGGCTTGCTAAAATGGATGTGATGAATATGACAGTTATCAAATTGTTAGCATTTTTAGGGTTAGTTGCTTATATGTGCTATTTTTTCCGAAGAGTAAGTTTGTTCCTGGCAAAGGATGTTCCGGCTGCATCCATCTACTTCTCTTCTGCAGCTTTTCTCTTTTTGTTAGTTATATTTTTGCTATTGTTTGGATGCTTCCAAGCTGCACTGATAGCTTTTTGTAATAGTATGATTTTTATGGGATTTTACATAGGAAGATGTAAATTAAAATAAATATCTTTTAGGTTAATTAGATGAAGCAGATTTTACGGATTTCTTTACACCAAATTAGAATTTAGCTGATTTAGCAGAAAGGGAATAATATGGATAGAAGTAATATAAGAGTAAGTATGCCAATATACGAGTATGAACAACTTAAAAGTAAAGCGGACGGTTTTGATTGTTTAATCCGAATGTTGGAAAGAGCAAACCAAGACGGAAAGGCTGTAATGACAGACGAATTAAGGACTAAAATCGAAGAAATCTTTTGTTAGCAAATCAGGATTTACTGGAGGTGAAGATAAAGGTATTTGCAAATTAAACTGAAATATCATTTAGGTTAATAAGACGAAGCAGATTTTACGGATAAGTAAAGTCTGTTTTTTCTTTTTTGATGGTATTGTTTTTGCCCTGGCTTTTATCTCATTTTCTTCCGGAATAATTTCTTCTTTTTTTATGTGCTGGAACTTTACTGGATGCATCTGCAGCATCCTTTTTTGAGGTGGCAAGGTTCGCCTTTGAAAGTGTTTTTGAGATTGTATAAGTGAGGTAATTGAAATGGTCTTGTGAAGCGTTATTTGCCCTATTCAAGCCATTTTTTCTTTTTTGAGGAAGAACTTTAGCATTCGTGATATGCGTTGTCTTATAAGCACTTCTGACGGTTTCTAGGGTATAATTAAAAACATATTTTTTCGTGTTATTTCCGGTATTATTTTTTGCATAAAAATAAGCAGCATTTTCTATCATTTTCCCATTATCCAAGGGATTATTTTTTGTGTTATTCGTTCCAGGAGTTTCCGCAGCATGATTTCCGGTAGTATAAGTTTTAAGTGGTTCTGCAGCATGGGTTCTAAGAGTTTCTGCAGCAGCGGTTTTAAAAGTTCTTATAGCATAAGATTTAAGAGTTTTATTAGTAAGAATTTCAAAAGTTTCCGCAGCATGATTTCTAGTAGTATGAGTTTTAAGTGGTTCTGCAGCATATGTTTTAAGAATTTTTTTAACATGATTTTTCGTATGTTTTGAAGGATTTTTTGTAAGATTTTTTCGATAAAGATATTTATTATGGCACTAATCCTCGACCCAATTTTCTTCCCGGCATTGGCTACCAGCTCTAAGCAAAAAATCGTTTCTCCTGTTCGTCGAACCAATTTTTCACTAAGAGCTGCTACGCATAAGCCAGTTGAAAATCGGGTACCCCTCGGGTGCGGTGCGGTGGCAGCGGAAAAGGCTGTACGTTACACTATCACTACCACTACTACTGTAAGATAATTGATTCGGTACACGCACATGATCCGTCCGGAATGTGTGTGTACCTTATTTCTTTATTAGGTAAACGTGTTTTGGTTAATAAAACAAAAATGGGTTGCAGCAAAGAAGAAGCAGCCACTATTACCCTGCACTACTGCACCACCCCATCACTCCACCGGTACACGACCAGCATACCATATAATCATACCGGCAATTCACAAGGTGCTATAAATAGCACCTTGCCCTAAACCCGCATAAATGCTGGATTCTTGTCTGAAAAAAGACCATAAAAAAGAACCGAAAGGAGCCTTGAAAAAAGCATTGAAAAGCATTGAAAAGTGTCTTGAAAAAAGACCTCAAAAAAGAAAAATTAGGCTGGCTATTTCTGCTATATTTCTTGCAAATATACCTATATGGCGGTATAATAAGAACGTAAGGAAATAACATTTTTTGAAAGTGAGGGATACGATATGATTATAGGAACATTAGAAAACGGTACAACTTGTGTTTATGATTTACCGGATGAAATTAAAACAGCAGAACAATTCCAAAGCCTTATATATGGCTACAATAATGGAAGGATGGCAGAAAGCCAGCGGGAAGAACTTTTTAACCAACCGAAGCTATTAGGTCTGAATGGTCCAATGTGGAACGGCTGGGGAACTCTTAAAAGCTCCGGAAAAGTGGTTGCCATTATCCGCTATGAAAAGACCGGATATGATATTTAAGAAAGTAAACGGTTTGCAGTGCATCCGGAACGGCTGCACTGCTACCACTACTATTTTAGAAAGGAAATAAAATATGACAGTAAAGGAATTATATAGTATACTTGATAAAGAAAGTACAAGAGATTGGGCGATTATGGTTTATGCAGATGACGGTAAAAGCTATGAGGTAGCCTATACCAGTAAAGATTATGGAATAGATTCAAATACAGAAATTATGCAAGAATATCCTTATACGATAAGAGAAGTTTTTGACCGGGAAGTAATTTCATATTACATATGTGCTAATAGTATTAGTGCCAAAGTTGAAATGTGGGATGAATTAAAGGAAAAAGTATTACAGATGGAGAAAAACAAAGAAAAGCAATTGAAGGTTTACTGGATTCTAAATGATAGAAAAATAATACACGCATCCGTATTTCAGAAAACGTTAGGATGGTTTGGAGAACACACCATTGAAGAAGCCGTTGAAATCTTAAGCACTGAAACAAATATTATATAGAAAGGAAAAGGTGAATATGATGAAAAGTTATAAGGATTTTGAAAAGGAATTTATTGGAGATAGTGATATTGCTACTCTTATTATGTTAGGTTATGACAGTAAAGAGAAAGACGGATTGTTATTAAAAAAATTGAATTTTGGCGAGGATGGAAACTATCGGGCATATATTGTAGAGGGACAGGCTGAAATTGGAAGCCATTATGAATTAGTGGCAGAATTTACAGATTGGCTGAGAATCTATGATGATTCTTCCTTAGTAAAAGAGTTTCATGCTGATGTAATTAAAGTATTTCGTGCCAAGGAATTTGGTTGTATCATCCAGCTTTTAAAAGAAGAAAAAGAGGATGTTTTATGAAAGTTAATTTTACGGATGGAATCGAAATTGTGATTGATGATGAGAAACTTATCAGTTGGCAACAGTCGAGTGATAAAAGATTTATTATGTTGGCTGTAACAGAAGAAAGTGGTTACGCAAATTATGAAATCGACTTACAGGAAAAGGTGATAAAAAGGGATAGCAAATAGAACAAGACCAAAGCAGATAGTCATAAAGGTATAAGAGAAAGAATTTTTGGAATTAAAGGAGAGCCGGATGCAGTGGATGCATCCGGCTTTTATTTTTAGTGTACTGGAAGTGGAAAATGAAAACGCTGCAGCCTGGAACGAGGTTCCGGCTGCAAAAAAATCCCTAGCTGCATTTCATGCAGCCTTATCATTGTTTTCCTGCGACCAAGTACCACCGGTAGTACGTCCTTAGGGACGTACCTTGATTTAAAGCTGCATCTTGCAGCTTTTCTTTTTTCTATTCCCGGCTTTGGATTCTTGCAGCCTTTTTCTGGCCACAAAGAATCTCAAAGCCTTTATTTTGGCACACTGTAAGTTATTTTCTCCGGAAATTTGGGAAAAGTGTCCGTCACTGATCCTGCGGTAGTGCCGGACATATAAAATGCCTGGGCGCATCCTGCGCCACTTATTGTACTTCTGCTACTCCCCTATTCCATGATAAATAGTTAAGGTGCTATAAATAGCACCTAGCTTCAAACCCGCATAAATGCTGGATTCTTGCTAGAAAAAAGACCTCAAAAAAAGAAAAAATAAGGTGGCTATTTTTACTATATTTCTTGCAAATATACCTGCATAGCAGTATAATAATGGTGTAAGGAAATAACAATTTTTTGAAAGTGAGGTATTCCATATGGAAACAATGACAAAAGAACAGTATAAAGAGAAAAGAGAAAACTTGGATTGCAAAATCAGAGAACAGATTCAGCAGGTGAATCAGGAGTTAGAAAGTCTTAGAGCTGCAGCAAACACAGATTATAGTGTGGATGATGAAAATGTGAAAGACATACTTGATGAAGCGGAAGTTGACCTGGACAATATTAAAAGCTGTATCAGTTCAGTTGAGGATGCATTGGAAGAACTTCAGGAATTAAAGGAAAGCCGGGAATCTTTAGATGATGATTTTGAGAAACAGGAAGAAGAACGGCAACGCAGATACCGTGAAGAGGAAGAACGTGAAGAATTTGAAAACTACATTGCATACCAAAACCGTTATTTCAAGTTTTAACACCTAGAAGCCAATTCTTCTAAAAGAGGATGCTCCACCCTCTTTTAGAAGAAGCACATCCAATAAATCAGAAAAGAGGTATTTAATATGAAATGGGTCGAGATTTTAAGAAAAGATAAATTAGCATTATTACAGTCTGAAAATAATTCACAGTATGCCGTTGCAAGTGGTTATAATCCGGATGGAAAAGAAGATGAACAATGGAGCCATGCATCCTATTTTATGTACTATGGCAATGAACAGGCAAAGGCTTTATATTTACAAGCTGCATTGGATATGTTCCGGGCAAAGTCAGAAGAAAATTATATCCCACGTTACAGACTGGAAGAATTGGCAACCAAATTTAAGGATGGATTGCTTGAAGATGATAAAGAAGAAGCTATGATATTCTTTGATGAAGAATGTGAACTGACAGACAGTGAAAAGGAATGGTTCGGAATTGCTGATGATATAGACGAATAAGGAGCGTGATTTTTATGTTTAGTTATAAGATATATTATGATGGTGGATTTTTGAAAGACAGCTTAGACCTGGACAATTCCTATGATACGGAAGAGGAAGCACAGGAAGAAGCACAAGCGGATATTGATGATTATATGGAATATTGGGATTTAGAAGGAAGTGAGTATGAAAAGGAATTATTTGAAATCATCATAGAATAAGCAGGAAGCCGGATGCAGCGGA
>ULTQ01084518.1_pt1 | contig 39057 bp, 24 predicted proteins | sample 1957731 | NCBI WGS metagenome assembly ULTQ01 (sample SAMEA4835738, study PRJEB28245) | human gut metagenome | biome: gut microbiome; material: fecal sample | place: Denmark | collected 2008 | reverse complement strand
CCCGGTCAGACCGTTTATGTCAAGGGTATCGCTTATGAACAAGAGGCGGACAAGGCTCACGTTTTGGCAGGGAAGAGTTATCAGGTACGTTTGTTGGACGTCAACAGGAAAGAACTGGTACAGAAGAATGTAAGTACCAATGAATTCGGTTCCTTTACCACTGAATTTGCGTTGCCTGCAGTCTGCTTGAATGGTAACTTTACAATTGATGTAAAAAACAACGCTTCCGTTTCCGTACGGGTGGAGGATTACAAACGGCCTACCTTTGAGATTACCTTTAATCCGGTGGAGGAGGCTTTCTGCTTGGGAGATACGGTGGATGTAACAGGCAATGTCAAGGCATATAACGGGACGGCAATTCAGGATGTTCCGCTGACATATACCGTTACCCGTCGCAGTAACCGGAGATATTGGGGAGATGGGGCCGTATCGCTTGTTTCGGATACGGTGCAACTGGATGCAAAAGGCAACTTTTCCATTCCTGTTGTTCTGAAGCCGGATACGGATGCGGATAATACGGGTAGGGAACGTTTCTCCTATCAGATAGAGGTCGCGGTGACAAGTGATACGGGTGAAACGCAGACCTCGCACTACTTTCTGAACGCTACCCGTCGGGCTTATTTCTTTGTGTCCGACATCAGCAGGGAGTTATGCAAAGAAGATTCCATATCGGGAATGCTGTCGGTAATGAATGCCGTTAATGAAACGCTGTCCATGGAAGGGATGTGCCGTCTTTATCCCGTTCTTGATTCCAAGACGGGAAAAATCTCCGACAAGCCGGTTTATGAGAGTGCGTTTATGCCGGGCGAAAAGAAAGACTTTACAGCTTGGAAACAATTGCCGTCGGGAGAGTACCGCTTAATTCTGTCGGTGCGCGGTCGCGACGGCAAGGAAGTCAGCAATGCGGACAATGCGGTGAACATTGTACTGTTCTCGCTGAAAGATGAACGTCCGGCTGTGTTTATGGAAACTTTCCTTTATGAAAAAAATACGGAGTTCGATGCGACTCATCCGGCAATCTTCTATTTCGGCACTTCCATGAAGGACGCATACGTCCTGGTAGATGTTTTCGGGCAGAAAGGCAGATTGGAGAGCCGTACTTTGTCGCTGAACGACTCGATTCTCCGTATGGAATATCCTTATCGGGAAGAGTATGGAGATGGGGTTGCCGTGCAGTTTACTTTTGTAAAGAACGGACTGCTATATACCCGTAGGGTGGAATTGCGGAAACGTCTGCCGGAACGGACGCTGGATATGAAGTGGGAAGTTTTTCGCGACCGTTTGCTTCCAGGGCAGGAAGAAGAGTGGAAGCTGGTCATCAAAACTCCGCAAGGTTTTCCCGCCGCAGCCGAGATGCTGGCAATGATGTACGATGCTTCATTAGACCGGATTTATAGCCGTAACCAGTCATTAAGCGTTTATTACAACCGGTATATTCCTTATTACTATTGGGATATCAGTAATAACAACGGAAAGAGTTATGCTCCTTACTTCCCGGTGAAGTCATGGAGAGTTCCTGTTTGGCGCTTCGACTATTTCTGTTCTCCTTATAACGGGGGGGCGGAAGTATTGCAAATAGTAGAGAACGATGCGGCTCTCTGCGAGCCGGTAATTATGGGGTATGGAGCCATACGGACCAAAATGGAAACAGGACGTGCAGTTGAAGTGAAGTATGTTCCGGTGCAGGTAGAAGAAGGGATGGCGGATGTCGTTTTTGAGTCGGAGACGATTCCGCTTGATGAACAGACATTACAGCCTATGGCCGATTTGCGTACTAATTTTGCGGAAACGGCTTTCTTCTATCCTCAGTTACGCACGAATGAACAAGGAGAGGTCGCTTTTTCCTTTACCATGCCACAGAGTCTGACACGCTGGAATTTCCGCGGTTATTCCCATACTAAGGATATGATGACAGGCATGCTTGACGCTACCGCTGTCACCGCCAAAGAGTTTATGCTTACTCCGAATATGCCCCGCTTTGTACGGGTAGGCGATAAGACACAGATAGCTGCCGGCATTGCCAACCTGACGGGTAAGGCAATAAAAGGCACAGCCGTATTCACCCTTTTTGATCCGACGACGGAGAAGATTATTTCCACCGGTCGCCAGAAGTTCTCGGTGGAAGCCGGAAAGACAGCATCGGTTAGTTTCCGGTTTGATGTAACAGATCGTTATGAACTGCTTGGTGTCCGTATAGTTGCCGATGGCGGTACTTTCAGCGATGGTGAACAGCATTTGTTGCCTGTACTGAGTGATAAGGAATATATTACAGAGACGCTTGCCATGCCCGTTCGTGGTGAAGAAACGCGTACTTTCTCGCTGGACAGTCTGTTCAACGGTAACAGCCGTACGGCAACCGACCGTCGCCTGACCGTGGAATTTACAGGCAATCCGGCATGGTATGCCGTACAAGCCCTACCTGTACTGAGTGAGCCTTCAACGGATAACGCCATTTCCTGGGCAACCGCTTTCTATGCCAACACTTTGGCGGGATATATTGCAAATAGTCAGCCGCGCATTAAAGCGGTATTTGATAACTGGCGTCTGTCGGGTGGAACAAAAGAAACTTTCCTCAGCCGGTTGGAGCAGAACCAGGATGTGAAGAATATTCTGTTGGGCGAATCTCCTTGGTTGCTCGAAGCTACTACAGAGGCTGAACAGCAGCAGCGTATCGCTACCTTATTTGATGTTAACCAATTAAATTACCGTAATATGGCATCCTTGCTCAAACTGAAAGAATTGCAGGGCGAGGATGGTGCATGGAGCTGGTTCGGCGGCATGTCCGGCAACCGTTATGTAACAGGATATATCACCGGACTGCTTGTCCGTCTTTCTTTGCTTACGGATAAGGCATTGCCGGAAGAAGCAGCGATGATGAAAGCCAAGGCCTTTGACTATCTGAACAAAGAGGCTCTGAAAGAATACCGTGCTATCCGCAAGGCAGAGAAGAACGGAACGAAGATTACTGTTTTGTCGGATGCCACTATGGAATATATGTATCTGGTATCTCTCGGTTCGGTAAAGCTCTCCGGAGAATATGCAAAAGCATTCGGTTACTTCCTTACCAAGCTGGGACGTAATCTTGAGAGCGGTACCATGATCCGTAAAGCGCAGACAGCCGTTATCCTGCAGAAGGCAGGACATAAAACGGAAGCGGATGAGTTTATAGCTTCCATAAAAGAGCACCTTGTACAGACGGATGAAATGGGAGCTCATTTTGCTTTCCATGCCAATCCTTATACTTGGGGTATGATGCCTGTACCCGCTCATGTAGCTGTAATGGAAGCTCTGCGCGAGGCAGGCGGCAATGATGCTTTGGTAGAAGAAATGAAGCTTTGGCTGCTGAAACAGAAACAGACGACAAGCTGGGATTCTCCGGTAGCTACTGCTGATGCGGTTTATGCGTTGTTGTGTCAGGGTAGCAATTTGCTGGAAAGTAAAGGAGATGTCCGCATTACTTTGGGTGATAAGGTGTTGGAGACTTTCTCTCCTGCAAAGACCACCGTACCCGGATTGGGATATGTTAAGGAAGTCTTTGCGCAAGGCAGTCCTGAGGTGAAAGCAAAGTCTGTTACCGTAGAGAAAAGGGATGCGGGCATTGCATGGGGAGCTGTCTACGCACAATACTTGTCGCCCATATCCGATGTGAAGCAGCAGGGCGGAGCATTGAACATTGAGAAGAAACTCTTTGTAGAGCGCATTTCGGCCGACGGGCAGAAATCTTTGCAACCGTTGACAGAGGTAGCACAGCTCTTCGTGGGTGATAAGATTGTTTCCCGACTTACTGTCCGTCTGGACCGAGCCATGGATTTCGTTCAGTTGAAAGACCAGCGCGGAGCTTGTTTCGAACCGGAAAATTCGCTTTCGGGTTATCGCTGGAACAACGGGGTCGGATATTATGCGGAAGTGGGAGATGCAGGAACCAATTTCTTCTTCGATCATCTGGGTAAAGGCGTTTATGTATTAGAACATAGCTACCGGGTGGCTCGTGGCGGTACGTATGAAACCGGACTGGCTACCGTGCAGTGTGCCTATGCGCCGGAATATGCTTCTCACTCTGCTGGAGGAACTGTTATTATTAAATAGGCCGGATAGATTTACTTGCTATCGAATGTTTATAGGTTATAAAAAGCAGAACGAAAATCTGTGTATCTCGCTTAAAAGCTTTACATTTGTGCAACTAATTTAGAAGCAATATAAATGAGACGCAGTTTTATCACTCTATATGCGCTTGCAGCTACGGCATTGACTGCCGTAGCTCAACCGCGTTTTACCTCTAATACGGAAACGTATGATTTCGGGCAGATTGAATGGAAACATCCGGTGACGGTACAATATTCCATAACAAACACAGGTGACCGGCCTTTGGTGCTTACCGAGGTGGAACCCGATTGTGCCTGTTCCGTGGCCCAATGGACAAAGACACCTATCGTCCCGGGAGCAAAGGGAACCGTCAACGTCACTTTTGATGCGGAGGCTTTGGGGCATTTCAACAAATCCGTAGCCATTTACTGCAATGCACAACCCCATCTGGTCTATTTGAAGTTCAACGGTGAGGTGGTGCGTGAAATCAAGGACTTTACCAAAACCCATCCATACCTCATCGGACAGATACGTATTGACAAGAACAGTCTTGATTTTCCCGATGTACAAGCCGGTGAGAAGCCGGTGATGCATATCGGGGTAGTGAACCTGTCCGATCGCCCATACGAACCCGTGTTGATGCATCTGCCGCCCTATCTGCAAACGGAAGTAAAACCCAATGTCCTGCAAAAAGGGGAGAAAGGGGTCATTACCGTCACATTGGATTCCGAACGGCTGACGGACTTTGGATTGACGCAGTCCTCTGTCTATCTGGCACGTTTTGCAGGCGACAAGGTGGGCGATGAAAATGAGATACCTGTTTCCGCCATTCTTCTGCCGGACTTTTCGGGCATGAGCGATACGGAAAAGGCGAATGCTCCTGTTGTCAACCTTTCTATCAAGGATATTGACATGAGCACAGCATTGGCAAAGAAGTCGAAGGCACGTCAGGATATTGTTATAACGAATACCGGACGTTCTCCTTTGCAAATCAGCAAGCTTCAGGTATTCCATCCGGCAGTGGGAGCCGGTTTGAAGAAGAGCGTGCTGAAACCGGGCGAAAGCACCCGTCTGCGTGTAACGGTTGTAAAGCGGAATATTGGAAAGAAACGCCGTCATCTGCGTTTGCTGATGATTACGAATGACCCGATGCAGCCGAAAGTCGAGATTAATATTAAAGCGAAATAAACCATAAATCTTACCATGGAACATCCAGAAAATAGCGGAGAATATAAAGGTCTGGTTGTCAATGCAGGCATTGAGCAACCTTCGTCTGTCAATCCTTATTTGAAGCGGAAACCGAAAAAACGTCAACTTTCCGTTGCAGAGTATGTAGAGGGCATTGTGAAAGGTGATGTTACGATATTAAGCCGTGCCGTGACACTGGTGGAGAGCGTAAAGCCCGAACATCAGGCCATAGCGCAGGAGGTGATAGAAAAGTGCCTGCCGTATTCCGGCAATTCCGTTCGCGTAGGCATCAGCGGTGTGCCGGGAGCCGGCAAAAGTACGTCTATCGATGTATTCGGATTGCATGTATTGGAGAAATACGGCGGCAAGCTGGCTGTGCTGGCCATCGACCCCAGCAGCGAACGCAGTAAGGGCAGTATCTTGGGCGACAAAACGCGCATGGAGAAACTCTCCGTTCATCCCAAATCCTTTATCCGTCCCAGTCCCTCGGCAGGTTCGTTGGGCGGTGTGGCGCGTAAGACGCGTGAAACGATTGTACTTTGCGAAGCTGCCGGATTTGATAAGATATTTGTAGAGACAGTGGGTGTGGGACAGAGCGAGACGGCTGTACATTCAATGGTGGATTTCTTCCTGCTTATCCAACTTGCCGGTACAGGCGACGAGCTGCAAGGCATCAAGCGCGGTATCATGGAGATGGCGGACGGTATCGTCATCAACAAGGCGGATGGGGATAACCTGGAACGTGCCAAGCTGGCTGCTGCCCAGTTCCGTAATGCACTGCACCTTTTCCCAGCTCCGGAGAGCGGCTGGACACCGCAGGTCCTGACCTATTCCGGCTTCTACAATATAGGAGTACAGGAAGTATGGGATATGGTATATAAGTATATAGACTTCGTGAAAGATAACGGCTATTTTGAATCCCGCCGTAACGAGCAGAGTAAATATTGGATGTACGAAACCATTAACGAACAACTTCGTGACAGTTTCTATCATAATCCTACAATTGAGGCGATGCTGGCCGATAAAGAGAGTCAGGTATTAAAAGGTAATCTGACATCCTTTGTTGCTGCCAAGAACCTGTTAGATACTTATTTTGCGGGATTGAAAAATTAGTGGGATGCACTAGGCATCTTCCCCCTTACTATTTGTTTTTAGGCACGGATTACACAGATTTACTTTATTCTTTTCCGTGTAATCCGTGTCTAAAAGAAATCACCAACTGCATTTTGACAGTCTTTCGTTTCCTACACCTCTTTTCCTTCCTTCTCAAAGTCTTTGCGTGATTTGCTTTGCGTAACGATATATACACCGAGAAATACCAATGCAATGGCAATACCTTTTTCCATATTGAATGTAGCCATGCCGACTATGACTGTAACGATTGAAGCCACGATAGGTTGCATATAGTTGTACATGCTTACTACTGTGGGGCGCAACAGCCTTTGTGCCGTCATGATACATATATAAGCCAGGAAGCTGCCGCCTACCACCACATAGCCTACTTGTAACAGTGCCGCAGTAGAGATTTCAGCCCATTGTATGGCGGCTACATCATGGTAAGAGAAAGGGATATAACACATGGAGGCATATACAAACATCCATTTGTTAAGGGTTATAGGAGAGTATTTCTGGGATAATCCTTTGAATACGGTCAGGTAAATAGAGAAACTGATTTGGGCGATGAGACACAGCAAGTCACCCATGATGCTGCCATTGCCGCTTCCTGCATTGCTGCTGCTCATAATCAGTATCAATGCGCCCATGGCGCCTACAAAAATGCCCAATACTTTTTTATTCGTAACAGGCTCTTTCAGATAAATGGCAGCTACAATCATGGTTACGATAGGAAGAGTGGTGGTTACGATAGAGGCATCGATGGGGGAAGTCATGGACAGTCCGAAGATATAGACTCCCTGATTGAATACCAGTGCGAAGAGTGCGGCAAAGAATATCTTCAACATATCCCGGTGGTCTACCTGCTCGCGTTTGCAGAACAGTGAGAGCAACCAGAAACAGGCTGCTGCACCTACCATGCGGAAAGTGGTGACGGATAGAGCTGAGAACTCGACTAATGCGGATTTGCCGACAGGTGCCATTAATCCCCATAGGATATTGGCGGTCAGAGCGAACAGATGACCTTGTATGTTCTTGTTCATATTGTAAAATGTGTATTATTTGTGGTGAAAAACGCCGCAAAGGTAACTATTTTCTCAATCTCTTTCTTTATATTTGCTACACGAATATATAGAAACCATGGAAGTACAGGCCAATTACATCAGACGTATCGAAATACACGGATTGTGGCACCGATACGATATAGCTTGGGAGTTGCGTCCCGATGTCAATATACTTTCCGGCATCAACGGAGTAGGAAAGACTACGATTTTAAACCGTTCGGTGGGCTACCTTGAGCAAACTACGGGAGAGGTAAAGAGCGATGAGAAAAACGGTGTACATGTTTTCTTCGACAATCCGGAAGCGACTTTTATTCCTTATGATGTAATCCGCAGCTATGACCGTCCTCTTATTATGGGAGATTTCACCGCCCGCATGGCAGACCCGAATGTAAAGTCCGAATTGGATTGGCAGCTCTATCTGCTCCAGCGACGTTATCTTGATTATCAGGTGAATATCGGTAACAAAATGATTGAGCTGTTGAGCGGTGACGAACAGCAACGGAGTCTGGCTCCCGCCTTGTCTGTGCCTAAACGGAAATTTCAGGATATGATTGACGAACTGTTCAGCTATACCCGCAAGAAAATCGACCGTAAGAGCAATGACATTGTCTTTTATCAGGACGGCGAACGGCTTCTGCCCTATAAACTCTCGTCCGGCGAGAAACAGATGCTGGTAATCCTGCTGACCGTGCTGGTGCGTAATGAGGAGCATTGTGTGCTTTTCATGGACGAGCCGGAAGCATCGTTGCACATCGAGTGGCAGCAAAAACTTATTGGCATGATACGCGGACTCAATCCGAATGTGCAGCTCATTCTCACCACCCACTCGCCTGCCGTGATAATGGAAGGCTGGCTGGACGCGGTGACCGAAGTGGAAGATATTTCAACGGTGATTGGCGGCAGGTGAGTATCAATCGCACATCACTGAATATTCATTATTAAATCAACATTTATTTTGGCAACATCTCTCCGACATAATCTTACTTCAGCCTATTTGGACGCCGCACACAAATTCTCGTCAAAGAAAGGGCGCAGGCGTATTGTAGCGTATGTGGAAAGCTATGACGACATTGCTTTCTGGCGTACCCTTCTGGCTGAGTTCGAGAATGAGGAGCGTTATTTCCAGGTGATGCTTCCTTCCGCCACTTCGCTGGCAAAGGGCAAGAAAATGGTGTTGATGAATACGCTCAATACTACGGAACTCGGACGTAGCCTGATAGCTTGTGTGGACAGTGACTATGACTTTCTGTTGCAGGGAGCCACCAATGTGTCGCGGAAGATAAACCGTAATCCTTATATTTTCCAAACCTACGGGTATGCCATTGAGAATTTCCATTGTTTTGCCGAAAGCCTTCATGAGGTTTGTGTACAGGCAACACTGAACGACCGTCACATCCTTGATTTCCCCGCTTTCCTGAAACGCTATTCGCAGATAGCCTATCCGCTGTTCTTATGGAACGTATGGTTTTACCGCCGGCACGATACGCATACATTTCCTATGTACGATTTCAATTCCTATGTTCGTTTGCAGGAAATAAACCTGCGGCATCCTTACAGTGTCTTGGATGCCATGCAGCGTACGGTATCTGCCAAACTTTCCGAAATGGAAACCCGTTTCCCGCAGTATATAGAGGATGTTGACCGGTTGGGTGAGGAACTGCGGAAATTAGGATTGGTTCCCGACAATACCTATCTCTATATGCAGGGGCATCATATCATGGATTGTGTGGTACTGAAGTTGCTGATACCCGTTTGCACCGTACTGCGCCGTGAACGTGAGCAGGAAATTAAACGCCTGGCAGAGCATAGCGAACAGTTCCGCAATGAACTGACGGGTTACGAAAACAGTCAGGTCAATGTATCCGTCATGTTGAAGAAAAACAGCGGTTACAAGAACCTTTATCTCTATCAGTGGTTAAAAGAAGACATCCGCGAGTTTCTCGAACGGGAAAAGCTCTGACGCACTATTTATACTTTATACCTCATATTTTATACCTAACTGTCATGGATATACTAAAGAATATCGACGAATTATTGATTTCTTGGGGAACAGCCCCTTCTTTGGCCGATATGCTCGATCAGTTTATAGCTTTTGCGCTTGTGCTTATCGTTGCGTTTCTGGCTGATGTCATTTGTCGGAATATCCTGTTGAAAGTAGTGGCGCATTTGATAAGGAAAACAAAAGCTACATGGGATGATATTGTTTTTGACCGTAAGGTACTGATTCACCTCAGCCGTATGGTGGCTCCCGTTATCATCTATGTCTTTATTCCGGTAGCCTTTGCCGAGACAAGTTCTTCCACGTTGGGCTTTATCCAGCGTGTCTGCCTGATTTATATTCTAATTACATTCCTAAGTTTTATTAACTCGTTCCTGAAAGCCGTTTATGCCGTATACAGCGAGAAGGAGCAGCTTCGCGACCGCCCTTTGAAGGGTATGTTGCAGACTGTCCAGGTGATACTTTGGTTTGTAGGGGCTATCGTGGTGGTAAGTATTCTGATTGACAAGTCTCCGTTGTCGCTATTGGCGGGGTTGGGTGCTTCTGCCGCTATCCTGATGCTGGTGTTCAAGGATTCGATTATGGGATTTGTTTCGGGGGTGCAGCTCTCCGCCAATGATATGCTGAAGGTGGGCGACTGGATTGCGATGCCCAAATACGGTGCAGACGGTACGGTGATAGAAGTCACGCTGAACACCGTGAAGGTACGTAACTGGGATAATACCATTACTACGATTCCGCCGTATCTGCTTGTCAGCGACTCATTCCAGAACTGGCGCGGCATGCGCGAGAGTGGGGGACGGCGTGTCAAGCGCTCCATAAACATTGATATGAACAGCGTCCGGTTCTGTACTCCGGAGATGCTGGACAAATACCGTAAGATTCGTTTGCTGAAAGATTACGTAGAGCAGACGGAAGCGGTGATAGAGGAGTATAATAAGAAACATCATATCGACAATTCCGTCCTTGTCAATGGGCGTCGTCAAACCAATCTGGGTGTGTTCCGGGCCTATCTGACCGCTTATCTGAAAAGTCTTCCCGATGTAAACAAGGAACTGACCTGCATGGTGCGGCAGTTGCAACCGACCGACCGCGGTATTCCTATGGAACTTTATTTTTTCTGTGCCATCAAGGACTGGGTTCCATACGAGGGAGTGCAGGCGGATGTATTTGACCATGTGTTGGCCATCATTCCCGAATTCGATTTGCAGGTATTCCAATCACCGTCAGGAAGGGATTTCCAAAGGGTGCTGTCTTAACTCCTGGAGGATAATTGGGTGCGGATGCTTCATGGGGATACGGTTGTGCGGACAGAAAAAACATACAGCCTGCAAAAGTTTGAACCATTGCAGGCTGTTGCCCTGATAAACTTTATAAAGAGAATTTGGAATGCGTGCGGGTTATTTTATCCAGTTTCCTTTCATCCAGTCGCATGCGGCTTTAATGGCATCGAAGGAAGTGTAGGACAGCGTAGCATCCACTTTGTTGCTTGTTACGGCGGTGAAGTCGTCGTTGGTGTAATCTCCGTCGGATTCCAATGCGGCAGTGACGGTCATATTGGTGAGTTTGGAAGTACCGTTTTTCAGTGCGGCATTCGTTAATGCGCTCTCCACTACCAGCGGTTGCCCCTTGCCGCATACTTTGGCATTGTCTATATCGGCTTGAGTGCCGCGGCGCAGACGGATGCCTTGTTTGCTTTCGCCGTTACCTGCGAGGATGAGGTTTTTGAGTACAGGATGCGATACGGGAGTGGCTGCATTGTCGTTTTCATTATTGTCCGCTTCGATGAGGCAGTCGCAGTCGTATCCTAATGTGGCTTTGGCTTCCTGATAGGCAACGAGGTCAGTGCCTTTTCCGTTCCAGCCTTCGGTCCAGTCGAAAGAGTCGTCGCTGCAACTTACCACTACCATATTGTTTACGTTTACCGAACCGCCGAAGAACTCGAAGCCGTCGTCCGAACCTTTGTAAGCCTCGCAGTGGTCTACAATCGTACCGCTTCCTACACCGTAAAAGGAGATACCGTTGGCCTCATGCTCTTCGTCGAAGGCAAATCCGGTGTATTCCAGACGGATGTACTGCAATGTTCCGGAATTGTCGGCATCGTCATTACCGCCATATACGGCGCCGCCTATCTCTGAACTTCCTTTACCGCCTTCGGCATTGGTATGCGCTTTTCCGCAGATATGAATGCCGCCCCATGCTCCGGGTTCCTCTTTTTCGCTGGTCATGACGATAGGTTTGTCGGGCGTGCCTCCAGCATTGATTTTGGCACCTTGCTTCACCAGGATATAGTCTACGATATTGTCATAGACAGATATAATCTTTACTCCTTCTTCGATGTTCAATGTGGCGCCTGCCTCTACAATGTATTCACCGCTCAGCTTATAGGTGTTGCCGGCTTTCAGGGTCACGTCTTCGGTTACTGTACCTTTCAGGGTACTGCCGTTTTCTATCCCGTTGCCTTTGTCATTGTTGCTGTCGTTGGTGTTGTCATCGCTGCAAGCGGTGAGGGTCAGCATTCCGGCTGCGAGAGCCAGCGAATAGAATTTCGATTTCATTGTTTTCATAATTCAATTGTTTTAAGTTGACTGTTCGTCTGTTTGATAATCTATTTAAAAGGATTTATAATTTGTAGCTGAAGCCAATTTCAAAGTCGGTGCCTTTTTTATAGCGCTCCACTTCCACTTCCGTGCCGGTGGAAGGTACTTCCTGCTTAAAGATGACGTTACGGTTCAGCAGGTCGTTTACTTGCAGTTTCAGGCTGAAATGCTTGTTGAGGTCGTATCCGGCACTGAAGTTCAGTGTGTGCAGAGTCTGTTGCTTGATATCTCCCAGATTGGATACGCCCACTGCATGGATGCGGCTGCCTTGCAGATTGTAGAGTAAGGCGAGATTCAGTTGCCGTTCTTCACCGAAGCGGGGAGAGTAGGTGAGGTCTGCATTGGCCAGAATGGGAGAGGCGCCTTGCAAAGGACGTTCCTTGTTGGTGTAAGCGCCGCCTTCGGGCAGTTTTACGTTGGTATACATATAGCTGAGGTTAGCGCCCAAACGCAAGTCTTTTATCAATTGTTTGCGGAATTCCACTTCTACGCCGGCAGCCATTCCGTTGTCCGCATTCCGGAAGCTATGCAGGGTAGCTCCGCCTTGCAATGCCTGGATACGTTCTATCGGGCTGTCGAGGTATTTGAAGTAACCGGTCAGCGAAATCATGTCTCCGTTTTTGCCGAAGCGTTCGTAACGCAAGTCGAAGTTGTAGTTGTAGCCGTTCTGCAACTCGTCATTACCGCGGATTTGTGCCGAACCGTAGGATTCCTGATAGAGGAAGGGAGCCATTTCGATGAATGATGGGCGGGTAATGGTACGGGATGCGGAGAAACGGATGCTGTTGGCGTCGTTTATTGTGTACTTCAGATTTAGGGTGGGGAAGAAATCGTTTTTATCCAGATTGCGCCGTTCGGCATACCAGTCGCCGCCGTCAGTGGCATAGTCCACCCACTGTTTGCTTATTTCGTAGCGTACGCCGAGGTTTACAAGTAATGACGGTACGGGATAGAAGTCGGTCAGCAGGTATCCGGAGTAAATTTCATTTCCTGCGCGGTAGCTGTCTTTGGGTTGCATCACGCGTTGTACCGTTACGTTTCCGTCTGCTATGTTCTCTTGGTTCAGGAAGCCGCCGGTATCGTAGATGTCGGTAACGGTGGGATTAATTTTGTTCAGGTTGTAGTAGAAACGGGTTGCTTTGTAGTCACGGCTTTTATTCTTATAGTTGAAGCCCAGTTTCAGAAAATTGTTTTCGTTCCACTTCCAGCGCAGGGCGAGGTTGCCGTTCCACTCCTTTTCATCCAGGCTGCCGAAATAGCGCATGGTTTCCTGGCGGTTCAGTTTGAACAGGCCGAGTGTGCCGTCATCATTCTTTATGTACATCACTTGGCGTCTGTCCGGTTCTTCGCTTCCTGTCTTGCTGTACGAGCCGCCCCAGGTCAGTTCCCAACGGTCTTGTTCGCCGAAGTTGTGAAGGCCGTTCAGTTGGTGGTTCTGCAAAGTGTAGATATGTGTGATGTTATTGCTTCCGGTCAGCTCGTGGTCTTCGGCATCTGTTCCCTCACGGCGTTGGTAAGTGTCTGTGGCATTACGCGTATAGAAGAAAGTATAGCCTATGCGGTCGTGCCGGCGCAGCGTGTAGCCTATGTATCCTAATGCAGCGAGTTTCAGTTCTTGGGCATAGCTGTCGTATGAGAAGTTGTCCTGTACATTGCCGGTTGCTTCTAGAGTTTTATAGAAAGCGTTGTCCATATTCTGATAGCTGTTGCCGGCGCTTACGGATGCCAATATGCTGAGCGTTTGGCTGTCGATGCTGATGTTCTTGCCGAAACCGAGGTTGCCGCTAAAGTCCGGCAGGGTTGATTTTTTCTTTACGGCAAACGAGGTGTCGAATATATTTCTGGTCTTTACATAGTTGTCAAAATCAGACAGAGGCATATCGAGTGCCGCCTGGTCCACACCGGAAGTCTTGAACAATGAGCCGTTGCGGTTCATCTGATAGCGGTCTTTGCCCAAGGTATTGAATTTCCCGCCGGTGTTGAAACTGATGCTGAAGAAATCTTCGGCGATGTTCTCTTTGGTACTGATGTCTATATGTGCACCTGAATAGTCGGCAAAGGCTTCCGCGTTATATACCTTGCTCACGGTGATGTTCTGTATGGTGCTCGATGGAAATAGATCCAGCGGAATCAGCTTGTTGTCGGGATTGGGAGAGGCGATGGGGAGGCCGTTCAGGGTAGTCGTGCTGTATCGGTCGCCCAATCCCCGTACAATGAGTTGGCCGGCATCGGCAATGGAGATACCGGTAATCTTTTTTACCCCTTCTTCCACATTGCTTATACCTTTGATGCTCATCTCTTTTGAGCCGATGTTTTCGATGGCGAGTGTAGCTTTTCGGCGCTCCATTTGCAGGGCACGTTCGCCCTCAAGGTTTTTCCGGGCCACTACGGATACTTCACCCAAAGCCTGTGCGTCGCTTTCCAGTTCGAAGTTCAGTATGACATCGGCTTTGCCTGTCTTTACATTGTTTACAACGATGTCTTTGTAGCCTACATATTTAATGGATAATGTGTAAATGCCGTTTGTTACATTCAGGGAGTAGTTTCCGTCCATATCGGCAATGGCGCCTTGTGTGGTTCCTACTATCTGTACGGTAGCTCCAGTCAGCGGTTCCCGGGTCTGTTTGTCGGTAATGGAGCCTTTGATAGTCCCTGCCATGACTGTCATGACAGAAAGCGTAAGGAATAAAATAAGGAAGAAAATCTTTCCTAAATCTAATTTTGTACTCATCTCTTTTATGCGTTTCTTAATCCGCTGCAAAGATGCGCCGAACGTGTTTCAAGAGTGGTACATACGTTATACATTCTATTTTCGTTTGTATTAAGGAGTTGTTACTCATTTATAGCAAAAAAAGGATATTTTATATCAAAATAGTTATTCTATAATGTTTTTAGGATTGATATTTTTGTTGCAGTAAAACACTGTGTTCGAAAACGCTAATTTAAACTAATTGTAAACCAAGATTATTCTATGAGAAGCAGGAAGAAAGAAGGAGTATATTTTATGAGTATACTCAAACGTCAGGTGCTGTTTGTGCTCTTTGCTTTTGCAGCAACCTTGTGCGTATTCGCGCAAAACAAAACAATCACAGGACTTGTAGTAGACGGAAACGGTGAATCCATCATCGGTGCCAGTGTTCTTGTCAAAGGGACAACGAATGGAATTATCACTGACATTGACGGTAAGTTCACACTGAATGATGTGCCCGAAGCGGGAGTTATCCAAATCAGTTATATCGGCTACAAGACTCAGGAAATCTCCGCTAAGAACAAGACCAATCTTAAAGTGGTGCTTGTAGAAGACAACGAAATGCTGGATGAGGTAGTGGTAGTAGGCTATGGCGTTCAGAAGAAATCGGACGTTACCGGCGCCATGATTCGTGTAGGTTCCGAGGAACTGAATTCACGTCCGGTAGCCAACGCCTTTGAAGCTATGCAGGGCAAGGCAGCCGGTGTAGACATTGTCAGCAATGAGCGTCCAGGCGAAGTGGGAACGATTAACGTGCGCGGTGTGCGCTCCTTGAGCGCCAGCAATACTCCGCTATATGTAGTGGATGGTATTCCTTTGATGTCCAATAGTGGTATTGAAACTTTGAATCCGCAGGACATTGAGTCTATTGATGTATTGAAAGACGCCTCTGCTACGGCTATTTACGGTTCTCGTGGTGCCAATGGCGTTATTCTGGTTACTACCAAATCCGGTAAGGAGGGCAAGATGTCTTTGAACTACTCCGGTACGGTTACTATCGAAAACCTGCAGGACTATTCCGAAATGATGAACTCTGCAGAGTATATCGATTGGCGTCGTTGGTCTTATTACTATCTGAATCCTTCCAAATATCCTCGAGGAGACCAGCCCACTAAAGAGAACGATTATGAGATCTTTTTAGGTGCTACAGACCCTACGGCTTGGAAGAACATTGAAAAAGGCTGGGCAGGTGGTACTTGGGACGGCTCTCGCGTGCCTAATACGGATTGGTGTGATATGGTTACGCAGACCGGAGTTACCCATGAACACACGTTGAGTGCCAGTGGAGGTACGGACAAGATGAAAGGTTATGCGTCTATCGGTTATTTGGATAATGAGGGTACGGTGAAAGGGCAGTCTTATACTCGTTATACTACAAAACTGAGTTTGGATTTGAAGCCTACTAAATGGTTTAATTTAGGATTGAATGTTAATGGTACGTTTAGTGAGCAGCAATATGGTTCGTCTGCAAGTTCTGTCGGTCAGTTGATAAAGGGTATGCCTTCTAACTTATATGCAGCATCTACCAGTTTGTTCCCTTATGCTTCACCTTATGATGAGGATGGCAACCGTATTGAATATCCCGGTGGTGATGATAAAGTAAAGAATGTAATGAATGAATGGAACAACAGTCAGAATGAACGTCGTATGTTCCGTGCTATCGGTAGTTTGTATGCTCAATTGGATTTAGGTGAAATTTACGCTCCTTTAAAAGGCCTTAGATATCGTTTTAATTTCGGACCGGATTTCCGTTATTATAGAAACGGTACATTCCGTAATGAAGAGTCTATTAGCAGTGAAGGTAAGAATCGCGCTTCTTTGTCTAACCAGTCTGACTTTTCCTGGACGTTGGATAACTTGATTTACTATGACAAAGAATTTGGAAAACATTCAGTGGGACTTACTTTATTGCAAAGTGCTACAGGGTATCACTACGAAGAATCCTCTATGGCGGCAGAAGGCATTCCTTTGGAAAGTGCGAAATGGAATGCGTTATCAAAAGAAAATGTCTCTTTGCTAGATGAGTGGAATAGCGGACTAATTGAGAAACAGCTCCTTTCTTATATGTTCCGTGTGAACTATGATTATAATAATAAGTACTTATTGACAGTTTCCGGTCGTTGGGATGGTGCTTCACAGCTTGCAGAAGGTAATAAGTGGGCTTTCTTCCCCAGTGCGGCTTTGGGCTGGCGTCTTGATCAGGAAGAGTTTCTGAAAGATGTTACTTGGTTAAACCAGTTGAAATTCCGTTTGGGTGTTGGTGTTACCGGTAATTCGGCTATCGACCCTTATCAGACGAAGGGTGCTATAGTTTCGCTCTATTATCCGTTCGGTTCTGCGCTTGCTCCCGGTTATGCCGCTTCGGAACCATTGATTAAAGATGGAGCTGTGGCAATGGCCAATAAGAATTTGTCTTGGGAAAAGACCACGCAGTATAACATCGGTCTTGACTACTCGGTATTAAACGGACGAATTTCGGGAGTTCTTGATTTCTATACTTCACGTACTACTGATTTGTTGATGGCAATGACAATTCCTTCATTGAATGGTTATACTAATACGTATGCCAATGTAGGTAAAACATCCAATATAGGTGTGGATATAACGTTGAATACCGTTAACGTCAAAACACGTGATTTTGAATGGTCTACCAGTATTAATGCTGCATGGCAGAAAGACAAAATTGATGAATTGGCAAATGGTAAAGAGGACGATATAAATAATAATTGGTTTATAGGACAGGCGTTGGGGGTAATTTACGGCTACGAGTGTGGCGGACTTTGGAAAGAAGAAGACGCTGCCGAAATGGCTAAGTTCAATGCCAAAGGGCATTCATTCCAAGCTGGTATGGTACGTCCTATAGACCAAAATGGTGATTATAAAATCGACCCGAATGACGATCGTGTAATCATAGGACATACTCGTCCCCGTTGGACTTTTGGTATGACGAATACGTTTACTTACAAGAATTTCGACCTCTCTGTTATGATGTACGGACGCTTCGATTATATGGTAGATACCGGCGGTGAATGGCAGGGTGGACGTTATATGCAGCGTAAGATAAATTATTATAACGAAAACAACAAGAATGCAGAATATCAGAAACCTATTTACAATATTGGCGGTGGAGACCCTTACTATCGTATTGTAGGTTATAAGAACGGTTCATTCCTGAAAGTACGTAACATATCTTTGGGTTACACTTTCCCGCAGACGCTCATCAAGAAGTGGAATTTATCTAATTTAAAGGTTTATGTACAAGCCAAGAATCCGGGACGAATTTTCTCTAATATTGATTTCTTGGAATTGGATGCTTCGCAAGCATTTACTTCTACTTGGAATCGTGGATTCACAATTGGTTTGAATGTTGGATTTTAAATGTCATTAAAAGTATTACGATTATGAAACTACATAAAAAAATAACATTTGGCTTGTTAGCCTTGACTTTGGTAGGTCCGATGACTTCTTGCAGTGATTTTTTGGATGAGGAGTTGACTACTCAGCAGAATACAGACTTCTTCGATACTCAAGAAGGTATCGACCGTTTGGAAGTCAGTCTTTACTACAATTTACGTTTCCATTTTGCAAAAGAGTGGGCATGTGCCACTACTAACTATGGTACGGATGAGTTTCGTGTAGGTGGCGACGGTTCTAATGCTTCTTGGAATAATTATGATGGAAACTTCCAGTCATCGATTGTCAGCAACTCTACCAATATGTATGAAGTTTGGGATGGCATGTATATCGGTATCAACAATGCCAATCTGCTATTGAGTAAGGTTACTCCGGATAGTTACAAAGCAGACAATAAGAATACTTATATGGGAGAAGCTTATTTCCTGCGCGGGTTCAATTATCTGAAACTGGTATCTCAGTATGGGGGAGTTCCTTTGAAACTTACTCCGAGCGAAACTCCGGAACGTGAATTTTCTCGCGCTACTGCCGAAGAAACATTGCAACAGGTAATCAGTGACTTAAAAGACGCTTATAAGTATCTGCCCGAAACAGCTCCCATGACAGGAAAGATGACGAAAGATGCAGCAGCGCATTTTCTTGCCAAAGCATATTTGTTGCGTGCCAGTGAGATAAATGATGATTGGAACAGCGCAACGAAAGAGGATGATTTGAAAGAAGCATTACGTTTGGCGCAAGAGGTTATATCTCATCGTAGTTTAGCTCCGAATTATGCAGATTTGTGGAATTATACTGAGCCGAACGGTGCAAACGAGCAATTGGATGAAATAATTTTGGCAGCTCAGTTCTCTTCTGACAAAGCAACGGAAGGAGCTAATGGTAATCAGTGTCATCTCTATTATGTTTCCGTATACAAAGATTTGCCGCAAATGCAACGTGATATTGCCGGTGAACGCGAGTATCAACGTCTCAGAACTACTTATTATATGTACAATGTGTATGATATGGTCGATGACTCTCGTTTCTGGAAAAGTTTTAAAACGAAATATGCGGTGAACAACCCGCAAAAAGGTTCCGGATACGCACACGGTGATTTGGGTATCATGTATGTAATTAACCGTCCCGGTGACACTCGTTTTGATGCTGTACAGCTTAACAATCAGGTGACTTATGACAAGACGGGGAAAACAATTCCGACAGTGTTTGTAGCTTATCCGAAAGATCGCAACGGAGAAGATGATGAGGCTTTATATGATTATACTAATCGTTATTGTACGTTGAATAAGTATATTGACGGTTCCCGTGAATCGAGAGATAGTCGTGTCGGTTTCCGCGACGGTATTCTTGCTCGTTTGGGTGAAACCTATTTGATTGCAGCCGAAGTGTTGATTCGTCAAGGCAAGTATCCTGATGCTTTAGGCTATATTAATGATCTTCGCGCACGTGCCGCTTATCAAGCAGGAGAAGACCGTTCTGCATATTGCGATGGTGGTGCTGCCTATAATGATAAAGCGTTGGGATATAAGGATGACGGTGTGAATTCTTATTTTGCAGAGAATTCTTATTATGAGTCCAACAATATCGACAGAAACATTAAGTCTGCTACAGACTTAAAGATTACGGATATTCACAACTTGCCGACCGAAGATGAGGCTATTATCAGTAAATTGGGGTATAGTACGGATTATGACCGTATGCTGTGTCTGTTACTGAACGAACGTTCTCGTGAACTTTGCGGTGAATTTCATCGTTGGCAGGATTTATCAAGAACGTTGACTTTGGTCGAACGCGCCAAAGCATTTAATCCGGATGCTGCACCCAATATTCAGGAACGTCATAATTTGCGTCCTATTCCGCAAACCTACCTGGATGCTATCCAAAAGGACGGTCATGCGTTGACTCCTGAAGAAAAGAAAGCGGAACAGAATCCCGGATATTAATCGGCATCCATTATAAGTTTATAATACAGTGAAGAGAAGAAGGCTCTCTGCCAATTGGGGTAGAGAGCCTTCTCTTTGTGTTTCTTTCCGGTAAAATAAACAATCGAAGATTGACGGGGTTATACTCCGCTGAATGCGCTGAAACCGCCGTCAATAGGAAGCAATGCACCCGTAACGAAGCTGGCGGCATCGCTGCACAGGAACTGTACGGCGCCGTTCAGTTCGTTGATGTCGCCGAAACGTTTCATCGGGGTCTTTGCCAATACTTTCTTGCTGCGGTCGGTCAGTGAGCCGTCGGGGTTGATGAGTACGGCGCGGTTCTGGTCGCCGATGAAGAAACCGGGAGCAATGGCGTTGACGCGGATGCCGTCTCCATATTTCAGTGCCAGTTCGCTTGCCAGCCATTGGGTGAAGTTGGCAACGGCTGTCTTGGCTGCCGAATAGCCCGGAACGCGGGTGATGGCGCTGTAAGCTGCCATGGAAGATACGTTGACGATGCAGCCCTTACCTTGCTTAGCCATCACTTTGCTGAACACTAAAGACGGATAAACGGTTCCGTTCATGTTCAGATTGGTCACTTTCTCCCAGCAGGAGATGTCCATGTCGTAGAAGTGCTGGTCGGGAGCCAGAGTTGCGCCCGGCATATTTCCGCCGGCAATGTTGAGCAGAATGTCAATACGTCCCCACTTGGCAACGATGTCATCGGCAAGTTTCTCAAGGCTGGCGATGTCCAGTACGTTACCGACGATACCGATTACATCTTCACCATAGGTTTTCAGTTCCTCTACACGCTTGTCCAGTTGTTCCTGACGGATGTCTACCGCAACGACTTTAGCGCCTTGTTGCATAAAACACTTGGCAATGCTGCCACCCAATACACCACCTGCACCGGTGATAACTGCTACTTTACCTGCAATACTGAATTGTTCGTTCATAATCTTTGTCTCCTTTTTTCTTTCTTTTCTTTTTTTATACGGGGAAGCACGTGCATAAAGCATGAAGCGTATACCCCCTCATACTTTATTGTCTTCTGCTTCACGTATCTATATTTTATATTTTATGCTTGTGTTTCCTTCTGTTTCATTTCGTCTTGTACCACTGCCATCATGCCTTCCACCTGTGCCAGCGCCAGCATACGGCCGTGGAATGAATAGCCGGGATTATATCCCTTGTCCTCATCGCCCAGCATCATCCGTCCGTGGTCTACACGCATGGGCAGGTTCGGGTTCTCTTGCTCGAAGATGCGGATAAGGTCAATGAGGTGACCGCGTCCCGTCAGGTGGGAGCTTTCTATGAAGTTGCCGCCCGGCATGGCTGCGGTGCTGCGCAGATGCACAAAGTGGGTGCGTGATGCAAACTTCCTGGCGAGTTCGCGGGTATCGTTATGCTCTCCCGCACTGAGCGAGCCGGCACAGAACGTCAGTCCGTTGTGTGGATTATCCACTGCATTCAGGAACCAGGCTATGTCCTCTTCGTTGGTTACGATACGCGGCAAGCCCAGTACCTGGAAAGGCGGGTCGTCGGGGTGTACGCACATATTTACGCCGTACTCCTCGCACACCGGCACGATGGAGGCAAGGAAATACCGCATGTTCTCGCGGAGCGCATCGCGGTCGATACCTTTGTACAAGGCAAGCAGATTTCTGAATATATTCACCGGATTCTTGTCGCCTTCCTTGATGTTGCCGTTTACGAATCCCTGCGTCTTTACGATAATCGCATCGACAAGGCTGTCTTTTTCGGCTTGGGTGATGGTCTTGTCCAGTTCGGCCACTTTAGCCAGCTCTTCGGCGGAGTAATCCTTTTCGGCTCCCTCACGTTGCAGAATGCGCAGGTCGAAATAGGCAAAACGCACCCGGTCGAAGTAGAGCGATGAGGTTCCGTCTGCCCAGGGGTGTTGCAAATCCGTGCGTATCCAGTCGATAACGGGCATGAAGTTATAGCATACGGTCTTTACGCCGCATTTGCCCAGATTGGCAAGACTGATTTTGTAGTTCTCTATCAGTTGTTCGCGTTCCGGTCCGGCATATTTAATGGCCTCGCATACGGGCAGGCTCTCCACAACCGACCAGCGCAAGCCATAGGACTCGATATATGTCTTCAAATCGTTGATGGCCTCTTCTGTCCAGATTTCGCCGTTGGGCACATCGTGCAAGGCGGTAACTATCCCTTCCACACCGATTTGCCGAAGCATACCGAGCGTTATTTTGTCTTTCTTACCGAACCATCTCCAAGTCTTTTCCATACTTCTTTTTGTATTAATGATTTAAAATGATTATTTACTGCAAATGTAGGCACTAAAACAGTTTGTATATAAACGGATATTTGCAGGATGTTTGCAGATATTTGCGTGTATTGAAAGAATAATGGGATAGCAACCTTTGCAGCGAAGTAAACGGCTTTAAATCAATAGTATATAAATACCAATATAATACCTGCGTTTGGTACGGGAAATACCAACGGTTGGTACGCCTTGTACCGCACTTTGGTACGGCTCCTACCACAGTTTGGTACAGCTCGTACCACGCTTTGGTACAGTTCATACCACGCTTCGGTACGTCTCCTGTCACCGGTTGGTATGCTCCGTACCAACCGGGGTATTCTTTCCGTTTCCCTTTGTATTTTCTTTTTTCCCGCAGACTTATTGTTATTATTCGCTATCTTTGTATAAGGATAGGATGCGGCTCGGCAAACCGGGAGATGCCGTATCAACATCAGGCAGTGTTATGAGACAGATAATAAACGAACAGCTCCAGATATCGGAGTCCAACCCGATAAAGGCGCGCTATTACGACTACGACCGCTTCACTTACCCCTGGCATTTCCACAGCCAGTACGAAATAATCTATGTGAAGAAAAGCTGCGGCCGTTGCTTTGTGGGTGATTGCATAGAGCGTTTTTCGGAAGGCGATGTGGTATTGTTCGGTCCCAGCCTACCTCATTATATGCGGAGTGACGATGCTTATCACGGCGATAATCCCCGGTTGCGGGTGCAAGGAACTATCATTCAGTTTGAGGAGAACTTCATGCAATACTCGTTCGACCATTATCCGCAGTTTCACCAGATACGGGTGTTGCTGAAAGAGGCCAGACGGGGTGTTGTCTTTCACACGGCCGATGCCGGTCCGGTACGCGACATGGTATCCGCTTTTCCCGAACTGAAAGGATTCGGACAGATAACCGGTTTGCTGGATTTATTGCAGGCATTGGCGGTATCCGTCCCAAGAAGGATGCTGGCAAGCCCTTGCTACTATGAGAAGTTTCCCACAGCGGGAAACAAGCGTATCGATAAAATCATCTCCTTTATCAACAGCAACTACACCCGTTCCCTCAAGCTCGACGAGATAGCCGAAATGGCGAATATGAACAGCAGCGCCTTTTGCCGTTTCTTCAAGGACGCCACGGAAAAGACTTTACTGCAATATGTGGCGGACATGCGCATTGGTTATGCCTGCAAACTGCTGACCATTGGCGATATGGAGATTTCGCAGATAGCTGTTGAGTGCGGGTTCGACTCTATTCCGCATTTCAACCGCACCTTCAAGCAACTGACGGGACTGACACCGACGCAGTACCGGAACCAGATAATGAAATAATTCCCCCCTTCACCCTCCGTCTCCCATAAACAGGAGTGTGCGAAAGGGTGAAGGGGGGATGTGGTAAAAGTTATTTTACGGAATCTCGACCGTTACATACCGAACGAGAACTTGTCGATGGACTGGTATACCACGCTGGCAATACTCAGCGCCACGATGCCCAGCGTACAGATGGCAAGGCCGGCACGCGTGTAGTTATCGCTACGGAAAGCGGCGATAGGCTCATCGCTCTTGTTGATGTACATTGCCTTTACAATCTTCAGATAGTAGTAAAGCGATAGAATCGTATTGATTAACGCAATGAACACCAGCAGATGAAAACCGCTTTCGAATGCCGCCGCAAAGATGAAGAATTTCGAGAAGAAGCCTGCGAACGGCGGAATACCTGCCAGCGAGAACAGTGCCAGCGTCATAAGGAAAGCCAGCTTGGGGTTGGTGGTGTACAATCCGTTGTAATCTTCCAGTGTAAACTTATCGGCGCGCAATGCTACAATCGTGATAACGGTAAAGACGGCGAGGTTGGCAAACAGGTAAATCAGTACGTAGTACACCAGCGACGTCATACCCAGCGACGTTCCGCTGATAACACCCAGCATGATGTAACCGGCTTGCGAGATACTGGAGAACGCCATCAACCGTTTCAGGTTCTCCTGACGCAGCGCGAAGAGGTTGGCGAGTGTGATAGAGGCGATGATAACCCAGTAGAGCACTTCCTGCCATTGCACCGCCATCGGTGCGAATACCTTATAGAGGATGGTCATCAGCACGAATGCCGCCGCACCTTTGGAGATAACGCTCAGGTAAGCGGTTACCGTACTTGGAGCGCCTTCGTATACGTCGGCCGTCCACAGGTGGAAAGGCACCAGCGAAATCTTGAATCCCATGCCGGAGAAGAAGAATACGAATGCCATAATCTGCAACGGGCTTCCGTCCAGATGTGCCGGAACATCGGCAAAGTAGAGCGTGCCTACCGTACCGTATATCAGCGAAATGCCGTAAAGCAGCAGTCCGCTGGAGAAGAGCGCGGTAAGGATGTACTTGGCGCCTGCCTCGGCAGAGTGGTGGCGGTACTTGTCGAAAGCCACCAGCGCAGCCATAGGGATGCTGGCCGTTTCCAGTCCGATGAAGAACATCAGGAAGTGCCCGGCGGAAATCATGAAGTACATACCCAGCAGCGTGGAGAGTGTCAGTACATAGAACTCGCCCTGCTTGATTGCCGCATCGGGGCGGCGCATCCACTCGTGCGCCATAAGGAACACGATGAGCGTACCTACGCTGAGAATGGATTTGACGATACTCTGTATCGGCTGGTTATGGTACATCCCGCCGAAAGCGTCGGCTGCCGGACCGGGAACGATGGTTATAAGCGTATGGACGATGAGCAGGGCAACGGGCAGCATGGTGTTCAACATCGGCTTGCCGTCATGCTTGTGCGCATCCGGACTCATGAAGAGGTCGGCTATGAAGAGGATAACGATAACCGCTATCAGCGACAGCTCTTCTTTCATTAATAGAAATTGGGAGTAATCCATGTTATTTGGTGATTAGTGATTAGTGTTTAGTGAGTGGCTAATAGGTTGACTACCGGCAGCACGCTGTCTCCAATCATGTTGCTTATCCACAGCGGAGCAAGACCCAGTCCGGCTACGCAGGCAATGAGGATGATTACGGCGGTACGTTCGTCCCAGGTGGCATCGGTCAATGTCAGGTGGTGCTTGTTGGTACAGGTTCCGTAGAGGATTTTACCGACAAGGCGCAGGATGTAGACTGCGGTAATCACGATACTCGTACAAGCGATGACGGTCCATGCGCGGTGGAAGGTATCGGGATGCTGGAAAGCGCCGTTGAAGATTGTCATTTCGGCAATGAAACCGCTGAGTCCCGGCAGACCGAGGTTGGCCAGACCGGCGATGACGTAGGATACCGCCAGGAAGGGCATAATCTTCATCAGTCCGCTAAGCTCGCGTACGTCGCGTGTGTGCGTCCGTCCGTATATCATACCGATAAGGGCGAAGAACAGGGCGGTCATCAATCCGTGGGAAAGCATTTGCAGCACGGCACCCGTACAGGCCGTCCGGTTCATCATCAGGATGGCGAAAAGCACCAGTCCGCAGTGCGATACGGAAGAGTAGGCATTGATGTACTTCAGGTCGGTCTGCACGCAAGCGGAGAATGCGCCGTACACCACGGAGATACCCGTCAGTACGAGGAATATCCAGCCGAGCTCCTGTGCGGCTTCGGGCATCAGGTACATGGCGATGCGGAAGCAGCCGTAGCCGCCCAGCTTCATCAGTACGCCTGCATGCAGCATGCTGACGGCGGTAGGTGCGGATGCGTGACCGTCGGGGCTCCAGGTATGGAACGGGAACAGAGCGCCCAGCACGCCGAAACCGAGGAAGGTAAGCGGGAACCAGATGCGTTGTTGCTCCACAGGGATATTGTGCAGTTGGGCTATCTCCAGCAGGTTCATGGTGGTGGCGCCGCTACCGAAGTAGATACCGAGGATACCGATAAGCAGGAAAGCGGAACCGCCCATCAGCATCAGCGTCAGCTTCATGGCAGCGTATTCCTTGCGTCCCGAGCCCCATACGCCAATCAGCAGGTACATCGGGATGAGCGCTACCTCGTAGAACATGAACATGGTGAACAGGTCGGTCGAGATAAAGAAACCGAACACACCCATCGACAGCAGGGTGAACCACAGGAAATATTCTTTGGTCAGCGGTTGCAGACGCCAGGAAGCGAATGTACCCGTAAACACGATAATGGCCGAGAGCAGCAGCATGGCTACCGAGATGCCGTCCACCCCTACGGAATAGTGGATGTTGAGGGCGGGATACCAGGCTACATCGGCACGGAACAACATTTCATCCGTAGCGCCGCCGTGACGGGCTTGCAGGTAGAGGACGGTCAGTCCGACGGCTGCAACGAGCAATGCCGAAGCGCCGGCTACCATCACCGCACGTATCTGTGCGATATTACGGCTGAGCCAGAGGCCCAACAGCATCAGCAAGGGGATGAGTACGAATATGGATAAGAAATTCATCTTTATAATATGGTATTAATTGTTATTGTTCTATATGGTTGATACATCACTATCAATTTCCGTTTCTCGTTTACAGCAACAGCAGCAGTATCAGAGCAAGCGTACCCAGCAGGAATACGAAGGTGTATTGCTGGATGCGTCCGCTTTGCAGGCCGCGTATCTCGTCGCTGGTGGCATTGGCGCCCCAGGCAAGGAAATCGAAGAAGCCGTCCACCACATGACGGTCCCACCAGGCAATGGGGCGGCTGATGCAGCCGAAGATGATGCGGTGGGTGATGAACTGGTAGACCTCATCGATGTAGAAGCGGTGATAGGCTGCCGTCCACAAGCCGTTGAAGCGGCGGGCAAGCGCATCGGCAACCGGCTGTTTTTCGCCTTTATACATAAAAGTGGCCACGGCTATGGAGATAACCGCAATGGCAATGCTTGTTCCTGCCACGCCCCAGTCGAGGTGGATGGTATAGGCTTCGCCGTTGGAGCTGACGAAGTGACCGAAAGGAATGAATCCGGCAACTATCGTAACTGCGGCAAGGAACATCAGGGGAACGGTCATGGCAAGGGGCGACTCGTGAGGCGTGTGCTGATGGCTGTGGCTTTCATCGCTTGCCGACTTCTGCCCCGGCTCCGAACTGCCCCAGAAAATGCCGTAATACAGTCTGAACATATAGAATGCGGTCATGGCGGCAATCACCGTCATAATCCAACCCATGACGGGGCTGAACCGGAAGCAGGCCGTCAGTATCTCGTCCTTGGAGAAGAATCCGGAGAACGGGGGAATGCCGGCAATGGCAAGGCAGGCTATCAGGAAGGTGATGTGCGTAACCGGCATGTATTTGCGCAAGCCGCCCATGGCGGACATCTCGTTGCTGTGCACCGCATGGATGATGCTTCCTGCACCGAGGAACAGCAACGCCTTGAACATGGCGTGCGTAAACAAGTGGAACATGCCTGCCATATAACCCAGTCCGCCTTCGTGCGGGTCTGTGGATGTACATACGCCGAGCGCTACCATCATAAAGCCTATCTGCGAGATGGTGGAGAAGGCGAGTACACGCTTGATGTCACTCTGCACACAAGCCACGCTGGCGGCATAGAATGCGGTGAATGCGCCTACATAGGCCACGAGGTGCAGCACGTGGGGCGCATAGTCGATGAACAGCGGGAACATGCGTGCCACCAGGTATACGCCTGCCACCACCATCGTAGCGGCATGAATCAGTGCGCTCACCGGAGTAGGACCTTCCATGGCATCGGGCAGCCAGATGTGCAGCGGGAACATGGCGCTCTTGCCGGCTCCGCCGATGAACATCAGTCCCAGTGCCAGCGGAATCATGGCAGCGCCGCCTTTCAGCAATGCCATTTCATTGGGCTGGAAGGTATAGGTTCCGGCATAGTAACCGTAAACCAGGATACCGATAAGGAAGCCCAGGTCGGCAAAGCGGGTCACGATAAACGCTTTCTTGCTGGCGGCGATTGCTGCGGGTTTCGTGTAGTAGAAGCCTATCAGCAGGTAGGAAGACACACCCACCAGCTCCCAGAACAGATACATCTGGAAGATATTGGTTGTCACCACCAGTCCGAGCATGGACATCGTAAACAGCGAGAGGAAAGCGTAGTAGCGTTGGAAGCCGCGTTCGCCTTTCATATAGCCGAAAGAGTAGAGGTGCACCATGAACGATACGGTACTTATGACAATCAGCATCATCACCGATATGGGGTCGAGCAGGATGCCCAGGTCAATGCTGAGTGTCGGCGTAAACGGCAGCCATGTGCAGTTGTAAGGCATCAGTGTGGCAAATGTGCCGTCTGCCAGCCGCGGGGCGGTGAAATAGTGTATTGCGGTGAGGTAGGAGAGTACCGCCACTGCACCCAGCACAGCCGTGCCGATGAGTCCGGCAGTGCGGTGCGACATCCATTTGCCGCCCAGTCCCAACACAAGGAACGAGAGCAAAGGAAGGAGAAGGATTAGAATCGTATATTCCATAATTATTGAATTGAGAATTGAAAATGGAGAATTGAGAAATGCTGCTCAGTCTCTCTTTTTGTTTTTGTTGAATGGCCCGTTATGCAGGCGGTCTGCACAACTCTATGCAGGGTGTCTGCACAGTGCTATGCAGGACATCTGCACAGGCTTATGCAGGATGCCTGCACAGGCATCTACCATTTGAGTTCGTCCAGCTTGTTCACCTGTATGCTGCGGATATTGCGATAGATGTTAATCATGATGGCAATGGCCACGGCCGTTTCGGCTGCCGAGATGGCAATGGAGAACAGGGAGAAGAAGTAACCTTCCAGTCCGCCGGGAAACAGGAAACGGTTGAATACCGCGAAGTTGATGTCCGTAGCATTCAGTATCAACTCAATTGAAATCAGTATCGCCAACGTATTGCGGCGGGTAAAGAACCCGTAGATGCCGGCGAAGAACATGATAGCCGAGACTATCAGGTAATATTCCATGTGTATCATAAATCTTATCTTTTACGTGCTATTAACAATCCGCCTACGATACATGCCAGCAGCAGGATGCTGACGGCTTCGAAGGGCAATAGGTAACCGTATTTGTCGCCGCTCAGCATGTGGTGGCCGATGGTCTTGATGTTGACTTCGAGCGGTTCGATGTCTGTGGTGGCGATAAACTTATGTTTCAGGGTTATGAACAGTACGATGACGGCTCCTGCCACGGTAGCGCCCAGTCCGGCAAGGAACTTGCTGCGTTTCAGCTTGGCCGCCATGTCGCCTTCGCCGCTGGTGAGCAGAATGGAGAAGACGTAGAGCACGACGATACCGCCCGCATAGACCATAATCTGTACCGAACCGAGGAACGTATATCCCAGCAGGAAGTAGATGCCTGCCGTGCCGAAAAGCACGAACAGCAGGTATGTGGCCGAACGTACCATGCGTCTGGTGGTTACCGTCAGTATGGAGAATACGCTGATGAAGGCCGCAAGGAAGTAAAATACTATTGTTTCAAGATTAAATTCCATGTTATTGATTACTAATTATGAATGACTGATTACTTCGCTGCTTCAGGCTGGGGAGCGGCGGGTTTCTTCTTCTCTTCTACGTGACTGCCCGGATGGTTCAGCGTCAGTACCAGTTTGCTGCGGTCGAATACGGCATGCTCGAAGTTCTGGTCGAACGTAATGGCGTTGTGCGGGCAGGCATTGACGCAAAGCTGGCAGAATATGCACGAACCGAGGTCGTATTCGTACTTTGCCAATATCTTCTTTTTCTTGCCGTCTTCCGTTTCTATCGTCTGGCTCGTCACCTTGATGGTGTCGTTGGGACAAGCCGTCTGGCACAAGCCGCAGGCCACGCAATGGTGTTCGTTCTTCTCGTTGTGGGGCATTGTCAGCGTGCCGCGGAAACGTTCGGAGAGTTTCAGCGTCTTCCGGTTTTCCGGATACTGTTCGGTAGTCTTCTTCCGCCAGAAAACGGTCATGGTGGTTTTCATGCCCGTCAGCAGGGAAGTGATACCGTGTATGAGGCTGCCTATGTAAGAATTATGTTCTTTTTCTTTCATTGTTGTAATTATTATTTAGTGTTGCCCGAAAGGAAATATTGCTCCGGTGCTGCTCCGGCTTAGAAATGCAATTCAAATACTACGATTAATACCATTAGAATCAGGTTCACCATGCTGATGGGAACCAGATATTTCCATTCGAGGTTCAGAATCTGGTCGATACGCAGACGCGGGAATGTCCATTTAATCCACATCAGCAGGAACACCACGAAGAATGCCTTGCCGAAGAACCATACAAAGCCCGGAATGTAGTCCATTACAGCGTTGAAGCCGTCCAGGCCCACGATGTGCAACGGCATCCAGCCGCCTAAGAATATCGTGGCCGCCACACTCGCTACGATGAACAGGTTCAGGTACTCTGCCAGGTAGAAGAAGCCGAAGCCCATACCGGAGTATTCCGTATGATAACCTGCCGTCAGCTCGCTTTCGGCTTCGGGCAAGTCGAACGGACCGCGGTTGGTTTCCGCATTGCCGGCAATCAGGTAGATGATGAAAGCTATCAGAGCCGGGATATGTCCTTTGAAGATGAACCAGCCGTCGGCTTGTCCGGCTACGATTTCGGAGAACTGCATCGTACCCATCAGGACTACCATCGTCAGGATGCTCAGTCCGCAGGAGAGTTCGTAACTGATGATTTGCGCACCGCTTCGCATGGCTCCGATAAGCGAGAACTTATTGTTGGAACTCCAGCCGGCAAGCAGGATACCTACCACGCCGATGCTCGAAGCGGCAAGCAGGAAGAACACGCCCACGTTGAAGTCCAGCACTTCCAGGCCTTTGCTGACAGGCAGGCAGGCGAAGGTGAGGAACGAGGCTATGATGACCATGAACGGTGCCAGGTTGTAGAGGAATCGGTCGGAGAACTTCAGGTCGATGATTTCCTTGGTCAACATCTTGATAACGTCGCACGGCACTTGGAGCAATCCCCATTTTCCTACACGCATCGGACCGAGGCGGCATTGGAAAAAGGCGCATATCTTGCGCTCCATGTAAATCAGGATAATGGCAAGCACTGCATACATCAGGATGATGCATACGCCTATCACTACACATTCAAGAAACACCGCCAGACCTTCCGGCATGAGGGAGGTCAGCATCTGGTGAATCCAATTGGTTACTATACTAAAGTCAAACATCTGTTTATTTACGGTTTTACGATTTACGATTTGATGTATGTCTGCTGTCTGTTATTGACGTTCTTTTTGCTTTTTACCGTTATCGGTCGATATCGGGTACTACATAGTCCAATGTACCGCCGATAGCGATAAGGTCGGCAATCTTTGCACCGCGGCAAATCGTATCTACGGTAGATACCAGCGGAAGCCCCGTGCTGCGGAAGTGCAGGCGGTAGGGTGTCTTGTCGCCGTGGCTCTCAAGGAATACGCCGAACTCGCCGCGGCTGCCTTCTACGGCAGCGTAGTAAGTACCTTCCGGTACGCGGATAATCGGTTTCATCTTCTCCTGGTATGCACCTTCGGGGATATTGTCTATCAGTTGTTCGATGATTTTCAGGCTCTCCATGATTTCGTCCATACGGATGAGGTAGCGTGCCCAGGAGTCGCCTTCGGTGCGGACAATCTCTTTGAAGTCCACCTTGTCATACACCCCGTAAGGCATGCGCTTGCGTACGTCGCACGCCCAACCGCTGGCACGGCCCGTACCGCCGGTGGCTCCGAACGCTATGGCATCTTCACGGGAGAGTACGCCTACGCCTTTCAGACGCTGCTGCGCAATGATGTTTCCTGTAAACACGTCGTGGTATTCGTGCAGGATGCCGCGCAGGTATGGGATGAACTCTTTGACTTTCTTCTGGAAGTCGGGGGCGATGTCGGCTTGCACGCCGCCAATCGTGTTGTAATTCATGATGAGGCGTCCGCCGCAGGTCCCTTCGAAGATGTCGAGAATCTTTTCACGGTCGCGGAAGCCGTAGAAGAAGGCGGTCAGCGCGCCGAGGTCCATTGCCAGGCAGGAGTAGAAAAGCAGGTGCGAGTCGATGCGCTGCAACTCGTCCATGATGGTACGGATGTACTGCACACGTTCGCTTACCTCTATGCCCATGGCTTTTTCGATACACATACACAAGGCATGGCGGTTCTGGTGAGCGCCCAGGTAGTCCAGACGGTCGGTCAGCGCCAGTGTCTGCGGGTATGTAAGGCTTTCGCACATCTTTTCGATACCCCGGTGGATATATCCGCAGTTGGCATCGATTTTTTTGATGATTTCACCTTCCAGCGATACGCGGAAACGCATTACGCCGTGGGTTGCGGGGTGTTGGGGACCGATGTTCACCACATATTCGTCGTCGCCGAAGAGTTGCGTTTCCTTGTTCTTTACCGTTCCGTCCGGGTTCAGTTCCAGTTCGGTGGTGGTATCAACCGTTTCCTCATTGTCCATGCGCAGCGGGTTCTGTGCTTCCGGGTCGTCGTCTTTACGCATCGGGTATCCTACCCAGTCGTTGCGCAGGTAGAGGCGGCGCATGTCGGGGTGTCCTACGAATACCACGCCGTAGAAGTCGAACACTTCACGCTCCAGAAAGTCTGCCGCTTTCCAGATGTCGCATACAGAGGGAAGTTCGGGATGCTCGCGGTCGAGTGTGGCGGTGCGGATGGCAGTCCGCTTGCCGGTGACGGTGGATTCCAACTGATACACCACGCCAAGTCCGCGCGGAGTGTCGGGAGTGTCTTTGGCGGCATCCGGTTGGCCCCAGTCCATACCGGTGAGGCATTCCAGAAAGTCCATTTGTTCTTCCTGCCGCAGGCGCAGCATTTCGTCATGCAAGGCTGCGGGTTCTATATATCTTATTTCCATACTCATATTCATATTCATTCTTCCGGTCTTTCTTCTTTTTGGTTTACACCGCCAAAGTATTTCTCTATTTTTACTTTACGCTGCAACTGCATCATTCCGTAGTAGAATGCTTCGGGGCGGGGAGGGCATCCGGGGATATATACGTCCACCGGCAAAATCTTGTCTACTCCGTTCACAACGTGGTAGGACTTCTTGAACGGGCCGCCGCTGACAGCGCAACCGCCTACGGCTATCACATATTTAGGGTCTGCCATCTGGTCGTACAAGCGTTTCAGCACCGGAGCCATCTTGTTCGTGATTGTTCCGCACACCATAATCATATCTGCCTGGCGCGGACTGGCACGGGCTACCTCAAACCCGAAGCGCGCCATATCGTAGCGGGCTGCACCGAGGGCCATGAATTCGATACCGCAACAGCTGGTTGCAAACGTAAGCGGCCACAGCGAATTGCTGCGTCCCCAATCGATGAAATCGTCCAGAACGCCGATAGCCACATTAGCACCGCCGGCATTAAGTTCCCGAACCAATTTCTCCAACGTTTCGTTGTCTGTAAACTCCTCATAAGGGATGGATTTTATTTTGGGTTTCTTCGTTACTTCCATTCCAACGCTCCTTTCCTCCAGGCATATGCAAGGCCCAGAACCAATATAATAAGGAAAAATAAAATACTGAAAAGTCCGGCAGCTCCCAGCTCGCGTGCTATGACTGCCCACGGAAACAGGAACACCGTCTCCACTTCAAACATCAGAAACAGGATGGCAAACAAGTAGTAACCTACCCGAAACTGCATCCATGATTTACCGCGGGTGGGAATACCACATTCGTACGGCTCCATTTTCTGCACATTGTACGAACGGGGGGCTATCGCATTGGACAATGCGATGACGATACCCACGAAAGCAATTGCCGTCAGCAAGACGGCTACCAACAAAGTAAAGTTCATAAATCCGATAAGATTTTAGATATATAAAATATAGATATACTGCACTAAAACAAGGATAAAGCGATAAGGCGACAAGGTGATAATGCTTTACCCTTTTTTTAAATGATAATCTTCCTTAACCCGATAATGTAATAATGCGGACCGGGCACGGTAAGACAGTGTACATTCGGCATACGGTCATAGCTTTGCGCACGTAGCAGTTGCTGCATACGGATAATGTCAGTGCGCAACAGGGAGCTTTTGTTGTTTGGAACCTGCTGGCTTTCCACATGTTCCAGGCAAGAAGCGGCGGATGATGTATGTCTGTAATAATTATGAATGACCTGTTGGGCGGTAGGCGCCTGCGTCAAAATGCAACTCTCTGCTTTGCAACCGGCCGAAGTGCACAAAAAATCCGCAGCCTCTATTGCACCGTTGTGTAATAAAACCGCGAGTATGGCTATCATACAATATTTTATGCACTGTTTCATACCTCCCTATCTGTTTCAGGGCGCAAAGATATAACAAGTATCTCTCATTTTGCTATCTCTGCATAACAAAATAAGACTATTTTTACACTTTTTATCCTAAATCAATTCCGTTTCCAGAATTCCGGGGTGAACAAAAGTAAGACGGTGAACAATTCCAGACGTCCCAATAACATGAGGAATGACAGTAACCATTTGGCCGCATCGGGCAGGGCATTCCATGAATATGCCGGACCGGTGTCGCCCAATCCGGGGCCCATATTGCCGATGCTGGATACAACGCAACCGATGGACTCTTCGGCACCTATGCCCATCCCCATCATTATTAATATGCTGACAATGATGATGATGATGTATAAAAAGAAGAATGCCAGTACTGTAGAGACGATGGAAGGCGATATCACCTGTTTGTTTACACGAACCGGCAGTACGGCATTAGGGTGAAGGATATGCTTGAATTCATTGCGCGATACTTTGGCAAGGATTACCATCCGGATACATTTCAGTCCGCCGGTTGTACTGCCTGCGCAAGCTCCTATTACCATGACAATGGTTAGCAATCCCCAAAGCACGGGTGTCCACAGCATGTAGTCGTCTGTGGCAAAGCCGGTAGAGGTATGCAACGATATGACCTGGAACAGTGATTTGCGGAAGGCCTCTTCCGCTCCCATCGGACTGGTATAGTAGAGCACAACGGCAATGATGGCGGTAAAGCCCGCTACCGACCAGAAGTACCATTTTAATTCGGCATTGTCAATGACTTTTTTGAACTTCCGGTTGACGAAGAGTAGCAGCAATGTAAAATTGATACCAGAAATGAACATGAAGACAGAGATGACATATTCTATATAGGGAGAGTTGTAATAGGCTACGCTTGCCTGCTTGGTGGAGAAACCACCCGTTCCTGTGGTGGCGAAGGCGTGGCACACACTGTCGAACCAGTTCATGCCTCCCAGCATTAACAGGACTACGAGAATCAGAGTAAGGCTGGTATAGATGCTCCATATCCATTTGGCTGTGATGCCGATGCGCGGATGCACCTTGTCGTGCGTGGGGCCGCTGGCTTCGGCGGCAAACACCTGCAGGCCGCTGACCCCGAAGATGGGTAATACGGCAATCGTAAACATGATAATTCCCAAACCGCCTATCCATTGTGTCATACCGCGCCAGAACAGCAATCCGTGAGGAAGCGATTCTATATTATCCAGCACGGTGGCTCCCGTACTTGTAAAACCGGACATGGTTTCAAAGAAAGCATTCGTGATGTCAGGGACATATCCGCTGATGTAGAAAGGCAACATACCGAAAAGAGAAAAAGCCACCCAGGCAAAGCTGACCAGGACGTAACCGTCGCGGCGGGGAAGTTGTTTCTCACCGCCTTTTCCGGCGATAGCCATGAGCAGGCCCACTCCTGCTGTGATACCTGCCGATTTCCAGAAATCGAGGAGGGCTTCGTCATTATAGTAGTACGATATTGCCGAACATGCCAGCAACATGACTGTCTCCAGCAGTAGCAGAATACCGATAATCCGTATAATTGTCTTAAAGTTAATCACGCTTGTTTGGATTTTAAGTCGTTAATTTTGAATTATGGGACGGGGCGCAGGTGCAGCCAATTCATAATTCAGAATTTATAACTCCCGATTAATTAAAGTATTTTTCGATTTTCTTAATCATCATGTTCAGGCAGAATACCACCACGTGGTCGCCGGGCTGTATTTGCGTGTTACCCATAACTACCACACCCTCGCCGTTGCGTATCAGTCCGCCGATGGTTGTCCCTTTGGGCAGGCCGAGGTCCTTCACCGGATGTTTGGTTATCTTTGAACCTGCCTTGACGGTAAATTCCGCTACATCGGCATTGGCAAAGGTGAGGCATTTTACGTTGCTCACATCGGCATCCAGCATCATCTGGTAGATATGGCTGGCGGCGATCATCTTCTTGTTGATAACCGTGCCGATGTCGAGGCTTTCAGCCATGCCTATATAGTCGATATTTTCTACTTCGGCTACGGTTTTTCTTACGCCCATGCGTTTTGCCGCCAGACAGGCAAGAATGTTTGTTTCCGAGTTTCCGGTCAGTGCCACAAAGGCTTCGGTATTCTTCAATCCTTCTTCTATGAGCAGGTCCATATCCCGTCCGTCGCCGTTGATAATCATTGTCTTGTCATCCAGCAGTTCGGTCAGACGGTTACAGCGGTTCAGGTCGTTGTCCACGATTTTCACTTGCATATAGTCGGGGACATATTGTGCGGTACGTACGGCGATGCGGCTTCCACCCATAATCATGACATTGCGTACGTCGGCATAATCTTCTTTGCCTGCTATCTTGCGGATATATGGTACGAATTTGCGGGTGGTCGTGAAATAAACAATATCATGCAGTTTCACAACATCATCGCCGCGGGGAATCAGTGTTTCGTTACCGCGCTTGATGGCCACCACATGATAAGGCAATTCCGGTCCGCCCAACTGATGCAGGGGGATGTTCAGGATTTCTGCTTTTTCGCGCATCTTGGCGCCTATCAGAATCAATGCGCCCCCGCAAAATTCCCACCATTGGCGTACCCAGCTCATACGGATGGAAGATACAATCTCTTTTGCCGCAAGCATTTCCGGGTATATAAGCGAATCTACTCCTAACTTCTGGAAAAATTCCTTGTTTTTGGGTAGCAGATATTCGTAATTGTCAATGCGCCCTACGGTTTTTACCGCACCCAGGTTGGTTGCAAGCATACAGGCGGTAATGTTACGGCTTTCGTCGGGAGTAACGGCAATGAACAGGTCGGCCTCTCCCGCTCCCACCTCTTTCAATCCTTTTATGGAAGTGGGGGAGGCGTTAACGGTCATCAGGTCGAAGTTGGAACTGAGCGTGCTCATCCTTTCTTCGTTGTCGTCTATTAATATGATGTCTTGCTTCTCGCGCGACAATAGTTTGGCCAAATGTGTGCCTACTGCACCGGCACCTGCAATGATTATTTTCACAATGCTTTAAGAAATGAAGAATAAAGAATCAGGAATGAAGTACGGAGGCTTGCATAATGCAGCCCGGTTCTTCATTCATCACTCATCATTCTTAATTAATATATTATAGATTCCTTCTTCGTCCATTCCGCACAGCCGGTGCAGCTCTTGTACCGTACCATGTTCTATGAATGCGTCGGGTACACCGATGCGCTCGACGTGCGGGGTATAGTTGTTGTCTGCCATGAATTCCAGCACGGCGCTTCCCATACCTCCTTTCCGTGTGCCGTCCTCTATGGTGACGATGCGCTTGAAGTTACGTCCTGCTTCATGCAGCAATGCCTCGTCCAGCGGTTTGAGGAAGCGCAGGTCGTAATGGGCTATGGAGAGCCCTTTTTCCGCTTCTGCCCGTTCGATGGCGTGTGCGGCAGTATTTCCTATCGGTCCGATGGTGATGACGGCAATATCCTTTCCGTCCTTCAGTTTGCGCCCTTTGCCCACGGGGATTTCTTCGAGCGGACACTTCCAGTCCACCAGTACGCCTCGTCCGCGGGGATAACGGATTACGAACGGACCTTTGTCCGGCAGTTGTGCCGTGTACATGAGGCGGCGTAATTCATGTTCGTCCATGGGCGAGGATATGGTCAGGTTCGGGATAGGGCGGAAGTAGGCAAGGTCGTATACGCCATGATGCGTCGGGCCATCCTCTCCTACCAGTCCGGCGCGGTCCAGACAAAGGACAACGGGCAGCCTCAGGAGGGCAATGTCGTGTATCACATTGTCGTATGCCCGCTGCATGAAAGACGAGTAGATGTTGCAGAAAGGTTGCATGCCTTCCTTTGCCATGCCGCCGGAGAATGTGGCTGCATGCCCTTCGGCAATGCCTACATCGAATGCACGGTCGGGCATGGACTTCATCAATAGGTTCATGGAGCATCCTGTGGGCATGGCAGGAGTAACTCCCACTATCTTCGGATTTTTCTCTGCAAGTTCTACCAGCGTCTCTCCGAACACGGTTTGGTACAGAGGGGGCAGGTTGCTGGTGTCGGTGGTGATGCGCTCTCCGGTTTCGGGATCGAATCTGCCCGGTGCATGCCAGATGCCTGGGTCTTTTTCGGCAGGTTCGAAGCCTTTGCCTTTTACGGTGTGCAGATGAAGTATTTTAGGGCCTTTCAAGTCCTTGATGTCCCGTAGGATGCGGGCAAGATTCTTCACATCGTGTCCGTTTATGGGACCGAAATAACGGATGTTCATCCCCTCGAAGATGTTCTGTTGTTGGGCTGCCATTGATTTCAGACTGTTGGAGAAGCGGATGAGCGCTTTGCGCCGGTCCTCGTTCAGTACACCCATTTTGAACAGCATTTTGGATGCTTTGAAGCGTAGCTGGTTGTAGCGGTTGGAAGTTGTCAGGTTAAAGAGATATTGCTTCATGCCACCCACACTGCGGTCTATCGCCATGTCGTTATCGTTGAGGATAATCAGCAGGTTGTTGTTGGTGGATGAGGCGTTGTTCAACCCTTCGAAAGCCAGTCCTCCGCTCATGCTGCCGTCGCCAATGAC
>ULTQ01018203.1_pt1 | contig 39136 bp, 33 predicted proteins | sample 1957731 | NCBI WGS metagenome assembly ULTQ01 (sample SAMEA4835738, study PRJEB28245) | human gut metagenome | biome: gut microbiome; material: fecal sample | place: Denmark | collected 2008 | reverse complement strand
GCCGAGTGTGAAAGCCGCCATGATGCGCGGTCTGCCCCGCACCCGCATCATTTGGCTGCATGCGCTGCCCAACGCCATGCTCTCGATTCTGACCATTTTGGGTTTTTTCCTGGGTACGCTCGTGGCGGGCGCCGTGATCACCGAAACGGTGTTCTCGTGGCCGGGCGTGGGCAAGCTTTTGGTGCAGTCCGTCGCCAACCGTGACATTCCGGTTGTGCAGATGATTGTTCTTGCTACCGGAGCTTCGCTCATTGCTGCCAATCTTCTGATGGATCTTCTCGCGCTCGTATTCAATCCGCGACTGAGAAAAGGCAACTAAACAACACGTACGAATGCTATGACTACCGCAACAGCTACAACAACGATATCGGCGTGGGCGGCCAACCGTCCGTCCCCGTTGGCGGCAACCGCAGCGCTCATTTTGGCGATTCTCTTTACCGGCGGACTGCTTGCTCCATGGATTGCGCCCTACGGTCTCGAGGACATGGATTTGATGGCGCGTCTGGTGGCGCCCCTTACGTCTTCTGCTCACATTTTGGGTACCGACGAACTCGGACGCGACATTCTGACGCGTCTTCTCTACTCCTTACGTCTGTCTTTCGTGCTTGCCGTCTGCGGCACGCTGATCGGAGCTATTCTTGGCACGGCTCTGGGCTTTCTGGCCGCCCGTTTTGGCGGTGTAGTCGACGATCTTGTCAATGTCGGCGTTGATTTTACGGCTTCGCTTCCGTTCATTATCTTGGCTCTGACAATCCTTGCCTTCCTGGGTACAGACGTCAAAGTGATCATTGTGATCATGGCTTTTTACGGCTGGGATCGTTATGCAAAGCTTTCACGTAATCTGGCTCGTTCGGCCTATACGGAAGGCTACGCCGGAGCCTTGGAAGGTTTGGGACTGCCCACGCGCCGTATTCTCTTGAAGCACATTTTGCCGAATATCGCCAGTGCCCTTGTTGTGAATATGACGCTTAACTTCCCCGGCATGATTCTGCTCGAAACGAGTCTGTCCTTTCTGGGTGTAGGCGTTCAGCCTCCTATGAGTTCCCTGGGTACCATGCTCGGATTCGGTCGAGACTATCTCACCACCGCTTGGTGGATTGCCGTGGTGCCCGGCGTGGCGATTGTGATTTCGACGCTTTCCATGTCCGTGTTGGGTGACTGGGTGCAGCAAAAGCTTGAACCGCAGTCCCGTTGATGATCAATGTGATATCGATTGATGCAAATGACAGATAAAAATATCTCTCCCTGCAAGTTTCTTTTGGTGGGGTTTGACGGCCTTCGTCCGTGCGACATTACGCCCGATGTGATGCCCAACTTGGCCCGCTTTCGAGACGAAAACCATACTTGGGAGAATTATCTCGCAAGCTTTCCTACCGAGACTTACGTCAATCATCCGGTGATTTTTTCAGGATTTCGTCCCAACGGTCATGGACTGATTGCCAACAGTTTCTTCTGTCCTGATCTTAAGGGCAAAGCGCAGCTTTTCTGTGGCTGGGATACTGACAGTGTGACGGCGCAGGACAAAGCGCGTCCCGAGGGTCTCTACGCTGTGCCTGATATGGCTGAACTGCTCGCTCAAAAGGGTAAGACCATGCGAGTGCTGTGCGCTAATTCAGCCGGCAGCACCCGTCTCCAGAATATGCACGCCGATCGTTATCCGGGGCACTTGAACGCATGTATTCATGCTTTGGAACAGGCCATTCCTGTTGAGGAACGCAACCGATTGCTTGTGTCCAGTCCGGCCAAGATGCCGCTAACTTTTCCGGACTTTGCCGCACAGTCGGAAATGCTCGAGATTCTTTTCCGAGACGAACTGAACAAAGGCGCGCAGTCGCTTGCCGACATGACGGTGTTTTGGATCGGAGAGCCTGACCATTCAAGTCACGAGATCGGTCTGAAAAGCGAACTCACGGAGCGTGCGCGCACGCATGCCGACAAGCTGTTCGGCCGCATTTACGACTGGTGGATCAAAGAAGGGCGCAATCAAAATGTGCAACTTGTGACGATGTCGGATCACGGTCACGGTGAAATTGCAGGGCACGTTGACTTTGCGTCAATTCTTCGGAAAGCCGGCCGAACGGTCGTCACCGATCAAGAAATTCTGGAAGGGGCCGATGCGAACCAAGCTGAAATGGTTTTGGTAGGGGACTACACTGCAGGCCTCTGGGTTAAGGACGCAAACGTGGAAAATCTCACGCAGATAGCTCAGATTCTCACGTCCGATCCCGGTGTTGGGTTGGTGTTCTCACAACCCAACGAACAGTACCGAGACGCTGTTGCCGGACGCGTGCCGGGCACCCTTTCCGAAGCACTTGTTTTCAGTGAAAACGAGCGAGGCCCCGATCTGCGCATCGTGGGACGCGGTGACAACAGCACGGGCCGCATATTAAGTGGGGGACACTATGGCCTGGGATCGGGCAACCACGGTGGACTTACCCCGGCAGAACTGCATGCGCATCTGACATGCGCAGGTTTGGCATTCACTCCGACTGCACGTCGCCACAAAGCACCCGCCGGTCACGATGATTTGGCCAAGACCATGCTGACACTGATGGGAGCGGAGGCCGACCATTCGCCCGCACGACTTCTTGACGAAGCACTCAAGGATGACGTCGATGAGTCCTACGGTGTCTTTACCCTACGGCTGTCGCAAGGCGAGCTTAGTATGACGATTGAGCATGCGCACTATGCGGGTCGACGTTATGTGTTGAGCGGAGAGAGAGAAGACGGGTCGTTGCCGGCCTGCATCACAGCCGGTTAAGTGTCACTGAAAGTCAAGCGTCAAGATGCAGGTCGTCTTGACGCTTTCCAAGCGTGCGCCCAATAATACACACGTGTATAAGTGGTTGCTGTTTAGATCTCTTGCTCAAGGATATACGGCTGGTGCTGCGAGACGATTGGCAAAAACTCGACAATCGGGAGGCTCTCGGATTTTGCAAGTTGTCGAAAGATCACCAATATTTTCCAGAGAGCCACTCGTCGCTACGTTAGAGTGAAAGAAGGTCGAGACAAGCTCGCAAAACCACAGCGGACGTAATCATGACGTTGTGCTCTGTCGGGATGTTGCAAACCGTTTGTAGTGTCACTCGGTACTGTAAATGCACGAAGAGACAGTAAAGCAAGCGCAGGAAAAGACTGCAATAGGCAGGCACGCTTTCATCCGGATTTCTGAAATTTCCGAAGAAGACAAGGCCAAGTTTCTGCCATTGCTTCTATTGGGCGATGAGTCAGAAGCAATGATCAAACGCTACATCCACCGTGGGCGGTTGTTTGCGCTGTACGAACATAACAATACGGCCTCAGATCTTCGTGCGGTGTGTGTGCTCACGAACGAAGGAGACGGACTTTTCGAGATAAAGAACCTTGCCGTGGCTCCGGAACATCAGCGCAGTGGTTTCGGTCGCCGAATGGTCTTCTTCGTTGTTGATCTCTGTCGTCAGGCGGGTGCAAAGACACTTTTCGTCGGCACTGGGCGCGATACCCAAGTCGTGTCCTTTTACGAAAAATGCGGCTTTGCGAAGTCGCATATCGTAGACGGCTTCTTTGAAGCCAATTACGACCATCCGATTATCGAAGACGGCATCTGTCTCAAAGACATGCAGTATTTACGGATTGACTTTTGATCCTCTTGTTAAGCATTTTGTTTTTCGAGCAAAGATTCGAGTGTGTCAAATAGAGCTTCCGGCACTTTGTATCTGTACTTTTTCCTAAGATTCAGCGAAACGCGTCCGGCCTGAATTGCCGCAGCAACCAACACGTCCAGATCTTTTTGCACGACGTCAAACGAGTCGTTCAGAACATGGTAAATCCTGTCGTAAGTTTCCAGAAAACGAATTTCCTCCGGCAGATAGGTGCTGACGGCTTCCTTAACCATTTCGTAAAGAAACTCGCATTGCCTTGTAGCATCCCAGTAACGGTAGACATCGGCTGTACCGTGGAATTGAAAGTCGTACTGGCCGTCATCAATCTGCACTGTTTCCCAGAGTTCTCGGCAAGGTGCCGAGAAGGTCTCTAAGGCCTGTAAATAGTCGCGTTCGTGTTGCAACATGGCGGCGGATATGGGAAGAATGTGACCGTTAGGTAATACGCCGCTGCGAATCAATTGCTGATGCACCAGAAAACGACTCAGACGGCCGTTGCCGTCCATGAACGGATGAAGATAGACAAAACCGAACGAAGCTGTCCCGGCAGCAACCAGTGGATTGGTATCGCCCGGTGCTTCGGCGATCATTCTAAGAAGTCCCGACATCAAGTCATCAAGTGTTTCGGGCGGCGGCGGAACGTAGGTGATGCGTCGAAACCCTGCCCCCGTTGTGTTGGCAAGCCAGTTTTGCTCGGTACGGTAACTGACGGCCTGACTATAAACGGTCGAAACGATCCGATTCTGAATCTCGCAAAGAGAGTCTTCGTCCAAACGATCAAAGGCACCTGCGTTCTTTAGGAGAGCGACGAAACGCTCAGCTTTGCTGCCGTTGGGCGCCTCTTTTTCGATCTCGAAGGAACTGCGCGTTTCACTTAGGTAAGCCCAGTCTGCGGCGCGCTGCAGCAATTGGGACGGTATTGATGAGAGGTGTCGATTGAGTTCGGCGAACACAGATTCGGTGTTTTTGTCGGTGAGTTTTTCCGTTTTACGTACGATCGGGCAATAGGTGAGGTTCCCAAGACCGTTGAAAATGAGGCGCCAACGTGGAATTTGACGCTTGGGACCGGTGAAGTAGAGGCTGTCGTCAAAAAAATCGACGTAATTGCCGGACGGACGTTCGTAATCAAGCTGTTTCTGCGTGAACTCTTCCCAGAGCAAACCAATTTTTCGATAGATGGCGCTGCTCGGTTTATTGTCTAGAGACTGTTGCAAAAGTGCGGAATCCAGCTTCGGCAGCACCTGAGAAAGAATTTCGAGGTTGATGCCTTCGTGCTTGAGCGCAAAGACAAGTTGAGCCATCAAATCGTTTTTGTCGGGCGCCATGCGTGGCGGCACGAAAAGCTGCGAATCAGCACGCACGAGCTTGTTGACGCCGGAATTGACAACGGCTTCGTTGCTGAGCGAAAGAGCGGTTGTTCGAAATGTGTCTCTGAGGTAACGGTATCCGCAATACATGAGAAACCAGTCCGAAGGACGTTGAAACGCCGATTTTGTAGATGTGGCGATTCCGATCGCAAAATTAATAGAGTTATCGCAGATTTTATATAAAAAGAGGATTGACTCGCATTTTTAATATGAGTCAATCCTCCGAAGAGATCAGATCGGCTTGATGCAAAAATCAAACGGATTTCGCTGTTTTGGCTTTTTGATCGGCCAAAGGCAGGCGGATCTTGACGCGAAGTCCGTGGGGTTTGTTGTTTTCCAGCGTGACTGTGCCGTCGCTGCGGCGAACGATGCGATCAACAATGGCCAGACCCAAGCCGGTACCTGTAACGCCACCGCGGGCGCTGTCGCCACGTTCGAACGGGCGCATCAAACGATCGGCCTGACTCATGTCAAGGCCGGGGCCTTCGTCGCTCACCGTCAAGACGGCTCCTGTCTTTTCACGGTAGACCTCCACCGAAAGATGCAGAAGATCGTCTTCACTCTTGCCGTAGCGAAGGGCGTTGGTGAAGAGGTTTTGTACGACACGAGAGAATTCGATCGGGTTGGCGTGAATAAGTATGTCGTCTTCGATGTCTGTTTTGAGCTTTACTGCCGGATCAATTTCCAGACGAGCCGTTGAAATGGCGCGTCTGACTGTCTCGGACAGATTGATTTTTTCCATGGGTTGTGTGCTGCGGCGTGCATAGGCCATGAATTGGTTGACGATTGTTTCCATCTGCTCGAGATCGCTGATCATATTGTTGCGGGTATCCTCGGGCAGATTAGCCATTTCGGTTTCGAGACGCAGACGTGTGATGGGCGTACGCAGGTCGTGCGACACACCGGCAAGCAACATTTCTCGGTCGTTTTCAACGCGTGTGATATCTTGCACCATTCGGTTGAAGCTCGAATTCACTTCACGTAATTCAATCGGGCCGCTTTCTTCGGGGAGATTTTGCGGCATGGTGCCGCGACCGAAAGCGCGAGCGGCAGCCGATAGTTTGTTGAGCGGATCGATAACGCGACGCGTGAGTGCGGTGGCGCCGAGAATAGACGCGACGAGAGAGGCGAGGGCCCACCATATCCATGTTGTGCCGTAACTTGGATTGATAAGCGTGAGATTACTCATCAACCAGTACTCGTCGCCGTCGATTGAAATCGAAACCCAAAGACCGTGCTCTCCGTTAACTGCGCTGGCAATCACGGTGTCAGGACTCAGGTGCGTATGCACGTAGTTTTCAATATCGGCGACAGACCAGGGCGAACCGACATCCGAGGACAACGGCATGGCGACGTCGGAGCTTTCTTTGGGAAGAATGCGCAGACCTTCTCGGCTGGCAAGGACCATCAGCAAATCGGGACGATAGAAGGGATCGGCGCTGATCAGAGCGTAGCGCGTGAGGTTGGCCATCGTAACGATTTGGCGTGCAGCACCGATCGCATAGGGTGTTTCGTTTAAAACACGAAAACTTTGAAGCCAGCCCATCACGCAAAAGACGATGAGCAGCATCATGAGTATGAATGTGCGCCAAAAAAGATTGGGAGCGCGGGTGTTCTGGGGGTTGGCCATTTTAACGGGACCGGAAAAACAGTAGATCGGATAGGGATCAACGATCGAAGAACGATAAAGGTTTGCACATTGTAGCCGCGGCAAAGTGCAAAAAAAGCTGTCTCAAGATCGTTCCTGAGACAGCTTCGGATCAGGCGACAACGAAAATCAAGCCTTGTTGGCGTCCTGAGGATCGTCCGGAATAAAGACGTAGCCCAGACCCCAAACCGTCTGCAAATAGCGAGGCTTGCTGGGATCGGGTTCGATGAGTTTGCGCAGGCGGCTTACCTGGACGTCAAGCGAGCGATCGAACGCTTCGTACTCGCGGCCGCGGGCCATTTCCATGAGCTTGTCGCGAGAAAGCGGCACGCGCGGATGCCGTGCAAAGGCTTTCAAAACTGCAAACTCACCCGTCGTGAGCGACACAGGTTCGCCATTTTTGCGCAGTTCGCGTCGGCCGAGGTCGAGTTCAAAATCGCCGAACACCACCACTTCTTTTTCAAGGGAAGGAGCTCCGGGTTCGTCGGCGCGCGGTCGACGGCGAAGTACGGCGTGGATGCGTGCAAGCAGTTCACGTGGATTGAAAGGCTTGGCGATGTAGTCATCGGCACCAAGTTCCAGTCCGACGATGCGGTCGACATCCTCGCCGCGGGCTGTGAGCATCAGCACCGGCGTCATGTCTTTGCTGGCGCGCAGGCGACGCAGAATTTGCAGGCCGTCTTCGCCGGGCAGCATCAGATCAAGGATGAGCGCATCAAAGCGTTCGCGCATCCAAATGCGATTCATCGCGGGAGCGCCGTCGGCCACCGAAACGCTAAAGCCGTTATCGCCGAGATAGCGGCGCAAGAGGTCGCGCAGACGGGGGTCGTCGTCAACAATCAATACCTTCGGCGTGCGTTCTTGTTCAGCCATGTGATGTCCTTTCCAATGAGTTCTTGTTCCCGGTGCGGCCCGTTTTGCAGATAGGTCAGTGCTTATCGAAACAGCAGGATTAGCGGCCGCGATACGTTTTGCACATTGTGCCTGTTACAAATTGGCTCGGGTGAATCCAACAACCCTTGTTACAAATTTAGAAGGGCTGTTGCCAAATGGGTTAAATCCTCACGTACGCAGCTCGTGAAAAACAGGTTAAGCTTCGAGAGTCTCAAAGATTGGGCAATTTTGTTCTCTGATGATCCTCAACTTGCGTCAATTTTTAATTTCTGCCTGTGCTTGTGGTTGTTGCGGCGCCGCTGTCGCTCAAGACGCCTCGGTGCAGTTCTTTGTCTTTGGTCCCAACCAAGACGAACAGCCCAAGGTGCTGATGTGGGAGCAGATGACGCCCGAACAGCGAGCCCAGCTTTGGCCGCTTCTTACGCACGAGCAGCGCCTATTGCGGTGGCGACACATGACGCAGGACGAACGGCGGGTTATGCGTAAAAATATGACGCCGGTGGAGCGCAAGAATCTTAAGCGGCGCTTTGTGATTGATCAGTTGCCGCCCGAGAAGGCTAAGAATCTCAAAGCCCGCAAGATGACACCTGCTGAGCGCGAACTGCTTCGCCGTCAGGTGATTGAGGTGCATGTCGAAATGCGTGCCGGCGTTCCCTACAACTGCAACGATCCGACAGATTGTCGGCGCGCTCGCAAGTCTTCTGGTCCGGACGTGCGTTTGCTTCGTCAGTCGGCTCCCGCAGAAACCAAGGTAGCCGAACCTTCTGCCACGTTGACCGTTCCTTCGCATCAACCGGCTCCAACTGGTTCCACCGAACTTCTTTCTTCTCCGTTAGCGCCTTAATTTTTTGAAGGCGATGACTCCTCAGACTATGCTAACACAGCGGCGACGTTACTGACGATCCGGCCGTCGGGCAGTTGTGTTTTAAAAACCGTGACTTCAACGCCGAAGGCACGGGTGAGGGTCTCGGGTGTGACTACATTTTCGGTTTTGCCAAAGAGGAACTGATGCTCAGGAAGCATCAAGAGCGCCTGATCGCTGATTTCAAGGGCATGTGCCGGGTAGTGGGTGTTGATAAGGCAGCCGACACCGCGTTCACGCAGTTGACGGATGCAGGAGAGTACTTTGAGCTGGTTTTTGAAGTCAAGGTTGCTCTCGGGTTCGTCCATTACTAGAAGTTCCGGTTCGGCGGCAAGGGCACGGGCTATCAGGACCATTTGGTACTGACCGCCGGACAGCTGCGCACAACTGCGGTGCATCAAGTCCTTAATACCGATGAAATCAATTGCCCTATGCGCGACTTCAAGATCGTGTGCCGAAGGTTTTCCGAAAAGAGCTACGCGAGAGCTTCTGCCGAGCAACACCGTTTCTTCCACGGTATAGGAAAATGGGGCACTTTTCGCCTGTGGAACATAGGCAATGCGTTGCCAAAACCGGGGAGATGGCAGGTGAGATACGTCAACGTTATCCAACAGGAGGCGACCGGCAGACCACTTTTCAAAGCCGAGAATGCATTTTAAAAGTGTTGTTTTGCCGGCACCGTTTGCTCCGAGCACGCTCATGACGCAGGGTGTTCTCAACTCAAATGACAAATTCTGAAAAAGCAGAGAGCGATTGGGGTAGTGAAACGCCGCTTGTTCAACGGAAAGTAACACATTTGCCTCCCATCAAAGAAAAGTGCTTTTGCGTCGAAGCAAGATCAAAAAGATCGGTGCGCCGACGAGGCTGGTGAGCACGGAAACGGGAATTTCCATTTGTGCGATGCACCGTGCGATAGTGTCGCAAATCAGCAGAAAAACTGCGCCGAAAAGGAAGCTTGCCGGCACCACCGTTCGGTTGTCGCTTCCGCAGGCGAGACGTACAAAATGCGGAATCAACAGACCAATCCAACCGATCAAACCGCACATACTGACGCTTGCAGCTGTTACGGCAGTGGCGGCAGTCACGATGATCAACCGCAAACGCGAAACTGGCAGGCCGAGACTTTTCGCTTCGTCTTCGGAAAGAGAAAGCGCGTTAAGTTTCCAACGCAGGGCCCAGATCACAAGCGAGCCGATGACAACAAACGGGAGGCCGAGTTTTAAAGACTTCCAGTCAGCTCCCGTCAAAGAACCCATTAGCCAAAACGTGACGGCAGGCAGTTCATCCTGCGGGTCTGCCGCGAACTTTATGAGACTGATGAGGGAGCTGAAAAGGGCCGCTACGACGAGACCCGAGAGAATGAGCATCAGGATCGAGCTTTTACCGTGTATGAGTGAGAGTTGCCAAACGCCGAACACCGCAGCTAAGCCGACAATGAGTGATAGCGTTTGTACGCCGAAAGCGTCGAATCCGAAAAGAATGCCGAGCACGGCGCCGAACGCTGCTCCAGTGGAGACGCCGAGCGTATCGGCAGTTGCTAGAGGATTGGAAAAAAGGGCTTGAAAAGCGGCGCCGGAGGCAGCCAATCCAGCGCCGCAAACAATTGCGGTAAGAATGCGGGGCAGACGCACATTTAAGACAACGGACTGCGTTTGAGCTGAAATGTCAAGATTAGTGCATACCGGAGTTAAAAGTGCATATACGACTTGTTCAATGGGAAGGGAAAGCGCGCCAATTCCCAATGAAATCAGAGAACTAGCAATTAAAATCACACAGCCGCACAATAAAACGGCTCGGCTTTTATTAAAGTTCATTTGTGGGCTGTAGGAAAGAGGGCGCGGGCGCGTTCCGGCGTCAGTTCAATACCGTAACAATCGTGATAAAACGTTCGAACTTCGTCCTCAAGTTTGATATCGGTAAAACGCTCGGGGTAGAGCGTTGCGGCAAGCCACAACAACGTCATTGGAGAATCTGCTGATGGGGTATAGCTTCGGTACAAACCGAGGGGCATTTTGTAGACATTGCGGCGTTTGACGGCTTCAACGCTTTCCCAGTTATGGAATTTGTTCTCGTATATATCGGCGGGTTGTGCTTTGGTGAAATTGGTGAGAAAGACCGCATCTGGATTCCAGGCGAGAATGCGCTCGAAGTCAATGACAGCATTGCCTTTTTCCAGCGTTACTTCGTGTGCGACGTTAAGTGCGCCTGCGGCTGTTGACCAGTACTGCCCGAAAAAGCGACTGCCGCTTGTGACAATGCGCTTGCTGTCGTATTGCACAAGAAAGAGGACTTTGCGGCGTTTTTCCGGTGGGAGGTCGGAGGTGCGCTCCGAGACAAGTTTTTCGATACGCTGAGCGTATTTAAGTGCGGTGGCGGCGTTGCCTTCTCCGGGAAAGGTTTTGTCCAGAAGTGAAATCCAGTTTTCGTAAGTTTTTAGAACGTCATAATCCCATTTTCCGGTACTTACAGCCAGAGCAGGTAATCCGGCTGCTTCCAGACGTTCAATCAAGCGCTTGTTGCCGGCGTTGACGAAGACTACGTCGGGTCCTAATCCCATCAGAGCTTCAAGATTGACTTCAGCACCTTGCATGACGGATGTGTTGATGTCAGCAACCTCGGGGTAGAGCTCATGGAGCAGGCCGCTCCTTGCCGCATTCATGCTGCTCGGATGCATGGCAACGATCTTGCGGCAGCTTCCCAGATATACACAAGCGGCAGAAGCGTACGGAAAAATGTCGGCTACGGCGACGCGTTCGATGTGATCGGGTACCTCAACGGTTCGGTTGAGATGGTCTGTGACGGAACGAGCATAGACGGGCGTCGTAAGGCTCGCGGAAAGGATCAGCAGGCAAGCGGAGATGAGATTCTGACGAACGGACATGGCTTATGAGGCAAACAAGCATGAGTGCCTTTTGCGAAGGCGAATCGAAGCTGGTGAAATTTTACGCGGCCTCTCGAGAGGCATTGAACAAAACAAACCCGCTCTCGAAGGCATCGAGCGCGGGTTTGTCATAGGAAGCGACCGAGAAGAATTACTTCTTGCAGCAGCAGTTCACAGCAGCCTTAAAGGCGGAGCTCGGAACGAACTTCGGGACCTTGGCAGCCGGGATGGTGATGGCGTCGCCCGTAGCGGGGTTGCGACCGGTGCGTTCTGGACGATCCTGAAGCTTGAACGTGCCGAAGCCAACGAGCGTAAGGGACTCGCCGCTCTTAACAGCAGCCATAACTTCTTCGATCACCGTACCGAGAATGCGGTTGGCTTCTGCCTTGGAAATGGCATTCTTTTCGGCAATCTTTTCGACAAGATCCATGCGATTCATAGGCTATCTCCGTATGTGTTTGTGCAATGTGCCGCTTCACCGAAAAAAAAGCGTCGAGCGGCAACAAAATCGAATCTCCGATCTGCCGCATTTTAGAAGTTGTACCCTCATCGGCTGTGTTCAAAGCACGGCCCAAAAGGAACACGGTGAAACAACGCCCCAATGATAGCCCCGACAGTCAAGGAATGCAGTAGTTCTTCGGACTAAATGCGGCAAAACACGTAATGATTCTTTGAGTTAACTCAAGATTTTTTCGCGAATTTGACGCGCCTGAACGGTCTGTCTTCTGTTCTTTTTGTTTGCTCAACGCAAATCTTTGTCGCAACCGTTAAGGGAGACAAACTCGAACCGTAAACGTATCAGTTTGTAAATCACCTGAAAGGAGAAGTTAGGACAAAGAAGTACGTGGATGAAGAGAAAGGCCCGAAATTCGTGGGAATCTCAGTTTGAGTACCTCCAATGTGGTATATTGAGAAATCCTCTGCTGTAAACAACTCTTTGCAAACAGTAAAACTCGACAGTCAGAAAAAGATTGTGTATTGACGGAAAAAATGTTCTAATGCGCGGTACAGAGCGAGAGCGGCCAGAGCCGTTTTAGTCTCTGGCATCTCCTTAAGTGGTATCTGCGCTGCAGACATGGTCGAGTCTTTCGGCAATGCTGCAGCGATTTTTTTTATGGAGTTCAGGTTTAGCTGTTAACCATTAAGAGGTAGGTTTAAACCACTAAAGGTGGTTAACATCAGACTGAGAATCTAAGAGTAAATGAAGCAAGGTCGAGGTGTCCGGATGGACCTCGCAGAGCTTTTGCGCGCTATGAATACAGTCTGTTGAAAGTTTGAGCGAAAGTTCACGCAAACGCAGTTGCGCTTCTTCTTTTAGAGACTCATTTGATGTGACCTCTTTTGCACGAAAAGCGATCGCGTAAGCCGCGCCGGCATCGGCTGTTCCCGCTTCGCCGGTCTCGGTCAACTTGGAGAGCAAAAGCAAAGCCTCAGCGGAATTTTTGGAAGCTGCACGCATTGCCCATGCTTGGGCTTGTTTGGGGTTACGTTTGACGGCTCGACCGGCCCAGTAAAAGAGAGCAAGCGTGTATTGCGCGGGAACATATCCGGCTCGGGCGCTTTCGGCTACCCATCGGAAAGCTTCGGTATTGTCAGCGGACGGATTGTCGGGGCGAAGGTAGAGTTCACCGAGTCGAAATGCAGCCTCGGCATGATGACTCAGAGCCGCCTTACGCAACCAGGAAGCTGCCTGTGTTAGGTTGGGTTCACAGCCGCGTCCTTGTGCGTAGGCGACGCCGACGGCAAACTGAGCGGCAATATTTCCCTGTGCACCGGCTAAACGGAACCACGTAAGCGCTTCACGAGGGTTCTCTTCACAACCAAAGCCCCAGTTAAGTGCCCTTGCCAGATCATATTGAGCGTTGGCATTGCCCATGATGGCAGCTGCACGAAAGAGGGCAGCTGCTTTTGCCGGGTCGGCGCGCACGCCTTGCCCACGGGCAATGAGTACCCCTAGCATATGCTGACTTTCGGCGTGTTGTTTTTCTGCGGCTTTTTTCAGCCACTTGACGGCGGCACGGTTGTCAGCGGAAACGGGTTCGCCGCTGGTGAGCATTTTGGCAAGTTCATACTGAGCGTTTGGAGAACCTTGGGCCGCCTCACGTTGCCACATCTCCACGGTGTTTTGATCTGGCACAGAACTTGCCGTGGTTTGTACCTGACCCTGCAAAAGCGCAAGAACGCCCACAGGAGACGTCACTTTGTTCTGCGGCAGTTCAAACCGAAGATCCGTGTTGCGCTTCATGACGATCGTGTTGTCTTATTTGGTGGAAGAGAGTTCCTGAGTCGGGGCGTTTTGCTGAAGAATCGGAGCATCGGCAGGTAAAGGATCGATCCCGGTGACGTGCAGCATCAAAACGAGCGTAAGTGCGACCGCCGTATAGGCAACCCAACCGAAAGCTCCGATCATGATCGCACGGCCCATGAACTTTTTCGTGTAAACGGGAACAAAATTCTTGACGTATTTGATTTGCTTGATGCCGAGCGAGAAAGTCCAACTCACCCAAAAGCCGATAAAAAGCGCAATCATCAAATAGCGTCCAAAGAACGTATCGCGAATGAAAGGCTCGGAAAACGTATAAACGGCAAACGTAATGAAGGTCCACTTTACCCATCCCATGTTCCGGGCGGCCAGTTCGTCGTTGCCGAGCTCACGCCAATTAAGGCCCTGAAGGAAAGCACCGAACATCGGCGTGAAAAGCAACGTAAAAAGCACACTCATCAAGGGGCTGAAGAGAGCAGGTACGCGATTGACTTCGTTTGCCGCCGGTCCGTTTTTCTGATTTTTGTTGTTTTTCGTCATCGAAATAGGAACAAAGACGCCCGATAAAAGGCGGCTTCTTTAAAGGAATTGTGTCGGACGCAATGATACGCGAGTCGGTACACGTCACAAAACGGTTGCGGATGGCTTAGGCCGGAACAGCCGGCAAAGAAGTCAGAATGCGTGTTCCGTTGAGTTTCAGTGTGCTGACGGCTTTTGTGACAGCTTCAATGGCGGCCAGTCGAGGAAAGGACTTGCGCCAGACCAGGACAACGCGGCGACGCGGGACATTGGGCTTTTCAAATTCCAGAATCTTGATCATTGGGTTGGAGTTGTAATAGGGGACAGCACTGGCTGGAAGTACTGTAAGTCCTAGGCCTTGACTTACCATGTAGACAATGGTTTGCAGGCTGGTTCCTTCGACGGCACGTTTGGAAAAACCGTCCGTGCGAGCAATATCCGAGCAGAAGTCGAGAATTTGATCGCGGAAGCAATGGCCGCTACCGAGCAACAGCATCGGTTCTTCTTTGAGTTGTTCGCGCACGAGGTGCTCGTTGCGGCTGATGGGGTGATCGGAGGGGACTGCAGCGACAAAATCCTCATCGTAGAGGGGCTGCATCATGAGGCCGGGTTGAGAAATGGGCAAAGCCATGATGGCGCAGTCAATCTGGCCGTTTTTGAGTTGATCGAGTAGAACAGACGTGTAATTTTCCGACAGAATCAACGGCATCATTGGCACGATTGAATGAATGCTGCTCACCAACTGAGGGACGAGGTACGGGGCTATGGTGTAGATGACGCCCAATCTCAATGAGCCGGTCAAGGGATCGCGACCTTGAGCGGCGCATTCACGCAGCTTGTCGCATCGGGCGAGGATTTGTTTGGCCTCCTCGACAATGGCTGCTCCCGTGGGCGTGAGCGTCACATCGTTGCTGCGGCGCTCGAAGATTTTTACTTGCAGCTCGTCTTCGAGTTTTTTGACGGCAACCGATAAAGAAGGCTGAGAGACGTGGCAGTATTCGGCGGCGCGTCCGAAATGTCGTTCGCGTGCCACGGCCAGAATGTAGCGAAGTTCAGTGAGTGTCATCGAAAATTTCCTTTTCAGTCCGTATGCGTTTTTTTAGATCAGGCCTGTAAAAAGTTTCCCGACTCGGCAAACCAACGTCGAGCATGAAGCAACGCTGATTTCGGGTCGGTGCTGAGCCAGGATTGGGAGGCTTGTCGTGCAGCTTCAAGCAGCTCGGTGTCATGGTTCAGATCGGCAAATCGCAACAAGGGCGCTCCTGACTGTTTGGCTCCCATGAATTCGCCGGGACCGCGCAAGCGAAGATCCTCGCGGGCGATTTCAAAACCGTCGGTACTTGATCTAATGACCGACAGGCGCTCTTTGCCAACTTCGGACAGGTTGGGTGAGTAAAGAAGCAGACAGAAACTCTTTTTATTGCCGCGACCTACGCGACCTCTGAGCTGATGAAGCTGCGACAAGCCGAAACGTTCGGCGTGCTCAATGATCATTACCGAGGCGTTGGGGACATCTACACCGACTTCAATGACGGTCGTAGCGACCAGAATATCGGTTTCACCGGCACAGAACGCATTCATCACACTTTGTTTCTCTTCAGGTGTCATGGCACCGTGCAGCAGAGCGATGCGGCAGTTTGGAAGCTCTTTCTGAAGAGCATCATGACGTAGGGTTGCAGCGGTGAGGTCGGACTTTTCACTGTCTTCGATCAGCGGGCACACCCAGTAAATCTGTGAGCCGGCTGATACGGCTCGTTGAACAGCAGACGTGACTTCGGCAGTGCGATCCATACTGATGAGCGTAGTGACAATCGGGGTGCGCCCCGGAGGCAATTCATCAATTACGGAAACATCAATATCGGCGAGATAGCTCATCGCTAGCGTTCGCGGAATGGGCGTTGCCGAGAGCATGAGCAAATGCGGAAGTGTGCCTTCTTGAACAGCATTTCTGAGCTTTAAGCGTTGCTCAACGCCAAAACGATGTTGTTCGTCGACGATCGAGAGCCCAAGTTTGTGAAACTTTACGGTTTCCTGAATGAGTGCATGCGTGCCGATGACGACTTGAGCTTGACCTGAGGCGACCATTTCCTGGCGAAGTGCTTTTTCTTTGGCTCTCAGTGATCCGATGAGTAGGATCACCTGTACGCCGAGTGGTTCAAGCAACGGCTTGAGTTTCAGGAAGTGCTGTTCGGCAAGAATTTCGGTGGGAGCCATGAGAGCCGCCTGATAACCGCTGTCCACAGCTTGAAGCGCAGAGAGTGCCGCTACGATGGTTTTGCCGCATCCGACGTCGCCCTGAACGAGGCGATTCATGGGCGTATTGCGGATCAAGTCGGCATAAATTTCGTCGAGAACTCGATTTTGTGCACCCGTCAAAGCAAAGGGAAGACGCGCGATGAATTCATTACGCAAGGTTCCGTTCGAGCCGAGAAGACGAGGAGCCAGAAGTTTGTTTTTGACTTCCCTTGCGTAGCGTAGAGTGATTTGTTGAGCAAGTAATTCGTCGAATTTCAGGCGCCGCCATTCGGGAGTTCGTCGTTCGCTGTAGGCTTCGTAGTCGGCACCCGGATTCGGATGGTGCAGACCCTTAAGAGCATTTCGCAGCGAAGGCAACGATAAAGCTTGGGTGAAACTTGACGGGACAATATCGGTGAGATCGACATCGAGCATGGCTCGGTCGATGCGTTTTCTCAACCATGTCTGCGTGATATGTTCTCCAGCCGGGTAAACGGGCGTGAGAGTTGAGGGCAGATCAGATGTATCGGAGATCGGATCTTTGATTTTAGGGTGCAGCATCTGCAATGCGCCGCCGAATTGAGCGGGTTGCTGTTGCACCTGTCCGGCAAGTCTCAGTTCAGTACCGCTCTTAAAGCGCTCACGCATTTTTGGGTAAAAATGAAGAAAGCGGATTTCGATGGTTCCGGTTCCGTCCGAAACAGTGGCGATGAGCTGCATGAAACGACCGCCTTGAGTACGACTCGAAGTGACAGTGGCTTGAATTTGAGCCCAGTCGCCCGCTTTGAGGTCGCAGACTCGGGTAATTCGAGTCTCGTCCTCATAGCGAAGCGGAAGATGAAGGACAAAATCCCAATCGTTGACCAAGCCCAAGCGAGCGACACGCTCCGCAGTAGAGATTGATTCTGCTTTTCTTTTCACAGGTTTCGAATTAGCAGTTGAATTTGTTGAGTTTTTTGACGTCTGCGGCATGGTTGACAACGAAAAGGTTCGAGTTTAATTGCCTTCAAAGGTTAATTACCGAGTATGGATACAGCTCGGAATCAATCAAATGACGGCGATCGCCTCGACTTCTACGAGTGCGCCCTTGGGGAGCGCAGCGACCTGCATACAACTGCGGGCGGGGTAGGGAGTGGGAACATGGGATGCCATGACTTCGTTGACTAGGGCGAAGTCATTGATGTCGGTTAGAAAGATCGTGAACTTGACGACGTCGGTCATTTTTGCACCGGCTTGGGTCAAAACAGCTTCGAGATTGTCAAACGCACGGTTGGCCTGTGCAATCACACCGTCGACCATCGTCCCGGTGGCGGGGTCCAGACCGATTTGACCGGAGCAGTAAACGGTATTGCCGGCTTTGATTGCTTGACTGTAGGGGCCGACAGCGGCAGGTGCTTTGGTTGTCGAGATTACGGTATTCATGGTTTTTTCTCCAAAATACAGAAGCGGCAATTGGAATAGCCGCTCGGCTCATCCTACCAAAATCCTAGACTGATAGATTCTTTCAATCGGCAAATCGTGCGTGAGAGAAGAAACTTTGAATGCCAAAAATGCAATTGGGAATTTGTCTCGTTTTTAGCATTAAATACCTACTAATAGGTAGTTTATGAGGGTTTTGTGACAAAAATTTGTAGACATTTGATTAAATGCAAATGTTTTGAGAATTGCAAAGATTTCGGTAAGCTACTGTCTATAAAGCGAAAAACAGGTCGTATAGGACAACTGTCCTAGGGTTTTTCCCGATAGTTCGGAGGAGGTAGAAGAACTAGACTGCGCACCGATAGAAGTCTGTCTTGGGTGCTCGCGCGTGTGCGTGAGACTGTTACTCTTTGTATCTCTGTAAAATTTGTCTGGGATATAACCCGACTTAGACTGACCCGAAACGGTTTGATGCGGCGGCATTGCTTTGTTTTATTGCAAAGCTTGAATCTCACGGTGCCGAAGCATGACGAGGCGACGTGCTTCGGCACGACAGCCTTGAGACTTCGACTGAAAGCGAGTCGGATGTGTAAAAGCGTCCGGCTTGCTTTGGGTTTTATCAGTGAGATTCTTTTTTGCGCTGGCGATGTGAATTCCTGCGGGTTTACCATATCGGGCGCCTGCCGGAGCGGAAAAACGCCGCATTGGCAGAATCTGAGGAAGATGTAAGTTAATTGACCCTGCTGTTGAGAGCTCGACGAAATTTGTTGCGCTCTTGTTCAAGCGGATCCTCTTAACGGATCAAGGAGACCTTGAAATGAAGATTGTTTACACCGACGTACTGGTGATCGGTGGCGGTCTGGCCGGTCTGCGTATGGCAGTAGCTGCCAAGCGCCGCGGTCATGATTCCATCGTTTTGTCGCTGGTGCCTCCGAAGCGTTCGCACTCCAAGGCGGCGCAGGGCGGCATGCAGGCATCCCTGGCTAACGTCATTAAGGGTGTTGGCGACAACGAAGACATCCACTTCGCCGATACCGTTCGTGGCTCGGACTGGGGTGCTGACCAGGACGTGGTTCGCATGTTCGTGAACACCTCGCCGAAGGCTGTGCGTGAACTGGCTGCATGGGGTGTGCCCTGGAGCCGTATCACCCCGGGCGATCGCCAGGTGATTATCAATGGTGAAAAGGTCACCATTACCGAACGTAAGGAAGCTGCTGGTCTGATCGGTCAGCGTGACTTCGGTGGTACCAAGAAGTGGCGTACCTGCTTCGTGTCTGACGGCACTGGCCACGCCATGCTCAACGCTGTTTCCGACCGCGTGATCGCCGAAAAGGTGCCGGTCATTGAACGTGTTGAAGCTCTTTCTCTGATTCATGACGGCAAGCGTTGCTACGGCGCTGTGGTTCGTGATCTGATCACGGGCGAACTCTACGCTTACGTTGCCAAGGCTACGGCTATCGCTACGGGCGGTGCCGGCAAGCTCTTCCGCGTGACGACCAACGCTCAGATTTGCGAAGGCACCGGTCACGCTCTGGCCTTGGAAAGCGGCGTTGCCGGCCTCGGCAACATGGAAGCCGTTCAGTTCCACCCGACCGGCATCTTCCCGGCTGGTATTCTGGTGACGGAAGGCTGCCGCGGTGACGGCGGTCTGCTGCGCGACGTCGATGGCCATCGCTTCATGCCCGACGTTGAACCCGAAAAGAAGGAACTGGCTTCCCGCGACGTAGTTTCCCGCCGTATGGAAGAACGTATTGCTCAAGGCAAAGGCGTCAAGGGTCGCTTCGGCGAACACATCTGGCTCGACATCACGCTGCTCGGCGAACATCACATCAAGCACAACCTGCGTGAAGTGTATGAAATCTGCCACTACTTCCTCGGCGTTGACCCGACGAAGGAATGGATCCCTGTCCGTCCGGCTCAGCACTACACCATGGGCGGCGTTCGTACCAACTACACGGGCGAATCCCGTCAGTTGAAGGGCCTCTTCGCAGCCGGTGAAGCTTCCTGCTGGGATATGCACGGCTTCAACCGCCTCGGCGGCAACTCTGTTGCCGAAACCGTGGTTGCAGGCATGATCGTCGGTGAATTCATCGCCGACTTCTGCGACAAGCCTGAAAACGGCATCGACATCCCGACCTCTGTGATCTACGACTCGATCGCCAAGGTTCAGAACGAACTCGACGGCTTCATCAAGAATGCCGGCACGGAAGACATGGTTGCCATCCGTACCCGTATGCAGGACCTGATGACGAGCAAGATCGGCATCTTCCGTCGCGGCGAAGATATGGAAAGTGCCGTTGCCGAACTCGAAGACCTCCTCAAGAAGACCTACAAGGTCTCCGTCAAGGACAAGGCCGGCAACAACCCCGAACTCGTCTACGCTTACCGCACCCGTAAGATGCTCAAGGTCGCTCTGGCTATCGCCTGCGGCGCTGCTGCTCGTAAGGAAAGCCGTGGTGCTCACTTCCGTGAAGACTTCCCGGTTCGTAACGACGCCGAATGGCTGTGCCGTACGATCGCAACGTGGAAGAATGAAAACGACACGCTGCCGACGCTTTCCTACGAAAAACTCGACATCAGCAAGATGGAACTGCCGCCGGGTTGGCGTGGTTACGGTGCTAAGAACTACATCGATAACCCCGAAACCCCGAAGCGTCAGGCCGAAGTCGACGCCATCCGTGCCAAGATGGAAGCTGAAGGTGCAGACCGCTTTGCTATTCAGGATGCGATCATGCCGTTCCACGACCTGCTGCCGAAGCGCCTGCAGGGTAAGAACGAACGCATCGATGAACCCCTCGCTTAATTACTAGGAGCTGACTTAAATGAGTACTCAAGTGAAGAAGCAGCACCGCATGCTCAAGATCAGCATCCTGCGCTACAACCCGGCTGATCCCGCAAGCGTGCCGCACATGCAGACGTTTGAATGCGAAGAAGCTGATTCGATGACGCTGTTTATTCTTCTGAATGAACTTCGCGATCACCAGGATCCGACTCTTCAGTTCGACTTCGTGTGCCGTGCCGGTATTTGCGGCAGCTGCGCGATGCTGATTAACGGCAAGCCCGGTTTGGCCTGCCGTACGCTGACCCGCGATCTTCCGACCGAATTCACGCTTGCTCCGTTGCCGGCGTTCGAATTGATCGGTGACTTGTCCGTCAACACCGGCAAGTGGATGCGCAACATGTCTGAACGCATGGAAACGTGGGTTCACATGAAGTCTGAAGAAATCGACCTTCGCAAGAAGGAAGAGCCGATGGATCCGCAGCTTGCTGAAGACATCTATCTGCTCGACCGCTGCGTGGAATGCGGTTGCTGTATCGCCGGTTGCGGTACGGTACGCCTGCGTCCGGACTTCGCCGGCGGCGTTGCCATCAACAAGATCGCTCGCTTCCGCCTCGATCCGCGTGACACCCGTAATGACGGTGACTTCTATGATGTCATCGGTGACGATTCCGGCGTGTTCGGTTGCATGTCGTTGCTCGCATGCCACGACTTCTGCCCGAAGGATCTGCCCTTGAAGACCCAGATCGCGTTCATCCGTCGTAAGATGGCCGAACAGGGTATCAAGAACTACGACAAGGTTCTTCCGACGCCGAAGACCGGCAAAAAGATCCCGATTAAGGCTGCTTAATCGACTTCTTGATCCATCCTCCGGTCAATTTCCTTTGGTTTGAGATCGGAGAAACAAATTCCGCTGCTCGAATATGTTCGAGGAGCGGAATTTTTTTCGTCGCTTAATCTCGACATCTCTTGACGAAAGCCAGTGTTTGTAGTGCCTGCACCAGAGAGAGAAAACGGAACCGGCAGTATTGTATGGTGATCAAAAAGCCGGTTGTTGCTCCGTTGCAGTCTTAATGCGAGCCATTGATCAAGTTGCCGACACCTACACTTAGTTAGGAGGATAGCGTTGATATATCGAACGAAAAAATACCAGCAGCGACTTACCACAAAAGAGGTAAACAGCGGGCTGCTGGTTGCTATCTAACGAATTTTTTTGAAAATCGACAAAAAAATTTGCTTTCAAAACAGGATATTAGTTATTGACTCAGGAGGAAAGTCAAATCCAAACAACGAAACTGAATGTTGTTTCAAAATGTGGTACTAAGACGGGAAAAACGCAATAGGTTGTATGCAGTGAGACAAAAGTTGTAGAAAAAAGCAGGGTGGAGGAGAGGACTGGTTACCCCTATTTGAGTAATAAAAAAGACGAAGTGCGTCTTTTTTGACGCAAATCAGACAGTCAAAAACACCTTTACACATTCGCAAAAAAACAAGAGGATTCTGCTGGTAGATAGCAAAAAATGCCCCAAAATCAAGCATTTTTCAAAGTTATACGCTATCTAAGTGAAATGTTGTAGGTGAGAGCTTGCACGATAGAGGCTTCGAAAATCGACAAAAGCATGTTCCCATTTCGAAACTAAGGCGTATTATCTATCTCACAGAAAATTGGTGCCTGCCTTATGGAGGGTTCCACGGATCTGTTTCGAACGCTTCGCTGTTCAGACCACTTGCCCAAGGGGCATGGAACAGAGAAGGTTGAAAAATTTCACGCCCGGTCGAACTCACGACAGACCGGTCGTGAACAACTCGATAAATTGAGGAGTAAATTTAAATGTCTCGCTTTGAAAGTGACTTCCTTGGTCAGCTCGAAATTCCTGACGATTGCTACTATGGCGTTCAGACGCTGCGTGGCAAGGAAAACTTCCACATCACGGAAATGTCGAACAACATGGAGCCGTTCTTCCTGATCGCCTATGCGTATGTGAAGAAGGCTGCCGCTCTGACCAACAAGGAACTCGGCACGATCCCGGCTGATGTTGCTGACGCTCTCGTGTGGGCCTGCGACGAATTGATCGCTGGTAAGTATCAGGATCAGTTTGTGACCGATTGGCTGCAGGGTGGTGCTGGCACTTCGACGAACATGAACGTCAACGAAGTGATCTGCAACCTGGCTTGCGAAAAGCTCGGTACGGTGAAGGGCGACTCCAAGCGTGTTTCCCCGAACGATCACGCTAATTTTGGTCAGTCCACGAACGACACCTATCCGACGGCTCTTCACCTGATGTTCCTGCTGCGTAGCAACGTGCTGCTCAAGGCTGTTGAAGATCTGGTCAATGCATTCTTCAAGAAGTCCGAAGAATTCAAGGGCGTGCTCAAGATGGGCCGTACCCACCTCCAGGACGCTGTTCCGATGACTCTCGGTCAGGAATTCCATGGCTGGGGCTTCACCATTCAGGACGAACTCAAGGTCATTCGCGAAGCTCAGGAACACCTGAAGACGATCAACCTCGGTGCTACCGCTATCGGTACCTGCGTGACCTCGCATCCGGATTACCCGGCAAAGGCTTCCGCCAAGCTCGCTGAGCTGACTGGTATCGACTTCAAGAACAGCGAAGACTTGATTGCTTGCACGAGCGACTGCGGTTCTTATGTGGCTCTGTCCAGCGCCATGAAGAGCCTCGCTGTCAAGCTCACCAAGGTTTGCAACGACATCCGTCTGCTCGCCTCCGGTCCGCGTTGCGGCCTCGCCGAACTGAACCTGCCGCAGTTGCAGCCGGGTTCCTCCATCATGCCGGGCAAGGTTAACCCTGTTATCCCCGAAGTGACGAACCAGGCTAGCTTCCTGGCTATCGGCCTCGACACCACGGTGATGCTTGCCGCTTCCGCCGGCCAGCTCGAACTCAACGTTATGGAACCTGTGATCACGTTTGCTCTGTTCATGCAGATGCGCGTGCTCACCAACGCTTGCAACGCCCTGCGCACGAAGTGCATTGATGGTATTACCGCCAATGCCGAACGTACCGCTCAGATGGTTATGAACTCTTGCGGTATCGTCACCCTCTTGAAGCCGCATCTCGGCTACAAGGTTTGCTCTGAAATGGCACACGAGTGCTATCACACGGGCAAGGCTCTGCACCAGGTTGTTGTGGAAGAACGCAAGCTTCTTACTCAGGAAGAGTGGGATGCCACGTTCAATCTGCAGAACCTGATTGCACCGAAGTTCGTTCAGTAATCTGATCGGAACTACGGGAATCCTTGGGGCGGTCTCCGGAATCCGCCTCAAGAGATCTGAAACTGCAGAGCGGCCGTGACTTTCGTTGCGAGCTGCTCTGTAGCATAAATAAAACAAAGTTGTTAACAACCCTTTGGAGATGTCATGGATATCATGCTTATTCTTCAGATAATCGTACTTCTCGGTGCGATTTTCATCGGTGTTCGCCTTGGCGGCATCGGTATCGGCTACGCCGGCGGCGCCGGTGTGCTGGTTTTGGGTTTGTGCCTCGGCATGAAGCCGGGTAACATTCCCTGGGACGTGATCTTGATCATCACCTCCGTGATCGCTGCTATTTCCGCAATGCAGCTCGCCGGTGGTCTTGATTACCTCGTCCAGATTGCTGAACGTATCCTTCGATCCAATCCCAAGTACATCAACTATCTGGCTCCTGTTGTGACCTATGTGCTGACGATTTTCGCCGGTACCGGCCACACCGCCTTCTCGATGATCCCGGTTATCGTTGAAGTCGCTAAGGAACAGAAGATTCGTCCTGTTTGCCCGCTGTCTATCGCTGTGGTTTCTTCCCAGATCGCCATTACGGCTTCTCCGGTGTCGGCTGCTGTGATTTACATGACCGGTGTTCTGGAACCGTTCGGCTGGTCTTATCCCGCCTTGCTGGGTATCTGGATTGTGACGACCTTCATCGGCTGCATGCTCACCGCTTTTGTGATGACCATGATTCAGAACCTCGACCTCGACAGCGACCCTGTCTACAAGGATCGTCTGGCTAAGGGTCTCGTGAAGGCTCCTGAAGGTGTTCTCACCTACAACCTCAAGCCCGGTGCCAAGCTCTCCGTCGGTATCTTCCTGATCGGCGTTCTCTGCGTGGTTCTCTATGCTTCCGCTATTTCGCCGGCTGTTGGCATCATCAAGAACGTGGTTGTCGGCCGTGACGCTGCTATCATGAGCTTGATGCTTCTGGTTGGTTGCGGTATCACTGTGGCTTGCAAGATTGACGTTGGTAACGTTGCTTCCACGTCCGTGTTCAAGTCCGGTATGGTGGCTATCGTTTGCGTGCTCGGCGTTGCTTGGCTTGGCGACACGTTCGTGTCCGGTCACTCTGCAGAAATCAAGGAATTCTCTGCTGCGACCGTTGCCCAGTATCCGGCTCTGCTCGCTGTGGTGTACTTCTTTGCTGCTATGCTCCTGTACTCTCAGGCTGCTACCGCTAAGGCCATTACGCCTGCTGTCGTTGCTGCTCTCGGTATTTCCGCCAGCAACCCGGGCGACTCCTACATGCTGGTTGCTTCCTTCGCCGCCGTGTCCGCGCTGTTCGTTTTGCCGACCTACCCGACGCTTCTGGGTGCCGTGCAGATGGACGACACGGGTACGACCCGTATCGGCAAGTGGGTGTTCAACCACGCCTTCTTCCTGCCTGGCGTGCTCGCCATCGTGTTCTCCGTGGCACTTGGCTTTGCTGCCTGCGCACTCGTCTAATTGTGAGTTGATGAAGCACTTTGCCTCTAGCGAGTGTTTCTGACAAACAACTAGAAAATCAGAGGTCCCTGTCAGAGATGGCAGGGATCTTTGTTTGTTGTAAACAACTATTTTTGATTTAGAGAGAGAAACACTGCTGGAAAAGTCTCAACGTAGGAAGAAAAATCCATATAAATCAACTTGTTAGGAGTAACAAGATTTAGGTTCCAATGACAATGCTCTGTCATTGACATTTATTCACGGCACAGCGCAAGTTAGTATCGAATTTCTTATTTCGCGTGGTAGCATCAGGGACATTATGTTAGATACTTTTTCCACCATCGCTCTCTGGGCCATCCCGGCAATTTTGGCTATTACCCTGCATGAAGCGGCTCACGGCTATGTCGCCAAGCTGTGCGGCGACCGAACGGCCTGGGTACTTGGCCGCGTCACGATGAATCCGATTCGGCACATTGATCCGGTCGGGACGCTTTTGGTGCCCGGTGTTTTATTGCTCGGCAGCCTGATTAGCGGTGGATCAAGTTTGCTGTTCGGATGGGCTAAACCCGTTCCCGTTAATTTCCGCTTGCTGCGCAATCCCAAGACGGACATGATTTGGGTTGCCCTCGCCGGTCCTGGCTGCAATCTGGTTCAAGCTTTACTTTGGGCGCTTGCTCTGAAGCTTTTTATCGGCATGATGCCATCGCAAGCCGCCGCACAGCTTTTGTTCGATTTCTGCTACGCCGGCATCTCTGTGAACTTGATGCTCATGGCGTTTAACTTGTTACCGATTCTTCCGCTGGATGGCGGCCGCATTGTCTCGGGATTGCTGCCTCTTAAAACAGCAGTTGCATATCAGAGGACAGAACCTTGGGGTATGGGTATCCTGTTGATTTTGATTGTGACCGGGCTTGTGAGTTATTTTGTGCGGCCGTTTCTTATGTTCGGCAGCTGGCTTGTCAACGCTATTTTCTGACGTTTTGCGAAAGGACTTTAACGATGGCTGCCGACGTGAGCACCAAAGCTGACTTGCCAAGCGCATGGCTCATTCGTTTTTCGCCATATCTTAAGAGTGGTACCCGCGTTCTTGAGATAGCTAGCGGTAACGGTCGTAACACGCGTTTTTTGGCCGGACTCGGTTGTGATGTGACGGCGGTTGACATCAATCCTGTACCTGAACCGTTGGCAGGGGTGCGATATATCCAACGGGATTTGGAAAAAGAGGATTGGTTTTTCGCCCCCGATTCATTTGACGCAGTCATCGGCATCAACTACCTCTGGCGTGATCGATTTGGCGCGTTATGCTCCTGTGTCAAACCCGGCGGTTTTTTCTTGTACGAGACATTCACGCGACATCAGACAATGCTCAATTTCGGGCCGAAGAATCCTCAGCATTTTCTGCAAGACAGAGAGTTGCTGCGTCTGATTCCGTCCGATTGGCATATATTGGCGTATGAAGACGGCCGTGTGGACAACGATCGATATCTGCAGCGCATCGCTGCCGTCAAGCCGCGGCATAATGAGATAGAACGTTTGGACGTGTGCGCCAGACGCTAAAAACGAATTCGAAGCAGACACCCACGGGCGGCGGGTGTGATTAGCGCCGTCAAGAAAAAAGGCATGGAGTACAACTCAATGGCCAATACAACAACTCTTACTGCTCCCGGGCAGCAAGCCGGTCTCAATGACTGGCTTGACTACATCGGCAAAATCCATGAAAAACCCATGGATCTCGGTCTCGAGCGCATGAAAGACATGATTGCTCGCATGGGAATCGAGTTTACTTGCCCGGTGTTTACCGTGGCAGGCACCAACGGAAAAGGTAGCACTTGTGCTTTGTTGGAATCTGTCCTGCGTTACTCGGGATATCGCGTGGGTATGCATACGTCTCCGCATTTGCTGCGTTTTAACGAACGTTGCGTGATTGCAGGAGACGAAGTCGACGATGACACGCTCATCGAAGCGTTTAAGGAAGTCGAGAAGGCCCGCGGCGATAAACCGCTGACGTATTTTGAATTTACGGGACTGGCGATTCTGCGCATCTTCCAAAAGGCACATCTTGACGCTGTGATTCTGGAAATTGGGTTGGGCGGTCGTCTCGATGCGATGAACGCGATTGATACGGATTGTGCCATCTTGTGCAGCATTGGTATTGATCACTCGGCGTATCTTGGTGATACACGCGAAAAAATCGGCTGGGAAAAGGCACATATTTTCCGCCATGGCAAGCCGGCGATTTGTACTGATCCGCAACCGCCAGAATCGGTGATTGAATATGCGCATGAACTGCTCGCGCCGATTTATGTGTGGGGTAAGGACTTTTTGACTTATCGCCACCACGGTATGTGGGATTTTGAAATGGACCTGAGGTCCATGGCAACGATTCACACGACCGAATGGCGCAATCTACCTAAACCGGCGATTTCGGGCGTCGCTCAGTTGCAGAATGCAGCGGGCGCTTTGGCTGCTCTGGCCGTGATGCAGGATTTTCTGCCGGTGACGCGCTCGGCCGTAGTCGAGGGTTTGGAAAACGTCGTCATTGCCGCCCGTTTCGAGAAGGTCAAGGAGTGTGATCAATACGGTGCCAGTGTCACGATTGACGTCGGACACAATCCTCAGGCTGCGGAAGTGCTCGCGGAGAATCTAGCGCGCACCACATCGCCACAGGACAAGGTGTGGGCCGTTTTCGGTATGTTTGCCGACAAGGACATGGCTTCGGTTGCCAAGATCATGAACCGACATATTGACCGTTGGTTTGTAACGGGATTGCCAAAGCCACGTGGTGCCGAAGCTCTTGAGCTGATGGATGCAATGCAGGAAGGCGGTGTCGATATGGGCAAGGTGGTTACCTGTAGCTCTGTAGACGATGCCATTCGCAAAGCTTTGAAAGAAAGTCTCACTGAGGGGCCCGAGACTGTTAAAATTATCGGGTTCGGCTCTTTTGTGACGGTCACAGGGATTATTGAATCCCTCAAGCATGATCTTCGCGAAGAACAGCTTGCCGCAGGTCAGGTTAAGTAATCTGTTGCGGCAGCAACAAAAGAGGGCCCGTACCGGAGTAACCGGTCTGCGGGTCCTTTTTTTGATACATCGTCCAGTTGGTGTTTTTTATTGAACGACGTTTCGAGCGTTTCGGTTCGCATGATCGACAAGTTTCAAAAACTTTTTGGCCCCAATCCTCCTCGTAAAGGTGCTGTACACACCAGTTCGCCTATGGAAGATATGGATCTCGGAGCCGAAGACGAGGAGCACCGCAAACAAATTGCCCGACTCAAGAACAAACGTCGACTGATCGGGTTGCTTGCGATTGTGGCGGCTGTTGCCGTCGTTGCGCCGGCTTTGTTTGAGCCGAACGATATGTACTCGCAGCGCGGGGCCAAGTTGGAAATTCCTTCCTTGCAGGACAACACTGCAGCAAAGGTCGTACCGATCAACCGGAAGGAAAAACAGGTGCCGGCAATCCCGACGGATCTCGCAACGGCAGAGCCTGCGGCAGCCCAAAGTTTGAAAAGCGATAATCCGGTTACGGCGGGTGCCAAGCAGATAACAACGCCGGAACAGAAGTCGGTGGAGGCCAAGGCGGTTGCCAAATCTGAAGGGCAGGCCAAATCAGTAGAAAAATCGCAAAAAAATAAAGAAGAACAGAAAAAGGAGGTTGTAGCCACTAAGACAACTCAAGGACCGTTGCAAGCGGTTTCAAACGGACGGTACTTTATTCAGGTTGTGGCTACAAGTCAGAAACAGTCGGCAGAAAAGGTGGCTGCGGATCTGCGAAAATTAGGCTTGCCTTCTTATACGGAAATTGTTCGTCGTCGCGGCAGCGACTTGTGGCGTGTACGTGTCGGACGCTTTGCTTCGCAGGACGATGCGAAACGCGCTCTTGACATTTTGGCTCTCAATGCAATCAGCAACGGTGGCATTCATACGGAAAACAAATAGGCTAGAGCACGAGAATGAATGAGGTCGATTGGGTCATTTTGGCCGTTTTGTTTTTCTCGACGATTTTGGGCGTATCCCGTGGTGTTGTGCGGGAGATTCTCGCTATCGTTGGTTGGGTGCTCGGCATATTTCTGTCGTTGCGTTTTGCACCGGAGCTGGCTGAACTGATTCCGCTGCCGTCCGTGTCGATTCTGATTCGTACTGCTTTTGCAGCGGTGGGAGTAGTTGTGGTGACTCTCTTTACGATTGGTATCGCCGGCAAAATTTTTTCCAAGCTTCTTGCGGCAGCGTCAATCAGTTTCGAAGATCGTGCGATCGGGGCGGTGTTTGGTTTGATGCGAGGCATTGTGATTGTCTGTGCCGTCGTTTTCGTTATGGGTTTGACAAGTGCTGTGAAGACGGGTTACTGGCGCAACTCAGTCTTAATTGTCCCCGCAGAGCGAGTGATCGACTTTTCGTTGCCGTATTTGCCGGCTACGATAGCGGAGATGCGTGCAAAGAAAAGTTTTTGAAGATAACGCCGGCCAACCGTTTGTAGGGCCGGCGTTAAATTTTTGAAATTTTGAAGCGAATCAGAGACCTGTCGGGTACAATTCGCGCTCTTTTTTAATGTTGCCTTGAGGAATAAAGGGAAATGTGCGGCATTGTCGGCATGATCAGCCAGAAACCGGTCAATCAGCGTATTTACGATGCACTGCTACTGTTGCAGCACCGCGGCCAGGACGCTGCCGGTATCGGAACTCTTGACGGGCTGACTTTTCACGTGCACAAAGCCATGGGGCTTGTGCGTGATGTGTTCCGGACGCGCAATATGCGTGACTTGACGGGGTGTTCGGGCATCGGCCACGTGCGCTATCCCACGCAGGGGTGTGCTAGCTCCAATGAAGAAAGTCAGCCGTTTTATGTGAATGCTCCCTACGGCATTTTGTTTGCGCATAACGGGAACCTCACCAACGCGCAGGAAGTTGCCGCCGAACTCTACAATCAGGATCGTCGTCACATTAACACTTCGAGCGATTCGGAAGTGCTTCTTAACGTGCTTGCCGACGAACTTATGAAGATTGTTCCTCCGTCGGGATATTTCACTGCCGAAGTGGCTTTCGAAGCCGTCAAGGGCGTACACAAGCGTGTTAAGGGTGCTTATGCGGTCGTGGCTCTGATTGCCGGTAAGGGACTGTTGGCTTTCCGTGACCCCAATGGTATTCGCCCGCTTTGCTTTGGTACTCAAAAGCAGGCTGATGGAACGACTGACTATCTGGTGAGCTCAGAATCGGTCACTATGGTTGGTCTCGAGTACGACTTTGTTCGTGACCTTGCTCCGGGCGAAGCAATTTTTATTTCCAAGGATCGTGAATTCTTCAGCTGCCAGTGCGCAGAAAAGCCGCAGCTCAATCCCTGCGCCTTTGAGTATGTTTACTTTGCACGTCCCGACAGCTATATCGACGGCATCAGTGTTTATGGTGCTCGTCTGCGGTTGGGCGAATACCTTGCCAACGAGGTAGCAGAACACCTGAATCTGCGCGATATTGACGTGGTGATGCCGATTCCCGATTCGAGTCGTCCTTGCGCGCAGCAGCTCGCCGAAAAGCTAAAGCTTACATACCGCGAAGGATTCATCAAGAATCGCTATGTTGGCCGCACCTTCATCATGCCTGGTCAGGAAATGCGCAAAAAGAGCGTTCGTCAGAAGCTCAATGCCATGCCGGTGGAATTTGCCGGCAAGAACATCTTGCTTGTCGATGACTCGATTGTGCGTGGTACAACCATGCGCGAAATTGTGAGGATGGCTCGTGAATCCGGAGCTAAGAAGGTCTACGTGGCTTCTTCCGCGCCCCGCGTGATGTATCCCAATGTCTATGGCATCGATATGCCGACTCGCTCTGAACTGATCTGCGGTCACGGGGCTTCTGCCGAAGAAGTGGCGCGTCAGATCGGAGCCGACGCCGTGATCTTCCAGACGGTCGAAGGACTTAAGGGAGCGCTCACCGATCTTAATCCGAATATTTCCCGCTTCGATTGCTCGTGTTTTGACGGCGAATACGTTACGGGCGACATTGATGCGGCTTATCTGGACAAGCTCGAAGCCAGCCGTTCCAAGCCTGCCAAACCGGCAAGCAAGGATGACGAGGAGTAAAGACAACAAAAAGCCGACGCGCTCGAACAGGGCCGTCGGCTATGAGTCGATAGGCGCAGTCTCGGAACAGCCTGCGCCTTTTTTCAAGCGCGATGCTGATCGCGCCAGCGAACTTTGATGCGATCAGCGATTTCGGCCAGACGGCGTTCACACTGAATCCAGTTGCGCTCAAGTGTTTCGTCTGTTTCTTCACACACGCCTTCCATTGAGGCTTTTTCAAACTTATGTACGCCAAGCTCCGTGAAAACCGCAATCACAGCCTTATCGGCGTGATTGAGTGACTCGCGGGAACCACCGGTATGAAAGCCGGAGCTTCCAGAGCTTTGGAGCAACACCACAAGTTTGTTGTGCAACAAACCGTAGACTCGTTTGGCATTGCGGCCTTCTCCGAAGGTGTACGTTTTGCCTTCGCGGACGATATTGTCGATCCAAGCTTTCAAAGGCGCCGGGATGCCGAAGTTGTAGACGGGGCAGGAAATCACGAGTACGTCGGAAGCGAGAACTTCGCCCACCAATTCGTCACTTTCCCTCAGACGTTCAATTTGCTCGGGGGTGCCGTTAGAGGCGGAAGTTCTGGCTGCTTGCAAGAATGATTGATCAATCATTCCGGGCGGCTTGGCGGCTACGTCACGTTCAACGATTTTGACGCCGCGCCCTCGAATGGTCTCGCGCAGGATGCGAGCCATCTTTCGCGTATATGACCCCTGGTTCTCCTTGCGGACCTCAGAGGCGAACGCGCTTGAGTGAATAAAGAGGATTTGCGGCATTGAAACGATCCTTTCTTTTACAGCGAACTGTATGACAAACGGGCATACAGCCTAACAGACATAGTCGAAAAGAGCGGTGGAGTAGGTCGAAAAACCTGAAAAGATTTATTTCCACATAGGCAGAACTCCCCAATTTGACTAGGGAAAAGTACGGAGCTCAGATTCAAAAGATGCATTTTTGGCCTGGTGCGATCAATTTTGAAAGTGGATTGGCCTGTTCGCCATTTTTCGTTTTTGTTTAGATGATGCCGTATGCCGTTTTCTTTTGGTGATGTCTATCTCTCAGATGAAGATATGGCGAATTTTTAGCGAAATATGAAGTAGTTGATTGTTTAAATGCAATCAAAGCGCTCTGTAAAGGCGGGTTGCATCATTTTGATCTGCGCCTCTGAAATACCTGCGGATTGAGCTTCGTCTTTCCAGCGGGCAATGCTCTGAACTGTTTCATAAGCGATTTTCTTGGCGATATCCGAAGGAATGCCCCAGTCGGAAGAATATTCCAAAAGCGCTTCAGGGGTAATGTCTCGGTATTCGTCGCCATAGGTGAGTGTCAGGTGGGTTTTGGAAAGCGACGGATTGAGATCAAATGCGGGTGCCAGTTCCCAGCCTGCCGCCGTGAAAAGAAAACCCAGATTGCGCAGATGATCGTCTCCGTCGTGGATGAGGCATTTGAAAATGGTGCGCCGCCACAACTCTTCTTTTTGTTTTTCCGGATCGTGGCAGATGGCTTCGATCAGTGCTGTCAGGTTTCTGTAGCTGCGGGGTTCACGGTTGTCTGTTGCACCGAACAAGGCTCTGACGGACAGAAAGTGCAGACGAGCCCCCGCTTCGGTTCTGTCAAAGCGCTTGGAGGCAAAGACGCGACCGAAAGGATCGTCGATGTCAATTAGCCGAAACTCCGGCAGGCGGATGCCGGCTTGTTGGGCCAGACGTGCGGTTACGTACTCCCAGGCACCTTTGTCTCTGTCATCGTTGATGCTCGGAAATTTGGCGATGCAGAGTTGACTCTGCTCGTTGATGAAACTTGTTTTAGGGCGAGATCCTCCGAGAGCCGTCGCGTTTTCTGCGAATTGCTCGAGACAAGCGGATGAGAGCATGTCGCCGGTTTCGATGCGACGAGCTGTTTGACAGAGTTCGGGCAAATCAACCGTGGTCGGAGGTGTAAAACGTCTTACGCCGAGATAATGCCCGGGCATTTTCTCATCGGTAAATCGTAGAGCTCCCATGCGGTCACTGTCGCAGACGAGGCCGAGAAGTAAGGCATCATCGGCAGGAGCAGGACGGACTTCATCTTTGCGCGCGCGAGCTTTGAGAAGTTCGGAAGCTACTTTTCGCCCCCAGAGATCCGGAAGCGAATCGACGATAAGGCTCGTCAATTGCTTCTCGTCATTTATCTCGCAGGCGGGGTTCCAACCAGAAGATTTGTTGAACACCGAGTGATTGGATTCAAAGGCGATCGAGCCGTTTCGAAGAGAAACACGGCCGATAAGTGTAGCGGTGTGGTTTGCGTCTTCATAGCAGACGGAGAGAGCATTTTGTGACATCTTTTTCTTTGTTTTTGTTCAACTTTTTCTACTGTATGCATCGGCGCAGACAGTAGCTGTGCTTCTTGACGTGATGATGTCGCTATTGTGACAAACGAGAACCGCGAGCACCCTTTGTCATGGTGATTGCCATGTAATCCTTGTCGGAAATGAGGTTTGCGAGCCACGCCTGCTTGGCTACACCGCGCAACAGCGCCACGGCTAAGTTAATTGTTGCCGGTGCCTTGTTGGCCTTTTGCCAACGGCTTTTGAGCGTATTGATGTCAGAAAACCGCATTCTTTCCCATTCGCACGAAGCGGCATCCGGATACCCGAATTCAGTGGCTATTTTGTTGAGCGACGCAAGCACCCGGCGGCGGGATTGGTCAGTACCGAGCGTCAGAATGTAGAGCAGTGCCGGATTGGGTTTTTGCTGCGAACCGTTCTGGACGGCAACACTTCCGGCATGCGTTTGCACGGAAAAGGATAAGGGAAAAAAGTCAGCCATTTGACCTGTCAAGCACGAGAAGAATTTAGTGGATTAGACAGAGTCAAATTTAACGTCAAAGTTCAAATGAGAAAATACCGAAATTTAGTTTTCTGCCAAATTTTGTCATGTGTTGCATAAAGAATACGATTATGTCTGACTGGAAGAGAAAATCAATGCGGTTGTTCCGCCGTCGGAAGATATCTTTCCTCAAAATTGACGGCGGAACACTAGTTGCTGTGGGCCTATACAGATTAAGTCGTATTAATACGAACAGATCCTATGGCAATTAATGTGGCCGACGAAGTTTCTTCTGTTCTTTTCTTTTTTAGACCCTCCGTATCTTAAAGTGAGCCAACAATTTTCCCGACGGAACGCCCCATAACAAGACAATCAAGAGTTGCACATGATCCGAGCCGAACAGCGCCGTGCACTCCGCCAGTAGCTTCTCCAGCTGCCCACAAACCAGGGATTGGTTTTGAGTTCAGTATGTCTATTACTTGTCCCTCAGGAGTGGTAACTAAACCTCCCATACAGTGATGAACCTTCGGAATACACTCGCAAACGTACCATGGGCCAGTTCCCAACGGCTTAAATTCATTACTGATATAGCGGCCGAAGCGTTTATCAACGCCTGTTTGAACGGACTCGTTGACTTCTTCGATGCTTTGTTTGAGTTTCGGCAGGTTGAGAGCTTTGATCAAATCATCGAGGGAATCGAATTTATCGATGACTTTACGCTGCAGTAGGGTTTCCATACAACCCTTGCGCAATTTTTCGATACGGACAGCACCGTTGGAGTCGATGATTGAATATGCTTTCATGCCCTGCTGATGAAGGGCTAAAATGGCGTCCGCACGGACTTTACGGTTTGCAAGTTCGTTGACAAAGCGCTCGCCCTTGGAGTTAACCCATAACCCGAATTCAGCGCCGCCGGACTGATTGAAAACAACGCCGAGCCCCATTCCTTTTTCACGGGGATTGCACCAGGGCCCACACTGAATCCAATCCTGTTGAATCTGTGCACAGCCGATGTCGGCCGTATCTCTCCAGAGTTCTCCAGTTGCTCCCGGCTGATTAGTTGTCTGGAAGTCCTTGGAAAGTCGAGGGTCGTACATCGAACGAAGTGCAACATCTGCGCCAAAGCCTCCGTAGCACAAAACAACGCCTTTTTTGGCTCGAAAGTTAAATACCGATCCACTCTTTGAGTCGGGAAAAATGTAGTTTTTGCGAACTCGCACTCCCTCGACAGTGCCGGTTGCCGGATCTCGATATATATGCTCGACGAAATGGCGCAGACGAACCTGGACACCTAATTGTTTGAGCTTTGCAAGTTCCTTGAGAACAATGCCTGAACCTGATCCGTTTTTTGTCATGACGTATCTTGGAACGGAGTGACCACCTTCCTGACCGACTTCAGTCGGGTTGAATTCGACTCCGAGCTCATTGAGGCACCAGAAATAATTGTCCAGAGCCCTTTCAGCGATGTATTTCACCTTATCCGGATAATTAAGGTTTTGTCCGGCAACCAGCATGTCCTTCATTAAAAGCTCCGGCGAGTCTTTAATCCCATGACTTTTTTGCTGAGGACAGCCCGGAGCAGAGAGAATGCCTCCATTGATGATGGAATTACCGCCGGGCGTGCGCATCTTCTCCAAAATGGCTACCGATGCTCCGGCTTTCTTTGCTTCGATACCAGCAGCAAGACCCGCGAAACCTGATCCGATGACGATTACATCAACGGTTTCGTCCCATTTGATGTTGCTGGCAGGATCGAGGCCATTATGTTCCTTGGCAACAACTGCGGGAGCGGCAGCTGTTGATAGCGCGCCTAAAATTAACCTGCGACGAGAACTAATCATGGTTGGCCTCTTATTTTTCAATCAATTCGGCTACGGCAATACCTTTTTCACCTTTAACCGTGTAGAAAAGATACAAACGGCCATTGTCGCGGATCACATAAGGATCACGTAAGCCTCTTTCTTCCTTGGCACTCGAGCCGAATTTTCCCGGAGTCTTCGGCAGATTGACACCCTCCCAATCTTTCTCTACGGTCAGGACAAGTTTGGGGGTACTTGCAGTCCACTTTGTCCAGTCTTCTCCCTTCATGGTGATTTTGGTGACGAGAATAGATTCGGGAGTGTCTGCTATTTTCGAGTAGAACATCAGCACGCCGTCTTTGACTGGCAGCAAAGCTGGGTGACGAAGCTGAGCAAATGTAATGGGGGCTTTTTCAATCGGACCCGGTGAAAGCTTTTGAAAGCGCCACAGACCGTTGTGGCTGTAGTTGAGCTGCCCTAAACGCGAAAATCCCCACATGCCGCGATCTTTTGATGGCAAAACCCTCATATAGTGATCACCAAGTGCCATGCCATTAGTTTTGAAATTTATACCGTCTTTTGAAATTGCGACAAAGGTTTCTTGTTTTTCCTTTAATACTTTTTTATCGTAATCCGGATCATCGAATTTTGGAGCGGGCGTAATGGGAGTATGGAAATACATGCGTATTTCGCGTTTTTCATCATCGATAAAAATTTCTGGGCTAGCAATATGACTGGGATTCCAGTTTAAACCATTGGTTTTGCCATCTCGGATATGAAAGATGCCCTTTTCAAAAACTTTCCATGGGCCAGTGATATTGTCAGCATAGGCAAGACGTATGTATTCACCTGTGTGATGTGAAAAATACATGAGGTATTTTCCAGGTGCATTTTTTAGCCATGACGGGGACTTAATAACGGTAGGACCGTTGATGTTTAAACCGTCCTTGTCCGGAAGCATGTCACCGCTGATAACCACCCCATGACGAATAACCTTATAGGCATAACCTTGTTCGGGAGAATATTCATGCATTGCCAACGCTGCCATCGGAGCAATAGCGAGAAAGGCTGCAACTAAAACTGTGTTTTTCATAGATATCTCCTAATCAATGACATTGGTTGCAAAAATCTTCAAATTCTTTGTGACCATGGTGACAATTTGTGCAATCAAGCTGATCTTCATAATGTGGCGAATAATGGGGATTGCGATCTCCGGTCGATTTAGGTTTGGTCTTTTTTGCCAAATCTTTCGGGGTGTGGCAGGTCTTACACTGATTGATTCCTGGTTCTTTAATCTGATTGTTTTGACCGTGACACATCTGACAGGTAATTCCTTTGGCAGCGTGTTTGTCGGCATTTAATCCGGACTGAACATCGGCCGCCGTGCTTTGCAGGGCAAAAGTTGCCGCAAAGAAGAATGCAAAAATCCAATTCTTCATGGCAGTGCCTTTCAATTTTTATTAGAAGTGATGGCGGATGCCGAGGGCAAACTGCGTCATTTCATAGTCATCTGCGACATCAGTGCCGGAACCGACAGCGGCAATACCCCAGAGGCTTGTTCTCTTCGAGAGGGTATAGTGGAAACCAACAGAGCCCATCCAGAAGCCAACGTCTTCGCTGGTATCCTCAACTTCATAATCAAGTCGCGAGCACTGAGTAATAAGGCGCCACCGGCCAATGTCGTACCACGCGCCCAGGCCATAACCCATGCCTTTGAAACCTTCGGAAAGGCTGCCTGCATCTGTGCCGGTTCTAGCCTTGTAACCTTTCTTATAGTTGTCCAGGGTGCCTAAAGCATCCATAGCAAAACTTCCGTTCGCTCCGAACGAACGGACATGCTCGACATATTGAGCCGACATGCTCACAACCAGAGGATTGAAGAACAATCTGGCGGCAGCGGTGAAGGTCTGAGGATCTGCATAGCCGGAGGAAGCCGACATCTTGTTCTTCTCATAGGAGAGTCTGATGTCGACTAAAGGGTTGTGATATCGTGCGCCGATAGCCATCACTCGTTGGTTTTCACTTTCGTCAACATCTTCCTGACCGTTTGTGTTGAAGCTGTAGTGAAGATAACCGGTAAAACCGAGGTATTCCGGCGTCATGTATTCGATAACATTGTCTTCGCGGGCGTTATACCAAAGAACAGAAGTTGCACCGTTTGCGGTGCCGCCGCCCCATGCTGTCGCGATGACGCCTGTATTGAGATAAGAATCGTTAGGGGAGTTCATGCTGCCGGTGCGTCCGAACTTCACTTCACCGTAGGGGGTGGCAAGCATCAAAGCTGCCTGACGTGAAAAGATACGGTTGCTAAGCAATTGACCGTTATCTGCATTAAAGCCGCTTTCGAGATGAACCTTGACCTGGACGTTATTGCCCAAAACCTCACTGGCCTTCATGCCCCAGCGGTTACCGTTTCGTTCACCAGTTACCATCCGCACTGTGTCATTGCTCTCACCGGTAAATGCGTTTGTAGTAGAAATTTGCTGAACAGCGTAGTCAACGAAGCCATATAACTTAACGTCCGCTGCGTCGGCACTCGTTCCGATAGCCATCGAGACAGCCAGAACCAGTGAAGAGATGAGACAACCTCGTTTCATCACTTTTCTCCTTTGGAAATTTTTCAGTTTTTTTGTGATTTCTGAAAATTGGTTAAGAATGGACAGAGAAGTGATCACTTGGCTTGTATTGTTAAACAATAGTGGGCTCATCGATATAATCAATCTGAAAAATAGATTTCCTGAAAAGAAAACTATTCATTAATTTTATCGAATAGTGTATGATTTATAAGATGAACTTGATGTGCTGGGAGGTGTTTTTCTCTCTGATGCATACAGGGAGCATCACTGAAACAGCAAATGAACTGAATCGGAATGGCGCTGATGTCTCCAAGATCATTCGTGCATTGGAAAAAGATCTTGGAACGGATCTTTTTGACAGGTCTTCTCGTCCATTCAAGCCGACTCAAACCGCACTAAAGTTGGCAGAATCACTTTTTCCTTTTTACAGCGGTTTTCGGGATACTGTCGAATCAGTCGGACAAGAGAATCGTGGTGTTCTGTTTAGAGTATCGGCACCGATAGATCTGGCTACCAGATACATTCCGCAGCAACTTATGGCCTACAGCCAAATGCACCGCAACGTCAGAATTGAACTCAAACTCAGTACGGAGCTGCGTGCTGTTCGGGAGGGTAGTATTGATGCTGCGTTACTTCAGAGGCCAGGTGATATTGTCAAGCGCAATGACTTTTTTCCAGGGTAAACGCAATGA
>ULTQ01065352.1_pt1 | contig 41310 bp, 40 predicted proteins | sample 1957731 | NCBI WGS metagenome assembly ULTQ01 (sample SAMEA4835738, study PRJEB28245) | human gut metagenome | biome: gut microbiome; material: fecal sample | place: Denmark | collected 2008 | reverse complement strand
TTGTTCTTTTGCTGATAATTTAGCGTTAGCTAAATTTCAATGCCGACCGACACTCCGCTAAACCATAATTTAAAATAATAGACTTATAATAAAAGCAGTTGTAATCTTATTTGGATTGCAACTGCTTTTCTGTTATTTAAATTATAAAAAATGAAAAATAGCCGTAAAGAAGTGAGATTGCCATACCTGCTATGACATCGCTTATAAAATGCACCCCGGCAAGGACTCTTGAAATCATAATCAAAGTGCTGATTATAAGATAAGCAATTCCGAGCGGAATACTTACATACATAAATGCCATTGCAATTATAAAGGCACAGGCGGTGTGACGGCTCGGCATACTTTCGCCTTTCTTGTTTTTACCGAATACAGATGTAGTAGCAAATTTTTCGTACGGTCGAGGTCTGTTAAATATTTTTCTGAAAAAAGTAACTATTGCAAATACTGTAAGCGGTGACAGCGTGATTCTTGCAAAAATTTTAATATCGGAAAAAAACATAAAAACAATAAGAATGCCATACGATACAAACATTATAAGAGGGAGAAAGTTATAGCATAATTTTAATACGGTGTTGCAAGGCTTATTTCTTTTAAAGAAACCGACAATGCTTTTATATGTTTCCGTACTTATAACAATCACCCCGTTTGAACATTCTTACGCTATTTTAACACAAGATTTAAACTATTTCAACATTATATTTTTCAAACCAATAATCAAGTTCAATAATATACGCAAGTATTTGCGGTGCTTGCATAAGCTGACCGTACCAAGGTGTTGTTATACTGTCGGGATTTCCGATTATATTCATTATACCTTCTTTGCTTAGCATTTCGGTAAGTGGATTTTTCTTTTGCAGAATATTTATAACTCGCTCTTTACAGATGTCAAAATATATCGGGTTGTGGGTTTTAGGGTAAGGACTTTTCTTTCGCCAACAAATTTCTTCGGGCAAAATATCCTCAAAGGCTTTTCGCACAATTCCTTTTTCACGGTTATTATATGCTTTGATTTTCCAAGGCATATTGTATGCATATTCCGCAAGTCTGTAGTCGCAGAACGGTACACGCACCTCAAGTCCGTTATACATTGAACAGCGGTCTTTTCGTTCAAGTAAACATTGCATAAACCAGTAAAAATTAAGATAAAACATCTCTCTCATTCGTGCGTCTGTTTTTGAATCTGTTTTCAGTTTTGGGGCAAGGTTAATTGTATCAAGATATTTTTGCCGCACATATTCTGCACCCTTTGGCAAAATTCCGTCTTTTAATATTGAGGAGCGGACATCCTGACTTTTTGACCATGGAAAATTATCTTCAAATAAAATTTCTTTGTTGTGGTACCACGGATAACCGCCGAAAAGTTCATCCGCACATTCACCCGACAACGCAACGGTATAATCTTTTTTGATTTCGCCGCAGAACAAAAGTAACGAGGAGTCAACATCTACATAACCGGGCAAATCTCTTGCTATTACACTGTCATAAAGTGCGTCGGCAACCGCCTTGTTATCAAGTATAATTTCCCTGTGCCGACTGTCAGCATTGCGTGACATAAGTGAAATATATTCAAAATCGGCATTTGGCTGAAACAGACTTTTCTTAAAATATTTTTCATTGTCACGATATTCAACCGAATAAGTGTTGATTTTGCCGAGCTTATTTTCCTTATAATATTGAGAGGCGGTTTTTACAATTATACTGCTGTCAAGTCCGCCCGACAGGAAAAAGCAGAGCGGCATATCGCTGACAAGCTGACGGTTTATAGCGTCGGTAAGCAAAAAGCGTGTTTTTTCAACAGTTTCTTCAACGCTGTCCGTGTGTTCTTTCGCCTGAATTGTAAAGTAACTTTTTTTAATCAGTTTTTGATTTTTATAAAGTGCCGATTCACCCGGTTTTAATTCTTTAATTCCCTTAAAAACGCCGCATGACGGAGTACGGGCAGGACCTAAGAAGAAAATTTCATATAGACCTGTTTCGTCAATCTGCGGTTTTACAATCTTACTTGCAAGCAGAGCCTTTATTTCTGACGCAAACAAAATTCCGCCGTCGTATTCATAATAAAACAACGGTTTTACTCCGATTTTATCTCGGCAAAGGAAAATACTGTTTTCGCTTACATCATATATCGCAAAAGCAAAAATGCCGTTGAGCATATCGGCGCATTTCTCTTTGTATTTCATATATGATTTAAGCACAACTTCGGTATCGCTGTGCCCTCTGAAATGATAGCCGCTTGCTTTTAAATCTTCTCTTAATTCATCGGTGTTGTAAAGCTCTCCGTTATAGACGATTATATATGTTTTTCCTCTGTGTCGTGCCGCCATAGGCTGTTTGCCGTTTTCTTTGTCAATAACAATAAGCCGTCTGTGCAGCAGAGCACAACCTTTATTAATGTAAAGCCCGTTTTCGTCAGGACCTCTCTTGCTAAGAGTTTGTGACATTTTATATAGAACAGGAATCTGTTTACTCATATCAATTTCGTTGTCAAACCAACCTGCAATACCACACATAAGTAACCTCCGTTAATTGTTTCTGTAATTTTTAAGTAAAAATAAAAAGCAAATCATCAGCGCCGTAAGTGCAATTCCCGAAAATGCCGTGCCTCCGTAAACGGAACTGCCTGAAACCGTACCTACGGAAAATACGCTTTTGGTATCGTAAAATATCAGCATACCGATATAGGTGAAAAGTGCGGTTATTATTCCTTGAATAATTCTGTAACAGAAAAATATTAATTTATTAATCTTAAGATTGCCAAGCACTGAAAAAATTTGAAAGTGTACGCATATTCCGCCAAATCCCGCCACAAACGCAACTGCCCATACAGGTAATTCGGAAGAAGCCGTTTTTACACCCGTGCACACTTCAAATATTGACAGCACAGCGGTTTTTACAAATCCGTCATCAAGCACTGTCGAAAGAATACCTGCGACGGCGGAAAAAGCTATAACAAACGAGCATATTGAAAACATACCTTTTGATGCGTCGTATACCGCTTCCACAAGAGATTTTGTAAGGCTTAGCCTGATTTTATTGCTTTCTTTGGCAGTTACGAAAATTTTCCCTCTGTTTATTATTCTATTCGCAATGCCTGTAATGAGTACCGACAAAATTTGTGAGCAGAGCATTATTATGCCGATTTTTTTATCGTTGTAAATTGACATTCCTATAAAGCTTACTAAAAAACCCGGACCCGCACACACCATAAACATACTGGCTCTTTTACATTCTTCTGTTCCCGCATTTCCGTTTTTGTAAAGTTCGTTACAGCTTTTTGCACCGATAGGATAACCTCCCGTAACCGAAAGCAGTAATATGGGTGCAAAGCATGGACTTAGTCCGAATACCGATTTCATAATTTTGCCGAAAGGTTTGCCTAAAAAATCGGAAATACCGCTTTTTACCGTAAACGATGACACTGCCATAAACGGAAACAGAGAGGGGATAAGTACATTTATGCACATTTCAATTCCCGAAAACGCTCCGTCTGCACATTCTTTTGAAAAAATTAAAAGCATTATGCATACAATAACTATTGCAAGCGAAAGCAGTGCGGCTGTAAATTTGTGAAAATTTGCCTTAATAAACATAGCAATCACCATTAATATATATGTAACACTCTGCATAAAAATAATAATAAAGCTATGAAACGGGAGAGATATATTTTGCAGAGAAAAAACGATAAGCCGAAAAACGAATCGGCAAGTTCGCTTACGCTTGATTTAAATTCAGGTTTGCCGACACTTGATATGCTTGGCAACAGGCGAATAACAATCGAGGGTTCGACAGGCGTGTTGAGGTATGAAAGCGAAAATATAAAGATTAACACAAACAAAATGGTTGTTTCCGTATGCGGCAGAGGACTTACGGTAAAGTGCATTTCTGCAGTTGATGTTGTAATTGAGGGATTTATAACGGGAATTGATTTTATTACATAAAGCGGGGCGTTAATATGCTGTTAAAGCTTATAAGATGGAGCAAGGGCTATGTCGATTTTTCTGCAAGCGGAAAATTTCCCGAACGATTTATTAATCTTACCACCCGTAACGGAATTAATGTATGGAATTTAAAGCCCACAGAAAAAGGCTTGACCGCTACAATGCAGGTATATGATTACAAAAATATACGCAGTATAGCTTATAAATCAAAACTAAAAATGCGTGTTACAGGCAGACACGGACTTCCTTTTTATGCACAACGCTATAGGCAGAGAGTGGGACTTTTGATTGGAGCAATAATCGGAATTGTTTTGATTGCGGTCTTGTCAAAATTTATATGGTATATTGACGCACCTCCTACAAAGAGTTTGAGTACCTCACAAATTCTTTCCGCTCTTGAGGAGGATAATGTAAAAGTAGGTTCGTATATAAATTCTATAGATACCGAAAATACCGAGCGCAGACTGATTTTGAAAAACGAGCAGATTGGCTGGATAAGTCTTAATATTACGGGCAGTACGATGAGTGTTAATATTGAAGAAAAAGCTCCGAAACCCGATACTCCGGACTTTAAAACTCCTTGTAACATAAAAGCAAATAATGACGGAGTAATAACAAGTATAAAGACATCAAGAGGGGAAACAAAGGTAATGAAAGGCAGCGGAGTTGTAAAAGGAGATCTGCTTGTAAGCGGTATAGTGGAAACAAAGCAGGAAACAATAGAATATGTGCACGCAAGTGCCGAGATAATGGCGGATGTAATATATAAAAAAGAATATACATTGCCCAAAAGCTATGATTATTATTCGATAACCGATAACAGAACCGACAGATATATGTGCGGCTTTTTAAATTTTAAATTTCCCTGTTCAATAAGTTTTTTGTCTTATGATGACAGTGTGTTCGTAAAAAATAAAGAGAAATTGTGTTTTAACAATACAAATATACCGATAGAGTTTACGACGCAGAGTGAAATTGAAGTTAGTAAAAGCAGTGTAAATATGGATAAAGCCGTTCTTGATAAAAAATTACTTGCACAGTCAATGCTTTATGAAGTGTTTGAAAAGCAAGATAGTACGCTTGTAAGCAGGGAAATCAATATAAAAAAGAGCAATAATAATTTTAATGCTGAAATCAGCTATATTTTTAACGAAAATATAGCACAAACATCAGAATTAAGTGTGACAGATTAAAATATATGTGGTATAATTAAACTTATCAGATTATTATAGGGTGATATTATGCGGATTTTATGTATAGGTGATGTCGTAGGCAGTATAGGCTGTCGCTTTTTGCGTGATAAGTTGCCGACTTTGAAGAAAGTAAAAGGAATAGACTTTGTGCTTTGCAACGGAGAAAACTCGGCAGACGGCAACGGAATTACACCGTCATCTGCAAATTATCTTCTCGACAGCGGTGTAAATGTTATTACTCTCGGCAACCATTCTTTCAGGCGTAAAGAGGCTTATGACTTTATTGACGAAAATCCGTTTATAGTTCGTCCCGCAAATTTTCCTGACGGAACTACTCCGGGTATGGGAATTGTAAATGTTGATACAGGCAGAAAGATAATTACCGTAATCAATATTATGGGCAATACCTTTATGGACAACAACCTTGATTGTGCGTTTGATTGTGCCGAAAATATGCTTAAGAAAGCGGAGAGCAATATTATTATAGTTGACTTTCATGCTGAGGCTACGGGCGAAAAAAGAGCTATGGGATATTTCCTTGACGGTAAGGTATCTGCAATGTTTGGTACACATACTCATGTGCAGACTTCTGACGCACAGGTTTTGCCTAACGGCAGCGGATATATAACCGATGTAGGTATGACAGGAACAATTCATTCGGTTTTGGGCGTAAAAAGCGAAATAATTATCAATAAATTCAAAACCAAGCTGCCTGCAAGATTTGACCTTGCGGATGGTGAATGTAAAATGGAATGTGTGCTTTTCGATATTGATGACAAAACAGGCAAAACATTGACCGCAGAGTCATTCAGAATTGAATAAGGTAACCAAAATTTTAAATTTGATATATTTTTGCGAATTTTGCTTGCAAAATTCCGTTCTAAAATATATAATAACTATGTCTATGAATTTAATTGTATGATAAAGGATGTGTTCGCAATGTTTAACGGCGAAATCTTAAAGAATGCGATAATTTCTGGTGCAAACAATATAAGCTCACAGAAAAATCAGATTAATGATCTTAATATTTTTCCTGTTCCCGACGGTGATACAGGTACAAATATGTCTATGACTATAATGGCTGCCGCAAAAGCTCTTGCCGATTATGACGGTGACGATGCGGGCGAGGTAGCACAGATTACAGCTTCCGCTATGTTAAGAGGAGCAAGAGGTAACTCGGGTGTTATTACATCTCTTATTTTCCGTGGCTTTGCACAGGGACTTAAGGGTATGAAAGAAGTAAACGGCAAAAGCCTTGCCGCAGCTCTCGGTATCGGTGTTGACGCAGCGTATAAGGCTGTAATGAAACCTACAGAGGGCACAATCCTTACAGTAGCCCGTATGGCTTATGAAGAGGGTGTTGAGGCTTCAAGAATAAACTCAGACAGCCTTTATGTATGGCAGTGCATTTGCAATAAGGCAAACGAGGCACTTGCAATTACTCCGGAACTCTTACCTGTTCTTAAAAAGGCAGGAGTTGTTGACGCAGGAGGTAAGGGCCTTTGTGTAATCTTTGAGGGTATGCTTTCCTACCTTAAGGACGGTGTAATGATTGAGTACACCGAGGCAAAAAAAGAGGCTACTGTTGATAATTTTGAAAGTGCGGCTGCTGAATTTGACGATGATATTCAGTTTACTTACTGCACAGAATTTATTATAGGCAGAAATATAGAGAACGCTCCCGACCCGGACGAGCTTAGATCTTATCTTCAGACTATCGGCGACTGCGTTGTAGTAGTTAATGACGAAGAGATTATTAAAGTTCATGTTCATACCGAACAGCCGGGTAAGGCTCTTACAAAAGCTCTTTTGTTCGGCCAGCTTTTGACAGTAAAAGTTGAAAATATGAAAGAACAGCACAAAAATGCCAAGGCTGCCGCTAAACCTAAGAAAGAAACTTTTGAGCCGGCAGAACCTGTTGAAGACTTTGGCTTTGTTGCGGTTGCGGCAGGCGAGGGACTTAAAAACCTCTTCAAGGATTTAGGTTGTGCCAATGTTGTTTCCGGCGGTCAGAGTATGAACCCGAGCACAGACGATATTTACGCAGCGGTAATGGCTACACCGGCTAAAAATGTATTGGTGTTCCCAAATAATAAAAATATCATTCTTGCTGCCGAGCAGACTATACCTATGGTTAAGGACAGAAATGTTGTTATTGTTCCTACAAGAACAATTCCGCAGGGTATGACAGCACTTCTTAACTTTGATTCGGAGATTTCCCCCGAAAGCAACGCTCAGCTTATGATGGACGCCGCAACAGGTGTAGGCACAGGTCTTGTTACATTTGCAGCAAGAAACAGTGAGTTTGGCGGTAAGAAGATTAAAGAGGGCGACATAATTGCTCTTGAAAACGGTAAGCTTACCATTACAGAGAAAAATCCTGTAAAGGCAGTTGTAAAGCTTGCCAAGAATATGGTAACCCGTGATACTTCGTTTATCACACTTATTTACGGTAATGACATCAGCGAAGAAGATGCAAAGACTGCATTCAACGAGCTTTCGGATAAGTTCGGTTCACGCACAGATGTTACTCTCGTAAAGGGTGATCAGCCGGTTTATTACTTTATACTCAGTGTAGAATAATTTTGTAAGCATTGTCTTGCTTGCCCTGTGGCTGAGTATAAAAGTAGAAAGTTATTTGATTGAAAGGGGCGTGCATTCACGCCCTTTTGTTTTTCGGTGGAATTATGGCTTCTCTGTATAAAATTTCAATTGATAAATTAAACGGAATAGGCAAAAAAAGAGCCGAGCTTTTTAATAAGCTGGGCATTTACAGCATAGGAGATTTGCTTAGTTTTTATCCGAAAGGATACGAGGATTGGAGTTCAACCGTTAAAATCGAAAGCCTGCAAGACGGTATGAATGTATGTATCAAAGCGGTGCTCGGAGCACAGATAAAAGACGGAGTCTTGCCCGGAGGACGAATTATATCCAAAGGTATGGTGTATGATGACACGGGTACACTGCAGCTTGTCTTTTTTAATAACCGATACATAAGCGCTATGATTCACGCAGGTGAAGAATATTATTTTTACGGCAGAGTTACAGGCGGAATAGGCGGTTGGCAAATGATTTCTCCGACTTTTTCACCTGTCGGCGAGGGCTCAAAAATTCACCCGATATATAAGCAGACAGCAGGTCTTAATTCAAAGATAATTGCAAATGCGGTAAAGCAGGCTCTGTCGTATTTGCCTGAAAAGGTAAACGACCCGTTGCCCGAAAGCGTACGAAGCACATTTGCTCTGTGTGATTTGAAATATGCAATACAGAATATACATTTTCCAAATAATTCAGAGTCGCTTGCGTCGGCAAGAAAAAGGCTTGTCACAGAGGAACTCCTTGTGCTTAATCTCGGTATGCGTTCACTCAAAGAACACAGTCGAGGTGAAAGCGGAGTTGATATTACTAAAAGTTATTTTGATGAATTTAAAGAACTTTTACCTTTTACAATGACGAATGCACAAAGTCGGGTTGTAGGCGAATGTATATCTGACCTGACAAAAGGTACAAAACCGATGAACAGACTTGTTCAGGGTGATGTAGGTTCAGGAAAAACGGCTGGTGCAGCCGCCGTTTGTCATACTGTAATACGCAACGGATTTCAGGCGGCTTTTATGGCTCCCACCGATATTCTTGCAAGACAGCATTATAAAACCTTTACCGAACTTTTTAAAGGTACCGATATAAAAACAGCTTTGCTTACGGGTTCAATGAAAGAGTCCGAGAAAAAAGCTGTAAGAGCGGAACTTGAAAACGGCGACATCTCTTTTGTAGTCGGCACTCATGCACTGATAACCGAAAAAACCAATTTTTACAATCTCGGAATAGCTGTAACGGATGAACAGCACCGTTTCGGAGTATCGCAGAGGGCAAAACTTTTATCAAAAGGCAGTAATCCGCATTTGCTTGTTATGAGCGCAACCCCTATTCCGAGAACTCTCGGACTTGTTATTTTCGGCGATCTTGACATTTCGATAATCGACGAACTTCCACCGTCAAGAAAGCCTGTTAAAACCTATGCGATAAGCACGCTTAAGCGTAAAAACTGCTATGGATTTATAAAAAATGAAATAGCACAGGGCAGGCAGGCGTACATAGTTTGCCCGCTTGTCGAAGAGGGTGAACTTGAAAATGTAGCCTCGGCGGAGGAATATGCGGCGGAGCTTATGCTGAATGATTTTTCCGATATTTCAGTCGGTATTGTTCACGGACATATGAAACCTGCCGAAAAGGACGAGGTTATGAAAAAATTTGCGGATAACGAAATTTCTTTGCTTGTTGCAACGACTGTAATTGAGGTAGGCGTAGATGTTCCGAACGCTACCGTTATGACAATAGAAAATGCGGAGAGATTCGGTCTTTCTCAACTTCACCAGCTAAGGGGAAGAGTAGGTCGAGGTAAGTATGATTCTTATTGCTTTTTAATAAGCAATAACAGAAATCCCGAAACTATGCAAAGACTGAAAGTTATGTGCAGTACGAATGACGGCTTTAAAATTGCCGACGAAGATTTAAAATTGAGAGGTCCAGGCGACTTTTTCGGAGAGCGACAGCACGGTCTGCCGCAAATGGCGATTGCCGATTTTGCAGATACCAAAAGTTTGGAGCTTTCGCAAAAAATGGCTGATTTTATTATATTTAATTATAAAAATCTTTATCATGATGATTTAAGATTGTTGAGGGCAGAGGTTGACCGACTTTTCTCTTCAAACGGTCATAATTGTCTGAATTAATATATTATTAGGAGTAATCGAGTTTATGAAAAGGAAATTTATCAGGGTATTGTCGGTGCTTTGCACGCTTGTTGTGCTTGCCTGTGTATTTGCACCAACAGCAGGAGCTGCTTCGTTTACAAACAGCGTTGCAACAAAATCGGAGTCAATCTTACTTGTAAATACGGATACAGGTCAGACTGTTTATGAAAAAGAGGCTGATACCAAGCGCTATCCGGCATCTACCACAAAGATTATGACTTACATAGTTGTTATTGAAAATGTGGACGATATTGAAAATACAAGGGTAACTATCAAAAAAGATGTTCTTGACAAGCTAAAGGGTACGGGAAGTTCTGTTGCCAACCTTGAGGCTCATATCGGAAAAACAATGTCTGTTAAAGATTTACTTTACAGTATGATGGTTCCGTCCGGCAACGACGCCGCAATGACTCTTGCCGATTATGTAGGCGGCGGAAGTATTGACAAATTTGTTGATATGATGAACGATAAGGCAAAAGAGCTTGGCTTAAAGAATACACACTTTAAAAACCCCGACGGCTTGCACGATGAAGACCACTACACAACAGCAAGAGATATGTATACTATGGCTTCATATGCATTAAAACTCCCTTATTTTGAAGAAATTACAAATACAACCGAGTATTATTGTGAGGGCGATGACGAACCGCTTACCACAACAAACTACCTTATCGACCAGTGGCGTGGCGGAGATTATTACTATATGTACGCAAAGGGTATAAAGACAGGTACTACAGACCAGGCGGGCAGATGTCTTGTTACATCCGCATCGGCAGACGGATATTCGTACTTGCTTGTACTTTTAAAAGCTCCTTATAAAGAGGGTGTTGAGGAAGAGTATTATACCTTTACAGATGCCGCCGACCTTTTTCGCTGGGCGCTTACAAGTCTTGAACTTAATACCGTAGCATCAACAAAAACTCCTATTTGTGAGCAAAAAGTTAAACTTTCGTGGGGTAAAGATTCTGTTCTCCTCGTTCCCGAAAAGAACTTCAGTGCTATTGTTCCATCGGACTATGAGGAAAAATGGATTACCATAGAAACCAATGTTCCGGACGAAGTTGACGCACCGCTTGATACAGATACGGTTGTAGGCACAGCTACTATTTATTACCAGGACGATAAAATGACTGAAAAACAGGAACTTGCTACAGTTAATCTTGTGCCGAGTGAAAAGGTAGAACTCAGCGGATTCCTTTATGTAATGAATGTAATCGGCACAATTATGAAATCTTATTGGTTCTTGGTAGCAGTCGGAGTTATTGTAATAATTCTTGTAATTTACTATATTACCTCTAAAATCAACCGCAAAAAAGCCAAAGCAGCCAAAAAGGTAAAGCATTATCGCAATCTTTAATTTTTAAACTAAGCCACCGCAAAGCTAAGCGGTGGCTTTTGTAATGCCTATAAATAAGATTTAAGCTCTCCTATGTTTTCTTCTTCGGTATCCAGCATCTTTTTGGCGAGCATCGTTATATGCGGGTCACTGCCGTCGTATTCACGCATATGTCTTGCCATTTTGTTTACGCCCATTGTGTTGCCTTTAATCATCATTTCCGCAATGTGCGAGGCTGATGAATCACGCTTTAAATCACGGTTTGCGGCATAGTTTGTCATTGCCTTTGTCATCGGACTGACATGGTGTACATCCGCACCTCGCCTTTTAAGCATTGTATTTGCACAATGGTATAACTTGCTGTATTTTATAAGCTGTTCACAAAGTACACCGTCAACTTTGTTGTCCTTTAATTGCTTGCGAACAGCAGAAATACCGTTACAGCCCATCTCGGCATTTTGCAGAACATAATTAAGCATTTCGTTATCGTTAATCACAAAAATCACCTCTGAAAATATTATTATTCAACATTTGGAAAATATACATCTTGCAAGAGGCTTTGATTTGTGGTTTAATATAAATGGTGATATTAATGGTTAATTCAGAATTAAAAACTTTTACACTTCCATTTCCGAACGAAAGAGGAGAGCGTAAAATTTGGGTATATATTCCAAGTCATAGCGAAGATGAAAAATTACCTGTAATTTATATGACTGACGGACAAAATCTGTTTCACGAAGAAAGTACGGAATACGGCAGTTGGAATGTTATTTCTGCTGTTGAAAATGAGCAGAATAACACAGGACTTTCAGCCGTTATAGTCGGAATTGACAACGGCAATATATATCGTGACAGTGAGCTTACTCCGAAATGCATAGGTGAAATTCAGCACAGAGATTATTTTAATGATATTTTCTCTCCCGAGGGCGAGGTGTTTGACAGCTTTCTTACGGATACTGTTATCCCTTATATCGAAAATAATTTTCCTGTAAAGAAAAATAAAGAAAGCGTTTCGGTATGCGGAAGTTCATCGGGCGGTTTGCAGGCTTTCTTTGAGGGAATGGAGCACAGCGACAAGTTTGGATTTGTAGGAGCATTGTCGCCTGCATTTGCAGTTTATACGGAAGACGATTGGAGAGCATATTTGCTTTCAAAAGTGAACTGTGATATGCCGTATATTTATATGTATTGCGGAAATGCAGATCCACTTGAAGAAATCTTGATGCAGAGCACGGAAATGATGTACGACCTTTTACCGGAGGTCGGTTATCCGTACGATATGTTCAATGAAGTTTTGCTTTTTGAAAATGCACATAATGAAAAAGCATGGAGAGAAATTTTCCCTGATTTTCTGCACACATTTCTTGATAAAGCAAGGTAAAAAAGCTGTGAAAATCTTGAAAATTTATATCTGTAAGTTTAAATAAGCGATAAAAGCAACAAAAAACGCTCTGCCTTTAAGACAGAGCGTAAATGCCGATATGTAACTATTAAAGAATAACCTCGCCGTCAACAGTACCGCTAAGACCTGCTGCGTTTGATTCATCGGTATCAATGTGCATTGCAGGAGCATAGCTTGGGCTTACCCTTACAACAACATCACCGAATGTTGTTGCTCTGCCTGTGTTTTCGCCAACCTTAACAGAAACAATCTGCTTATCGGTTACGCCAAATTCAGCGGCAGCTTCCGGAGTAAGGTGAATATGTCTTTTAGCAGCGATTACACCGCACTCAATTTCACACTCACCGACAGGACCTACAAGTTTGCAGCCCGGTGTACCTGCAATATCGCCTGATTCACGAACAGGAGCGGCAATGCCGAGTTTTCTTGCATCTGTAAGAGCAACCTCAACCTGTGTAGCGCTTCTTTCAGGGCCAAGAATTGACATCATCATTTCACCCTTAGGGCCAACAACCTTAACCTTTTCCGCACAGGCAAACTGACCGGGCTGAGAAAGATCTTTCTTTTTAGTGAGAGTTGCGTCTGCACCGAAAAGTGTTGCGAAAACTTCCTTTGTCACATGGATGTGACGAGCAGAGGTTTCTACCATAATTTTCATATTTTTTACCACCAATCATAAATAAATACAGCCAATGGCTTTGAATATATTTTACTACTAAATTATTTAAATTTCAACACATTTACGCTAATGTATTTAATTTTCGGACATATTTAGCGGTGAATTTTTAGTTTGGATATTTTAATTTCTAAAAATAAGGAATGATAAGAAAATGTATAGAACATGGGAAGAATTATACAGCGAGTGCAAAGCGTGCCAAAAGTGTGAACTTTGCAAAACACGCACAAATGTAGTTGTGGGCGTGGGAAATCCGAATGCCGATATTATGTTTATAGGCGAGGGCCCGGGAGAGAACGAGGACTTACAAGGCGAACCTTTTGTGGGCAGAGCAGGCAAACTGCTTGACAAGATGCTTGCTGCGGTTGACCTCGACAGAAACGAGAATATTTACATTGCAAATATTGTAAAATGCAGACCGCCGCAAAATCGTGATCCTAAACCCGAGGAACAGGAAATGTGCATTGCTTGGCTGCGCTCACAGGTAAAACTTATTAACCCTAAAATAATAGTTTGTCTTGGAAGAATTGCAGCGGCAAAACTTATTAAGCCTGACATAAAGATTACCAAAGAACACGGAATGTGGTTTAAAAAAGGTAATTTCGAAATGATGGCTATGCTGCATCCTGCCGCTGTTTTAAGAGATCCACGCAAAAAGCCCGAGGCTTTTGACGATTTTTTAAAATTGCGTGACAGACTTGAAGAATTAAATAAAGGAGAAGTTTAAAATGAATGAAACAGTAAACCTGATGATTACAAGAAGAAGCGTAAGAAAATTTAAATCGGATATGATTCCAAAAGAAATTATAGATGAAATCATTACAGCCGGTACATATGCGGCATCAGGCAGAAACAGTCAGTCACCTATCATTATTGCCGTTACTAATAAAGAATTAAGAGATAAAATTTCAAAAATTAATGCGGAGATTATGGGTAAATCCGACGGTTTTGACCCGTTCTACAATGCGCCCGTAATGCTCATAGTTCTTGCGGATAAAAGTGTGCCTACTTATCTTTATGACGGTTCGCTTGTAATGGGCAATCTTATGCTTGCCGCTCACGGACTCGGTATAGGCAGTTGTTGGATTCACCGTGCCAAAGAATTTTTTGAAAGGGAAGAGGGCAAAGATTTGCTCAAATCACTTGGCATAGAGGGCGATTATGAGGGTATCGGCAACTGTGCGCTCGGTTATGTTGACGGTAATTATCCCACAGAGCATCCACGCAAAGAAAACAGAGTTTTTTATGTAGATTAAGAGGTAAGTTCTATGATTATTCTTGCATCGGCATCTCCCCGCAGACAGGAGCTTTTAAAGCTGATTACCGAAAATTTTATTGTGATACCGTCCGATATAGACGAAGGTGTGCCAAATAATATTGAAACCGAAAAAAGTCCCGAATACCTTGCTGTGAAAAAGGCAAAGCATATATATGAAAACGGACATAGAAATGATGTTGTAATCGGTTGTGATACAGGAGTTTTTATTGACGGTAAAATGCTTGGCAAGCCTAAAAACAAAGAGGATGCAAAGCAAATGCTGACTGAACTTTCGGGCAGAAAGCACAAGGTAATTACAGGCTGTTGTATTTGTGCCAACAGTAAAGTAAACAGCTTTTCACAAGTTACAGAGGTTGAGTTTTACGAACTTACCGAAGAAGAAATCGAAAGCTATATTGCCACAGGAGAGCCGATGGACAAGGCAGGCTCATACGGAATACAGGGCAAAGGATCATTGCTTGTGAAAGGCATTGTCGGCGATTATTTTAATGTGGTAGGTTTGCCTGTTGCAAGGCTCAATAAAGAATTAAACGGATAGGATAAAATGAATATTGAATTTAAAAGAGTAACAAAAAAACTTCCCGAATATAAGCAAATCAAACAGTTGTATTTTTCGGCTTTTCCGTCCGAAGAAAGAGCACCGTTTTATTTGATGATAAAACGAACCAAAAGAGAAAATGTCGATTTTCTCGCAATTTATTGTGAGAAAAAATGGGTCGGAATGATTTATATAATTAATTATCTTGACCTTTCGTATGTTTTCTACTTTGCTCTTGATGACAGTCAAAGAGGGCAAGGAATAGGCTCTGCCGTGCTCCGAGAGATTCATAAACTTTACAGTGGCAGAAGATTTTTTCTTGCACTTGAACAGCTTGACAAAAATGCGGAAAATTATGCTCAACGCCTCAGCAGAAGCAGATTTTATCAGAAAAACGGACTTAAAAAGCTCAAAATTTCCATTAAAGAGGGAAATGTGCTTTATGACGCTATGGGATTCGGCGGAGAAGTAAAGCCTGAAGAATACAGAGAAATGATGAAAAATTACACAGGCTTTTTCTTTTCAATGCTCTATAAGGTTGAAATGTTTGAGAACTGATATTTTAAATTAGAACTGTCGCTGAACGAAAGGTGAAAGGCAATAAAATGATACTTGTAACAAAACAAAAAGTTCTGGGTGATTGCAAAATAAACTTTCGGATTGTTGTGTATTCAATACTGACAGCAGTCAGTGCCTTTTTTATGATTTTTCCATTTGCTTTTTCAAATGACATAAATATAAACACAATATTCCTTTTTGTTGTGCTGTTAGCATTAGTAGGTATTCCGTTCGGTTATGTGTTTGGCTTAAAAAATTTAATCAGAACCAAAGGAACGCTTTTATTAATGACGGCATCAGTATTTCGGTAGACAGAATTACCGATTTATATGCAAACTGCAATCAGACTTCAAGCGAAAGCAGAGCATATCAATTAACATTGGAACACTACTCGAGGCGAACCAAAAAGAATGTTTGCGTACCTACCCTTAATGAGTTTAGAAAGCTGAGAGAGGGCGACAGGTGTATTCTGGTGTTTTGCAAATGCAATAAAGAGCCTGTTGCAATATATCCCGGCAACGAATATGTAATTGATAAATCTTTGACAGACAAAATAGTTGATTTTTAGCAAAGCAAAAAAGCTATCACAAATCGATGTGATAGCTTTTTCAGCATTAATATTCAGTTGTTGGCAAGTGCTCTTTCGAGCCAGATGTCAGCAATATCCATTGCAACAAAAAGTCCGTGCTTTTCGCTTGATTTTACAAGCTTCTTTCTTGGTGAAAGGTCAGGGTCAGTGGCAAGTAACTGAACAGTAACTTTATCCGCAACCTGAAGTCCGTTTACCTCGTTTTTGCTTTTTACCTGAAGTCTGATAACATATGGTTCAGACATATTGCCGTAATAAATCTCATCGCCACACCTTACGAGCGGTCTGCCCTTATAGGTGGAAAATTCCTGAGCTGTTTTTTTAGCTTCTGCCACGAAGCATCAGTCCTTTCTAAACATTAAGGTAAGATTTTACGAGTGCTTCAAGTAAGTCGTCACGGTCAATTTTACTGATAATGTTGCGTGCGTTGTTGTAAGTTGTTATATATGTGGGATCCTCACTAAGAATATAGCCTACTATTTGGTTTATTGGGTTATAGCCCTTTTGTCTTAGAGCGTCATAAACGATGGTAAGACTTCTTTTAATAGCATCGTCCCGTTCCTCACCAAGTGAGAAAATCATAGTCTTATCCAACATACCGAAACACCTCCTGTAAATTATTCTTTTTATATTATATACTAAATCAGTTAATTTTTCAAGCCCATTTTCGTGAATTTTATGTGAATTGTTTAAATTTGCTATTTTGTTGGTTTTTATAAATCAAAAAGCCTCCCAGTTCAGGAAGGCTGTAGATTGTGCCACAAATATGTAGCACATAATCAGACATTAAGTCCGAAAGAAATAGAAATTGCGTCATTTATTTCGCTCATATAGTTTTGGTCAACCGAGCCCATTTTTTCTTTGAGTCGTTTTTTATCTATGGTGCGGACTTGTTCAAGCAAAACAACGCTGTCTTTGGCAAGTCCCGAAGAATCTGCATTGAGCGGAATGTGTGTGGGCAGATTTGCCTTTGACTGCTGACTTGTGATGGCCGCAGCTATAACGGTAGGACTGAATCGGTTTCCCACATCGTTCTGAACTATAAGTACGGGTCTTATTCCGCCTTGTTCAGAGCCTATCACCGGACTTAAATCTGCATAAAAAATATCCCCTCGTTTGATATTCAAGACTTTCACGCTCCAAATAATTAGATTACTGATATTTTTCCCTTTCCAAAAGTTTTTATACAGCTACTATATAATATTTTTGGGCGTAAAAATTGTGAAGGCTTTTAGTTTGCATTTTATTAACCAAGCTCGTATTGATTGCTGAAATCAATACGAAAATTTTTAGAATTTATTTGCGCAGATAATATATATCCGTTTTTATCTACGGAATATGTGCATTTGCCCTTTGAAGTTTCCAGTATATATGTATCGGATTCATTATTTTTTTGATAAAGAATTTCTCTCCCGTCACAAATCTCTGTTGCAACACAATGTATAAGTTGCAAAAGATTGTCATTTGGCAAATATGCCTCGTCTGCAGTACTTGTTAAGTCATCTATTTCAATGGATATTTCACCTCCGTCATTGCCGATTTTTAACCCGTCAACAGTTTGCGGTTTGTTAAAAACAAGTTCGGTTTGACCGTCATTTGCCGTTATACTTCCTCTTGCCGAAAAATCTCCTTTGCTTGCCGTAAAATCGGCATTAAAATTTGTAATTATACTTTTTTTAACTTCATTACTTTGGCAAGCAGAAAAAATTATTGCCATTAAGAAGAATAATACAAAAAGCCTTAGTTTTTTCATATTACGCCACACTCCTGTCTTTGCTTAATTATATGTAAAAAGCAAGGCAAAAATTATTTATACAAAAAATAAATGGCAACATAAATAACTTTAATTATCTATGCTGCCAATATTTAATTTGCTTTTGAATTGTCAATTAAAACAATCCATTTACCGTTTCTTTTTCCGCTTTCACGCTTTATAAAGCCTTTTTCCTGTAAAAGTACGGTTTTCCTTTTTATAGAGCGTTCTGATTTTCCTACCTTAACTGCTAAATCCTTTTGAGTGATTTGCGGATTTTCTTTTAACGCTTTTATGATTACTAAATCTTCAAGAGATAATTCCAAAGTGCCATTTTCTTTTCCAAAAGTGTCATTTTGGCACTTTGAAAATTTTTATTATAGTCGATGTGTAAATACCTGTTTTTTAAATCATGGTTTGCGTTTAATAAGAGATTATATTTTGATTCTAAATCAATATATGCGATTTGTGTAAAGGCACGCAGTTGCAAGTCATTATACATTTCATTTCACCTCTGTTATATACTTAAATTCATGTAAACTCGGTGTACTTTCTCCTTTGCTTACACACAAAGTAAAAGTTTTATAAGGATTATAACGCTTTATTAATGTATCTCCGTAAGAAGGATAAGTGTCAAATTTTTGTGAGCATTGTCTATAATTTTCAATATCAAAGAAATAACCGTTTATTACAAGTTTAAAACTATAACTCTTACTAATATTTTCAAATATCGTAACCAATTGTTCTTTACTTATATTATCATCACAGTAGATTGCCTTTACATACATACCGCTAACATTGTGCTTTTTAACAAACTCTTCAATTGATAAATTTGTATTGATTTCAGGCTTAATATCCGTAACTATTTCAACATCAACCGCACAGTCTATGTTATATTTATTAAAACTCTCTACAATATCATTTTGAACTTTATATGTCATAATATTGCTCACATAATCATCTGTTACATTGCCGTCATTATCTATTACAGCTGTAAACATCAGTTTAGGGGTATCTTTCGGATGCACATAAAGTGTTGCGGAATTAGTATCTATTCTGTTTCCTATGTATTCAGCCTCAAACTCCTCGTTGTATTTTTCATTCAGCCTTTCGCATACTGTATTTGACGTAGTCTTGTTGAAAGTGCCGAGCATTGAGCAAGCACCCATTGATAAAGAAAATCCTAATGTTAAAGTTAAAACAACTGCCTTTCCTATAAATTTTATCATTTTATTTCTCCCAACTTTTTGAAAATATAGTATTGTTTTTAATTTTATAAATATTACATTAGTTTCAAATAAGCTGTTGGAATCATATCTATCATATCGGTTGGCAGCATTGATATTTTACCGAGTTTTTCTGCGGCAAGGTCGCCGATTGTGCCGTGAAGAAATACTCCTGCCGCTGCTGCATTGATAGGGGATGCACCTTGAGCAAGCAGTGAGCCGATTATTCCTGACAAGACATCACCGCTGCCTCCGGTTGCCATTCCCGAATTGCCTGTGTGATTAATGTAAACTTCACCGTCAGGTGATGCTATTATTGTTCCCGCACCTTTTAAAACAGTTACTACACCGAATTTTTTTGCAAAATCAATCGCAGTATTTTCTCTGTTTGAATTAACCGTCTTTGGAGTTGAATGTAAAAGTCTTGCCATTTCGCCGGGATGAGGTGTAATAATGGCAGGCGCTTTTAAATTTTTAAGAATTTCCGGTTTATTGCAAATGCAGTTCAATGCGTCGGCATCAATCACAAGCGGTTCTTTACAATTTGTAATTACAGATTGTACTAAATTTTTTGTGTCATCACAAACCGAAAGTCCGCAGCCTATTACTACGGCAGAAGATTTTTCGCACATTTCAAGCAAAAAATCGGTGTTTTTACTTGAAATTACACCGTTTGAAGTTTCTTCAAGCGGATAATATACGCTTTCAAGAATATTTGTTGCACAGACAGGATAAATGCTTTTCGGTACGGCAATTTTTAATAAACCGATTCCGCATCTTAAGGCTGCCTTACCTGCCATAATTGCAGCGCCTGCCATTCCGTAACTGCCGCAAATGCACAGTAAACTGCCGAGAGTACCTTTATTGGAGTCATCGGGACGGTTAAAAACAGCCTTGTTAAAAAGCAATCTATCTGTTTCTTTCATAATTTAGCCTCTTTTGTAAAAAATCTTGAGTACAATGTCTTTCTTAAGATGACCTTTCATTGCATTGAGAATTTTCTCGTTAGGCGCAAATACAAGCAAAGTTTTGCCGTATGCCGCAGAATTAAAAACAGCATAATAGTTGTTTTCGTCATTAATATCGGCACAAGCCTCAATGCGCTTAGCAAATCGCATTGTATCAATTACTTTTTCATCTTTGTCAAGAATTTCAATGTCGCTTATCTGCAGTTTGCACATTGTTTTTCTTTTTCTTAGAGCAATAATCTTTGAAACCTCAATAATTCCGCCTGAAACCGAATATTCATATTCTACACGCTGAATACTGAAAACATACCAAACTATGTATATTCCTATAAGGAAAATAAAAAACGCCACATAGATAAGGTAAGCAAGTTGGAGCGGATATGCAAGCGCAATGCAAAGGGCGGGAATTGTTATAAGCAATGCTACCGATAAAATTTTAATGATAAGCTGTTTTGGCTTTTTAACTCTTTTTACAAGCTGTTCGTTAAATATTTCCAATTTTTTTACTCCTTTTTTAAGTAGATTAATAGTATAATAACATAATAAGCGTTTTTTTTCAATAAAACTATTGCAAAATCAAAAAGAAAATGATATTATACTAATGATAACACGCTGACGAAGAGAGTAGCGTTTTTTATGCCGAAAAGAGAGCGATGTCAAGGCTGAAAGCATTGTGCGGCGGAAATTGCGTGAAGTTCACTTCCGAGTGGTGAGGCTGAAATAGCAGTAGGTTTCAACGGCTGACTCCGTTACAGGTCGGGAAGTGTTTGCTTCTTTAAGCAAAAATCAGGGTGGTACCACGGATATTATTCGTCCCTGCGTAAGTGATTACGCAGGGATTTTTATTTTTACGGAGGTATGTATGAACGAGAAAATCATAAGCCTTATGGGCGAAATCAACGCCAAGGTTTCAGAAATTTCCGATCTTGTCGAGCTTGACAAGCTCAGAGTTGCTTATCTTGGTAAAAAGGGCAGTATTACTGCACTTTTAAAGGGTATGAAAGATCTTTCTCCGGATGAGAAAAAGGCTTTTGGCTCTGAAGTAAACCAGCTTAAGGCTATGGCGAGCGAAAAGATTGAGCAGAAAATCGAAGAACTTAAGAAGAAAGAGGTAGAAAGAGAAATTGCCTCTATGCGTCCTTTTGATATTACCGCTCCGTCAAATATTGTAAAAGGCTCATATCATCCAATCACACTTGTACAAAGACAGTGTGAGGCTATTTTTAAATCAATGGGCTTTACTGTAGAAGATTATTCTGAAATTGTAACCGATTACGAATGTTTTGAGTCACTTAACATTCCTAAGCATCACCCTGCAAGAGATATGCAGGATACTTATTATCTTGATAACGGTCAGCTTTTGAAGTCACAGACTTCTGCCGCACAGAACGCTATTCTTAAAAAATACGGTAAAAACCTTATTGAAAACGGTGTGCCGATTAAGGCAATTTTCCCGGGCAGATGTTTCAGAAATGAGGCAACCGACGCTTGTCACGAAAACACATTCTTCCAGATGGAGGGTGTAATGGTTGACAAAAATATTTCAATTTCAAACCTTATCTTCTTTATGAAAACTATGCTTTCGGAAGTTTTCCAAAAAGATATTAATGTACGATTAAGACCCGGATTTTTCCCATTCGTTGAACCGGGATTTGAGCTTGATATCAGTTGTCTTATTTGCGGCGGCGAGGGTTGTCCTTCATGTAAGCACAGCGGTTGGCTTGAGCTTTGCCCATGCGGTATGATTCATCCGAATGTACTTCGTGAGGGCGGTATTGACCCGGACGAGTACACAGGCTTTGCATTTGGTCTTGGCCTTACAAGACTTGCAATGATGAAGTACGGCATTAAAGACATCAGAGATTTGAACAGTGGCAGCTTAAAGGCATTGTCACAGTTTACAGACGATAAGTAAGGGGGAGAGTAGTAATGTTTTTATCAATGAACTGGATTTCAGACTTTGTTGATTTATCGGGACTTGACAAGGTTGAGCTTATTCATCAGTTTTCTCTCTCTACAGCCGAGGTGGAAAACGAAATTTTCTTCAAGGGTTCAGAATTAAGCGGTGTTGTTGTAGCTGAAATTAAATCAATTGAAAATCACCCTGATTCTAAGAAACTGCACTTACTCAAGGTTGACGCAGGTGAAAGCGAACTTGTTGATGTAGTTTGCGGTGCACCGAATGTAAGAGTAGGTATGAAAACCGCTTTCGCAAAGGTTGGCGCTAAACTCGGTGAAATTACCATCGCACCTCGTCCGCTCGCAGGTTATACTTCATACGGTATGTGCTGCAGTGAAGCGGAAATCGGAATCAGTGACGATAATTCGGGTATTATGGACATCACAGATGATGTTGCAAACGGTACAGATATTAAGGAGCTTTATCAGATTGATGATATTGTTTTTGAGGTAGACAACAAGTCACTTACAAACCGTCCTGACCTTTGGGGACATTACGGTATTGCAAGAGAGTTTGCCGCACTTTCGGGCAGAGCATTAAAGACGCTTGAGGTTGAAGATCTTACTCCGTACAATGAGCTTGCAAAGGTTGATATGAAGATTGAAGATCCGCTTTGTCAGCGTTACAGCTGTTTGCAGGTTGAGAACATCAAGAGAAATGTAAGCCCCGTAAATATGAGAATCAGACTTTACTACTGCGGTCTTCGTGGTATTAATTTCCTTGCTGACCTTACAAACTATCTTATGCTCGAAATGGGTCAGCCAATGCACGCTTTTGACTCAAGAAAAGTAGAGAAAATCCGCATTAAGCGTTTTGACAAGCCTTTTGTATTCCGTACACTTGACGGTGTTGACAGAAACATTGACGAAAATACACTTATGATCTGCAACGATAATACTCCTGTTGCAATCGCAGGTATTATGGGAGGCCTTGATTCGGAAATTGTTGACGATACAACAACTCTTACTCTTGAGTCTGCTACTTTTAATGCAGTATCGGTTCGTAAGTCAACAGTAAGACTTGCTCACAGAACAGACGCATCTATTCGCTACGAAAAGTGTCTTGACCCTGAAATGACAACTGTTGCAATCGCAAGATTTGTTAAACTTTTAAAGACATATGACAGCGATATTAAGGTGGTTTCAAGTCTTACAGACGAGTATGCTTTCCACTATGAAAAGATTACTCTTGAATTTGACAAGGCTTTTGTTGACCGCTATACAGGTATTGAAATCAGCAAAGAAAGAATCGTAAAAACTCTTGAAAGCCTCGGATTCGGTGTGCAGCTTGCAGGTGATGATTTCACAGTAACCGTTCCGTCATGGAGAGCTACAAAGGATGTTACAATCAAGGCTGACATCATTGAGGAAATCACAAGAATTTACGGTTATGATAACTTTGCCGTCCATACAACCCGTTCACCTCTTTATCCTGTAAGAACAGGCGAGTTAAAGAGTAATGAAGATAAAATCAAGGATATTCTTGTTCAGAGATATAATCTTCATGAAGTCCATTCATATGTATGGGCATATAATGACGAGCTTAAAGCACTTGGCATTGAAGTTGAAAACAATGTTAAGCTTGCAAACGCTACTAACCCTAACATTGAAACAATCAGAAATTCAATTATTCCTACACAGCTTTGTCAGGTTAAGTCAAATACTTCGTATTCAAATGATTTCGGTATTTTTGAAATTGGCAGAGTTGTAAAAGGTCTTGACGAAAACAATCTTTGCATTGAGCAGAAAAAACTTGCAATCACACTTTTCAGCAAAGTTAAGGATATTAAAACACTTTACTTTGAGCTTAGAGATATGCTTGTTGTACTTTCAGAGGACATTAAGCACAAATCGCTTGGCTTTAAGAAAGCAGAGCCGACACACAGCTATGAACACCCTGTGAACCTCTACACAATTATGATTGACAACGAGGAGATCGGTACAATCGGCATTGTGCACCCGACTGTTGGCAAAAAGCTTGATAAAAAAGCAAGCGTAGTATTTGCCGAGATTGATATGAACGCATTTACAGACGCTCAAACCGCTCCGATCGTTTACGATGAGCCGTCAAAATTCCCGCCGATTGATTATGATATCAGTGTAGTTGTTCCTGAAAAACTTTTCTTTGAGGATCTAAGCAAGTGCTGGATCGGAAAGGGCGAGGGTATCTTAAAGGGTACAAAAATTGTTGATACCTACGATACAGACACAGTACACAGTATCACAATCAGATTTGAATTTTCATCAGCCGAGAGAACTCTCTCATCAGCAGAGGTTCAGACTGTAATGGACGAAATCATTGCAGAACTTGCAAAAATCGGTGCAAATTTAAGATAATAAATTAAAACAACCGACCGTAATTAAATTTTACGGTCGGTTTTGCTGTATTGTTATATTGACAGTAAAAGAAATGATTTAAAAATAAAATATATGAAAAATTTACATATTATAAAAAGAAAACTACCGCAAACAATACTATTGCGGAAGGAAATCAAGAGGTTGAACCTGACGCTTAAAATATAAAATTAACTAAAAAATAATTAACAAAGGAGAAAACCAATATGTCAAGCAATAACAATCAGCTTAATGTACCACAGGCAAAGGAAGCAATGGAACGCTTTAAGATGGAATGTGCAAACGAAGTGGGCGTAAACCTCAAGCAGGGTTATAACGGCGATTTAACCTCAAGAGAAGCCGGTTCGGTAGGCGGACAGATGGTTAAAAAGATGATTGAATCATACGAAAACAGTATGAAATAATTTGATTTAATAAATAAATCATAAAAATATATCGGGGCATATGGCAACAGCTGTATGCTCCGATGTTTATTATGCAATATTATTCTTAAAATATCAGTTGATTTTCAAATTATGCTCTTTTATGTACTCCAAAAGTGCTCTGCAACCATTGTCAATGTCGGTGTAAGTAACATCAAAATTGCCTGTGTACCATGGATCTGCCACATCTCGTGAATAATTGGTAAACTCAAGCAGGCGGTGAATTTTCTTTTCATTGTCAAAACCGACTATCCGCTGTAAATTGCGCAAATTCATAGAATCCATAGCAATTATGTAATCATAATTTTTGTAATCGTCTTTGGTAATCTGCACAGCATGGTGTGAGGTGAACGGAATGTTCATTTCTGTTAATTTTGCCTTTGTTCCACGATGAATACCGTTGCCGATTTCCTCCGTACTTGTCGCAGATGAATTAATTAAAAATTTATCGGCAAGCTTGTTATCCGCAACAATTTTTTTCATTACAAATTCCGCCATAGGTGATCGGCAAATATTCCCATGGCACACAAACATTATTTTAATCAAAGTACAATTCCTCCCGATTTGCCATAAAATACCGTGATTTGCAAGGATATTTTGAATATAACAGGAATGAGTATCATTTTAACGTCTCCTCAAAACACGCAAATCTAGGCAAAATGTGGCATATTAGATTTTTCAAAAGTAGTCAAATAGTAGTCAGTTAGGGGGGCGCAGACTACTTCCAAAATCAACCTTATAACGATAACTTTTGAGTAGGGGGGTGCAAAATGGATTTTTGGTTGTTATAATTGCTTTGCAGAATTATAATTTGTTGATTTAAGCTATCATTTCGTATTTTAAACAGGTGTTCATCAAATCTTATTGGATTTTTAAGAAACAAGTGTAAATCACTTATATAATAATCCATTTTTATTTTTTTAGTTTCTTGGCTTTTAAGGCATCGTTTAGGAGCTATGTGTTTTTATTCAAATCTTATTTTCGTCCTTAACATAGAATTCTTCTTCGGTGTCCAAACAAACAGCTGCCAATCGACCGTTTTTTAAGTTGCATCCACAATCAATCGCAATATGATTATTTTTTCTGTAAACATATCCTGGTCTTGGATTTCCTTTAATTTTCTGCGTTGGGGTGTGTCCTGTTACAAGCTTCACATCAGTATAATACTGAACATCATATTTTGCTCTGCTCCAAACAAGTTCCTCTATTTCATAATCTTCTAAAGCTTTTTCAGGGCTAAAATTGCCAAGGCCACCGTGAACCAACAGATAATTTTTACCGTTTACGGTCAATTTTTTATATAGTTGCAAATCGTTTAAGAAATCTATAACCTCATATTTCATATCAAAATCTAAAGCTCGAAATTCATCGAGTGTTGTCTTGCTCCCGTTGCATTGCCATATCACTAAATTGTTTAGCATTTTTTCATTTAACTGATCTATTGACATCTCAGTAATTTCTTTCATAAGGAAAGGCAAGCACTGTAAAGCCATATATTCATGGTTACCTGCTATGCATATAGCATTTGGCATTTCCATAATTTTTATAAGTGCCTTGATTGGATGAGGGCCTCTATCAAGTATATCTCCTAAAATATAAAGCGTATCCGTATCCTTTAATTTGATCTTATCAAGCAAGTCCAAGAACATCTTATATTGCCCGTGAATGTCTGAAATAACATATGTAGCCATAAAATTACCTCCAAAATATTAATTTTACTCACGTAGTTCTGCATTGGGTCATAGCTTTGTCAAGAAAAGTGTGTAAGTTTTTTAAAAATCATAACAAATGTTAATGATTCAAATCATGTGCTCGTATTTTTCGATACGGGCACTGATTTTTTCATTTGTAGCCAGTTGATTTCTGACCATTGCCCAATTTTGAACCTTACTGCCATTCCACTTTTTGTAAAGTTCGGTTGTGCGTAAATAGAGCAATTTGAGTAGTGCGTTTTCGTTTGGAAAAGCACCCTTTTTTGTAACTTTTCTGAAACTTGAATTTATGCTTTCAACCGCATTGGTCGTATACATAACCTTACGAACGGCACTGCCGTAATAGAAAAGCTGCTCTATATGGTTGAAATTTCGTTTCCACACATCAACTGCTCCGGGATATTGTGACCACTCCTGACAGAACTGCTCAAAGGCTTTTCGAGAGGCTGTGAGGCTCGGTGCTCCGTAAACTTTTTTAAGCGATTGTGTGAATTTTTTGTAGTCCTTGCTTGGCACATATTTAATTGAATTTCGAATTAAATGTACGATACAACGCTGCACGACAACATCTTTAAATATCGCTTTTGCACCGTCTTCAAGACCGGAAACACCGTCTATACAGATAAACAATACGTCCTCCACACCCCGTGTTTTTAATTCATCAAATATTTGCATCCATGTGTGTTTGCTTTCGCTTTCGTTAAGCCACAAGCCTAAAATGTCTTTTTGACCATCTAAATCATAGCCTAAAATCGTATATACTGCATAATTTTTGCTCTCATACTCTTTTCTAATTGTAACATACATATAATCTGCAAACAGAAATGTGTACATCCTTTTCAAAGGTCTGTTTTGCCAATCGTCAAGTTTATCTAAAACGCAATCGGTTATTTGCGACAATGTTTCGTGCGATATTTCAAAGCCGTATATATCCTCAATCGTTTCGGCAATATCACGCTGGCTCATTCCTTTCGCATACATCGCCAAAATCTTTTCTTCAATCTCGGATACATCCTTTTGCCGCTTCGGTATAAGCTATGGTTCAAAGCTCGAATCACGGTCACGAGGTAATTTAATATCTACTTCGCCGGCACTCGTTTTGACCTTTTTGTTCGTGTAACCGTTGCATCGATTATCAGTCGTTTTTATGCCGTGGTCGTTGCTCTCATAGCCTAAGTAATTGTTCATTTCGCCTTGCAGAATTGCTTAAAACATCGGTCCGAAAATATCCTTTAATGCGTCTTGCATATCTGCAACGCTTTTCGGATTATAATGTTCGATAATTTGCTTTGCGAGGTTCTCGCCCGGTGTGCTTTCTCTCTTTTTTGCCATTTCGTTCATTCCTTTTTCCTTTCTTTCATTGTAGCACACTTTTTCCAAAATGCAAAAAGTGTGCAAGCTATTTTTCTAACTTACACACTTTATTTTACAAGCTCTTAAATGTTTGTCACTAAGTTTCTCTTTCCGATAACTTATAAATTTTTGTTCCAATGGATATGAGATTAAAAATTGTTTCAACTTGCTATTGCAATTTGCAAACTGAATAAAATGCACTAAAAATAATGATAAAAGAACTTAAAGATATTGAAAATAACTACAGTATGTGCTAAAATTAGACAAAAGAAAAGGATTCGGAAAACCGAATCCTCAAATCACACACTGTGATGGTTGCCTTAGCAACGGATAGAATGAATTTTTATTTGAACTCATAGTGTAAATCCAATAAGGTAATTAGATTATCTTAATAGTATTACAAAATAAATACTTTGTCAATAGAAAAGGAGGAAATTTATGAAGAATTTTAATGACGATTATTATGCAGGATTTGATATAGGAACGGATTCTGTCGGATATGCAGTAGCCGATACCGATTACAATCTCTGCAAATTTAAAGGCAATGCTATGTGGGGTGTTGATCTGTTTGAGGAGAGTAATTCAGCTGCTGAGAGAAGAACACTTAGATCGGCACGAAGAAGAGGTTTGAGAAAAAGAAACCGTATTGAATGGCTGCAAATGCTTTTTAATGAGGAGATTTCAAAATTTGACAATGCTTTTTATCAGAGATTAAAAGAAAGTTGTCTGTATCTTGATGACAAATCATCAAATGTTCCGTATGCGGTTTTTGCAGACGGTAATTACACCGATAAAGAATTCCATACAGACTACCCTACAATTTATCATCTTAGAAAAGAATTGATTAAGAGCTCACAACCACACGATATAAGACTTGTATATCTTGCGTTACATCATATTATAAAACACAGGGGACATTTCTTGTTTGATAATATGGGGTCTGATTTTGAAAGTGAATCCTCGTTTGAAGCTCTTTTTGACGATTTAAAACTTTACTTAAAAGAAGAATATGAAATTGAATTTGAGTGCAATGATTCGTTAAGATTTTCAGAAATATTAAAGGACAAAACATTGAAGAAAACTGCAAAATCGTCTGAATCATACAAGCTTTTCGGTTACAGTAAAAGAAATAATCCATACGAAACCGCATTGATAGATTTGATGTGTGGCAGAAAGGTTAAATTTTCCGATATGTTCGGTGATAAGTCTTTTGACAGTGAGGAAGTAAACGGTATTACCTTTGAAAGCGGTTATGACGATAATGAAAATACATACCGTGATTTGTTACAGGAAAAGTTTGAACTTATCGAAAAAGCAAAGGCGGTTTATGACTGGGCAATTCTTGCAGATATTTTGAATGGTGAAAAGTATATTTCCTTCGCAAAAGTCAAAACATATGAAGAACATAATTCTGATTTGAAAATGCTCAAAGATTTCGTTAAAGAGAAATGTAAATCGTTATATGGCGAAATTTTTAGAATTACAAAGGACAAGCTTGATAATTACACGGCATATTGCGGAAAGTACAAAGAAAACGGCAGAAACGGTGTGATTCAGTATCGTACAAATCAGGCGGATTTCTGCAAATATCTGAAGAAAAAGTTTGAAAAGCTTGACAAAACAGACTATGAAGAAATGTTTGATAAGATTGAAAATGGCACATTTATGCCGAAAATTGTCGTAAAAGATAACGGCGTTATTCCTATGCAGGTGAATAGGAGTGAGCTGAAAGCAATTTTGAAAAATGCTTCAACTTATCTTGAATTTCTTAATAAAAAAGATGAAAACGGAATTTCTGCAAGTGACAAGATAGTCAAAATTTTTGAATTCAGAATACCGTATTATGTAGGTCCGCTGAATAATCACAGCTTAAAATCGTGGCTTGTCAGAAGTGATGAAAAAATATATCCGTGGAATTTTGACAGTGTTGTTGACATAGAGCAATCGGCAGAGAATTTTATAAATAATCTGACTTCAAAATGTACATATCTTCCAACGAAGGATGTAATACCTAAGAATTCGATTTTATACAGTGCTTTTACGGTTCTTAATGAACTGAATAATTTAAGACTTGACGGAAAAAAGCCTGATGTAAGTCTTAAACAGGCGATATTTAACGACTTGTTTATGACGCATAAAAAGGTCAGAAGAAAAGATTTACTAAATTATTTAAAAAGTGAAAAAGGCATTACGCCCGATATCACAGGCATTGACGGTGATTTTAAGTCAAGTATGCGTTCTGCAATTGAAATGTCACAATTTAATCTGACCGACAGTGAAAAAGAGGACGCTATAAAAGCTATAACTGTATTTGGCGATGATAAAAAACTTTTAAGAAAGCGTTTAAAAAGGCAGCTCGATTCAAAATTATCGGATGAAGATATAATGAGAATTTCTAAACTTAAATACAAGGATTGGGGAAGATTATCAAAGGAGTTTCTTACCGAAGTTTATAATGTCGATGAAAAAAATACAGGCGAGTTGCAATTTAACATTATCCATGCACTATGGCAGACAAATGATAATCTTATGGAGCTGCTTGGCTCAAAATACGGTTTTGAACAGAGCAGACAAAACTACCTTGACGGTATTCAGACAGGGCAAAGCCTTGAGAAAATGGTGGAGAATCTCTATATTTCTCCTGCGGTAAAACGACCTGTGTATCAGTCTTTGAAAATTATGCATGAAATCAACAAAATTCAAGGTCATGCACCTAAAAAGATATTTGTTGAGATGACAAGAAAAGACGGTGTGAAAGGTGACAAAGGCCGTAAAGAGTCAAGAAAGACCAAACTTGTAGATTTATATAAAAAGTGCGGTGAGGATTCGGGTGAACTCTGGGAATCTCTTGAAAAAACACCTGATGATGAATTTAAAAGAGACAGACTGTATTTTTACTATACTCAATTCGGCAAGTGTATGTACACGGGAAAACCGATAAATCTGTCGGAATTGTACAATCAAAACATTTACGATGTGGATCATATTTTCCCTCGTTCAAAAGTTAAAGATGACAGCCTTGATAACCGTGTCCTTGTAAATAAACAGGTTAATGCTCACAAGGATAATACATATCCGCTTGACAGTTCAATTCGTGGAAAGATGAAAGGCTTCTGGCATTTGCTTATGGATAAAGGTCTTATTAGCAAGAAAAAGTACGAGAGGCTTACAAGGGCAACTCCCCTTTCAGACAGCGAACTTTCAGATTTTATTGCAAGACAGATTGTTGAAACATCTCAATCAACAAAAGCAGTTGCGTCACTTTTTAAAGAATTGTATCCCGATACTGAAATTGTGTATGTAAAAGCATCTTTGGTAAGTGAATTTAGAGATGAAAGCAGGGGCTTTGGATTTTTAAAATGCAGAGAAGTAAACGATTTTCACCATGCAAAGGATGCCTATTTAAATATTGTTGTCGGCAATGTGTATAACGAACGCTGTACACACAACAAATCTATATTTATTGAAGGCTTGAAAACTAAAGCTTATAGTCTTAACAAAATGTTCACTTATAATACACCGAACGCATGGTCAATTGATGATAATAAGTCAATCAAAATTGTCAGGAAGACTATGAACAAGAACAATATCCGCTTTATAAGGTATGCTTTAACAAGAAACGGTGAACTTTTCAAGAGAAAGCCTCTTAAAAAAGGAAGCGGACAGGTTTCGCTAAAACGGAACTCTCCGCTTTCGGATATCAGTAAATACGGAGGTTATGACAAGCCGGCATCTTCGTACTTTTCATTTGTTAAATACGAGGGCAAAAAGGGCAAAGAAATGCGTCAGCTTGTTGCAATTGATTCTTACATTAAGGCTCGGTATGAAGCAAACCCTGAAAAATATCTGAGTGAAAATCTTGGCTTGAAAAATCCGGTGGTTTTGATTCACGTTGTAAAATATAATGCCTGCATTGAAATTGACGGTTTCAGAATGCACATAAGCGGTAAAACGGGTAGTAGAATAATTTTCAAACCTGCTATGCAGTTAATTGTTAATTCTGATACAGAAAAATATATCAGAAATGTAGTTAAGTTAAATTCCAAGCCTGAAAATTACAATATTACAGAGCTTGACAAAGTGAGCACCGATGAGAATGTTGAGCTATTAGATATTTTGATTTCTAAGATGACAGAAACAATTTTAAAGGTTAAATTCGGTGATATGGGTGTTAAAATCGCAGCTCACCGTGATGCTTTTGAAAAACTGGATGTAAGAAAACAATGTTTCGTTTTAGAAGAAATACTTAAAATTATACATTGTAATGCTGTCTTAGGAAATCTTACATATATTGGTGAGGGTAGTTCTTCGGGAAGAGTTGGTTTAAATTCCGTATTGTCGGAGATTAAAGGTGTAAAGTCGATTTATCTTGTTCATCAGTCGGTAACAGGTTTATTTGAGAAGAAGATTGATTTGTTACATATGTAAGTTATCAGAAAAGAGGATATTTAGATGAGTTGGAGAACGGTAGTAATTACGAAAACATCCAAGCTGGATTACAGCATAGGACACCTTGTTGTGCGTGATGTTGAAAGCACGGTAAAGGTGCATATAAGTGAAATATGCAATAGAAGAATGTGATACTTCGCTTATAAGGTTTGCAGGAAAATGAGTTATAGATTTATGAGAATAATGGTTTTATTTGATTTGCCCGTTGAAACTCCTTTACAGAGGCATAACTACGGGAAATTCAGAAGATATTTAATAAAAAACGGTTTTATGATGATGCAGGAATCTGTGTATGTTAAGCTTGCGTTGAATCAGAATACGGCAGCGGCAATAATTGACGCTTTGAAAAAGAATAAACCGCCGGAAGGACTTGTTCAGATTTTGTATGTTTGCTTAACATTGAAAACTCAGTGCCGAAAGAAGTTTCTGAATACGAAAAACTTGTTGTAATTGATAATGATTTGTGCGAATTTTATTGACAATCATTATACAAATGTTATAAAATAACCTTATAGATTTGCCGTGCACAGTATAGTGGGTGCATTTTATTTTCAATTTGAGGTTTGAGAATAGTGTAAATCTATAAGGTAGTAAAACTCCTGTAATAGCCGACTTTGCATTAAATAGTTTGAGAATAGTGTAAATCTATAAGGTAGTAAAACCTTTGTTATTGTCTATCTGTAATGCTGTGTGTTTGAGAATAGTGTAAATCTATAAGGTAGTAAAACTGTAACATTTTCAGGTGCCTCAACTTCTGGTTTGAGAATAGTGTAAATCTATAAGGTAGTAAAACCTTGTCTAATGACTTTAGAGGCACTACTACGTTTGAGAATAGTGTAAATCTATAAGGTAGTAAAACTTTCACATAGTAAACAGGTAAGCCGTATCCGTTTGAGAATAGTGTAAATCTATAAGGTAGTAAAACACGAGGATTATACATACGATTAGACATATAGTTTGAGAATAGTGTAAATCTATAAGGTAGTAAAACACACACAGTTGTGCATTACATCCTCGTATAGTTTGAGAATAGTGTAAATCTATAAGGAGCTGTGAAAAAACAGCATTGCAAAAAACAATATGGCACATAACCGTTATCACTTTCGGTTATGTGCCTTTTGCGGTATAACAAATTTGTGAACAATACCACGATTGATTACAGTCCAAAACAAGGAAGATTTCAGTGCGCTAATTTCCAAAGTAAGTTCCGCCATGGAAGTTACTTTGGAGATTAACTATGTACTTTTCATTTAATTTTGCGGTAAATATGAATTGTATAATTCGTTTTATTGTGTTATTATGTAGTAAAATGGTGTGCAACATTGGTGTTTTGAAAAAAATTATGTTGCTGAAATTAAACTTGAAATAACTGACGGGTGGCATATGGTTCGCAAAGTTGACAAAACAAAGCTTCTGACTGTTGTCGGGATAATTATATTTCTGTTCGGAGGTGCGGTGAGAATTTTTTCTCATCTTACTTCCTCGGCAGACAATTATATTGAAAATTTTGATGTTATTATCTTTTCGGGACTTATTATAGGCTGGGGTGTGTCTGTTGAATATCGCATTGTTCAGAAGAATATACGAATCTGCCTTGTGATATCTGCGGCGCTTATGCTCTTGTGGATGGCTCTTCGTGCCATAAAATACAACAGCCCTGCCGACATCAACACATACGGACGGTATCTTTGGTATTCATATTACATAGCAATGGTGTTTTTGCCGCTTATGATGTTTTTTGCAATGCTGAATATCGGTAAGCCCGAAAATACAAATAACCGAAAATATTTTTTGATTATACCTGCCGCCGTTCTTGTGCTGCTTGTTATGACGAACGATTTTCATCAGCTTGCTTTTGTATTTGAACCCGATTTTCACAATTGGAACAAACAATACAGTTACGGGCCTGTTTACTATGTAATTGCAGTGTGGATTTTTATACTTGTACTTTCGTCAATTGTGCTTTCAATAAATCGATGCAGAATTTCCGCAACACGCAAAAAGCTGTGGATTCCGATTGTAATAATTATTGTCGCAATAATTTACACACTCTGGAATAATCTGAATCACGGATATTCGGGACTTAGAATTTACAATGTTCCCGAGGTGTTCTGTTTTGCCTCAATTGCTTTATGGGAAAGCCTTATTCAGATAGGTCTTGTGCCGTCAAATACGGGTTACGGCGATTTTTTCAATGCGTCAAATCTTAACACTCTCATATTTGACAATGATGGCAATGTGAAATACCGCTCAAAAAACGCAACAAATGTTTCAAAAGATGTTGTTCTGCAAAACGGTAAAAGTGTTGTGATTGATGAAAATATAATTCTTAAAAAGCATAATATAAAAGGCGGTAAGGTAGTTTGGACGGAAGATATATCGGCAATTAACCGAATTAACAGAGAACTTTCGGAAGTAAAGGAGCAGATTTCGGAATACAATGTAATCTTAAAATCAGAGGCAGAACTGAAAAAACGAAGAGCGACAGTAACCGAACAGAACAAGTTCTATGACAGTATAACCGAATTTATCCGTCCTCAGCTTTGCGACCTTGAAAATATACTCAAAAATATTGAAAACAACAGGGGAGATATTTCGGTTAGTTATGCCGGTGCCTGTGTTGTTAATGTCTACATCAAGAGAATAAGCAATCTGCTCATTATGGCAAAAAGCAGAAAAATGCTGAATGCTTTTGAGCTTGAAAACAGTATCCGAGAACTTGCCGAGTACATTTCTGTTTACGGAATTTCGTGTTCGTTTTTCAGTAATGTTTCGGGAGAAATTTCAGCCGAAAAAACGATTGCACTTTTTAAATTCATCGGGATTTTTATAAGGCGTATAATGAACTGCACAGATGCGTTGCTGTTTAATTTAAAAGTCAATGAGAGATTTATTGATTTAAAAATCAATTGTGACTGCAAAAATGAAATGAAAATTCCCGATGATTTACTTGACGATATTACAAAACTCGGCGGAAATGTCACCACGGAATATGACGCCGACACGCTGTTTGTGTTTGTTCGTATGCAAAGCGGAGGTGATGACATATGACATCCATCCTTGAAATGCGTTCGTTTGTTTGTGTTATATTGATGAGTGTGCAATTTGTTGTTGCCTGTGCGGCAATATACAACGCAACGCAATCTTTTCTTTATAAAATCAGGTTGTGGAAACCGATTTCAGCGGTTATAATCGCAGTAATCTCTTTGACAATGTTTTTGGTAAGTACTCAGGTCTTGAGTAAAATATATTATGATAACCAAATTAATAAAATGGCTGAATTTTTTGGCAGAATGCCGTTTGCTCTGTCTGTTGCCATAACGGCTTATTGTGCTGTAATGTCTGTGTACATAACGGTAAGGCTTCATCATTGCAGGAATACCGATATTACCGCAATGTCAATTAAAGAAAGCTTTGACGGCTTGCCGACAGGACTTTGCTATTTTGACGAAAACGGACTTGTTGTATTGAAAAATAACCTTATGGAAAGCATATGCCTTGAACTTACGGGTAAATCGCTTAATGTTGCAATGCCCTTCAGAGAGAAGATAAAAGAGGCTTCTCAATATGAAAATAACGGGGCATTTACAGTCAGATTAAAGGACGGCAGGGTTTTCAGCTTTTCGTTGTCGGAAGCGGAAATTTTTTCAAAACCGTATTTTCAGCTTGCGGCAACCGATATAACAGAGTTTACAAAGCTTACATCAACCTTGGAATATGAAATAGGCGAGTTAAAAAAGGTTAATGCTCATCTGAAAAAATACAATGAAATGGTCTGTGACCTGACAAGAGAAGAAGAAATTCTTCGCACAAAAGAGATAATTCATGACAGGCTCGGCAGTACGCTGATAACAACAAGAAGATATCTTGAAAACGGCACTCTGTCTGAAAATAACAGTAAATTACTTGAAATGTGGAAAAACAATATTTCTGTTCTGAATACCGCAGAGAATGATCGCAAAGACGAAAACTTTGCTAAGGATATTGAAAATGCCGCAAGGCTTGTCGGAATAACGCTTGAAACAGTCGGAAATCTTCCGACTGATAACAATGCAGTTGCACAGGTTCTGACTTTTGCAACAATGCAATGCCTTAACAATGCCGCAAGACACGCAAAAGCAGATAAAATGATTCTTGAAAGTCTTGACGACGGTGAAAAATATATTTTTAAATTTGCAAATAACGGCAGAAAACCGCCCCGAAAAATCAATGAGGGCGGCGGACTTTCTTCCGTAAGAAAAAAGGCGGAGCGAATCGGCGGAAGCATGAAAATATCGACTTCCGAATTTTTTGCTCTTGAAATCACAATACCGAAAAGCGAGGTGCTGCAGTATGACAAGAGTTCTGATAGTTGAAGATCAGTCAATGCCGAGAACTTTATTTGAAATGTATGTAAACCAAAGCGAAAACTATACGCTTGCGGGCTCAATAAGTAATGCCGATATGACGGATTATCATTGTGAAAATTCCGATGTTGACCTGATTTTAATGGATATATGCACATCAATGGGTGCAAACGGTCTTGAGGCGGCTGAAAGAATAAAAGCAAAGTTCCCGAAAATTAAGATAATCATTGTTACCTCAATGCCCGAATATTCCTATCTAAAGCGTGCCAAGGAAGCCGGAGTTGACAGCTTTTGGTACAAAGAGGTAAGTTCCGAACCTATTATTGAACTTATGGACAGAACAATGAACGGTGAGCGTGTGTTTCCCGACACAACACCGAAAATTAAATTTGGCAACGCAATGAGTACGGATTTTACCGAAAGGGAGCTTGAGGTTTTGCGTGAACTGACAAGCGGTGATACAAACACGGAAATTGCCAAAAGACTTTACATTGCTCCGGGTACTGTCAAGAACTATATACAGTATATGCTTGAAAAAACAGGCTTTAAGTCAAGAACAGAGCTTGCCGTAAAGGCAAGAGAGGCGGGACTTGTAATCCTTGACGATAGAATTAACGACAAATAAATACTTTTTTCTGAATATGTGACGTTTGGAACATATTTTTTTGCAGTTAAAACAGTATAATACAATTACAGGATATAACTGCTCAGACAGTGAATATCTTTTGTGCAAAACGCTCTCTTTGTCCGATTAATAATCAGGGACAAAGGTGCATAAAATTTATTATTTAATGACAGAATGAAAAACTATGGAGGCAAAAGGTTCAACTTTTCTTAAAGTAACGGGAAGCCTTATGATTGTATTTGGTGCTATTGCATTGATTGTGTCAATCATCGCCATTCCGGGAGTGGGCGAACAGCAGAAAGGGTTATTGGAGAATATCCAACAGCCATATTTTGCATAAGTCATTAACAAACGAATACCTTGCATCAGTGGGATATGATGACATATTCCACTTATACAAGGTACTGCACTCAAATTATTGAACCGCCGTGTACCGAACGGTACGCACGGTGGTGTGAGAGGACGGCTACTCAACTAATGGGTAGCCTCCTACTCGATTTTATGTTGTGAAATATGCCGTTTGGCACATTCATATTCTATCGCAAAATTGTACAATATAAGTGAAAGATATAGGTGAAAAGGGGTGATGTCCGTTGAAGAAAATTTTGCTCAGTGTTCAGAATTATTTGCTCAGTGAGGCTATTCAAAATGCCCTTGTAAAGAAGGGAAGATTTTGTATTGAAAATGTTTCACCGAATCAAAACGGGAAAATTCTCGATTTGTGCATTGCACAAAGAGTTGATGTTTTGCTTATGGATGTCACAAGACTTGTCGATTCAACTATTGAGAAACGGCTTGAGCTTTGTGGAAAAGTAAAGGAATATTTGCCAAACTGTAAAACGGCTCTGCTCTGTGACGAACAGGCATATCCCGACCTTGCCGACAGGGTTAAACAGGCAAAACAATTCGGGAAAATAAGCTCGTTTTTTTATTCATCCGTAACGGCAGATTATCTTGCCGCCGCACTTGACGCACTTTAATAAGGAGGTACTGTTTATGGGTATATTTGACAGCTTAAAAAATATGACAAATCAGACTGTAAAAAACAATGTTTCAAAGGCCGTTTCGGGAGCGGTAAACAATGCGATGCACAAAAGCAAAACATTTGTATTTGCCGATTATCCGAAAAATGCAGATGAACTCAAAAAAATGCCGGAGCTTGACTTTTCGTCACCTCTTTCAACAGCGGCATTTGCAATGCTTGTGTTGCTTGAATATGATGAAAGTCCGGAAAACACAATAGAAATGCTTAATGTATTAAAAGGACCTCAGCCGATGAACGGGATGGATATTCAGTTTTTGTGTGACAGAATCAAGGGCAGGGGATATATTCCTCGCTCGTATTTTGAGGGTTCATCCGTGAAGAACGATTATACACCGAATGTTCCGTACAAAATAACCGTTTCTGAGTATGCATATACCTATCAGAGTGAGGGTTATGCAAAGGTTCAGGTTCAGTCGTCGGGAGCAGACTCACCTCGTCCGATTGAGCTTCGCAGAAAGGGCAATCAATGGTTCTTGTGGCGCAATCTTGCACTCTCCGACATACGAACTCCCGCTTCGAATGATCCTTGGGCATAAAGGAGGGATTTTTATGAAAATCAAGAAAAAAGCAAAGCGTATTTCGAGTGTTGTTTTATGCTTTCTCATGCTGTTGACAACACTTCCTATAACAGCCATAACCGTAAATGCGGCGGCTCAGGCTTATATCAAATATATTGATACCGAGGTTTACATAGGAGATGTTCTTAACATTATCGTGGGAGTAAACGGCGGCAGTACAGATGAAACCTTTACATATCAATGGCAGGCAAAGTATCCGAGCCTAAGCTGGGTTAACCTCTCCGATAAAACCACCAGACCCGACTCGAAATTTTCGGGTGTTTTTACAGACCATCTTAAATTTCAGACCTACGCAGAACTTGTAGGACCTGACTCAGGGTGGAAAGATGTTGTCTTTAGATGTAAAGTAACGGGTTCAAAGAGCGGTACTTTTTATTCGGGAAAATGTAACTTTCCGGGACTTCTTGAGAAGACAGAAATTCCTACAATTGGATTTTTAGGCTTGGAGAAACCTGAACAGCGGAAAATCCCCTCAACTACGGCAACTCCGATAAACAGCACTTACTACAGTTTTGATTATATTGAGTGGTATGAGTACAAAAACAACAAAGTTGGCAGAAAGCTCAACGACGGAGAAGCTTTTGACAGCGGTATGTATTGTTGTCAGCTATACTTTAATATGAACAGAGGATATGCGGTTGCCAAGAACGCAGTATGTGGCTTGTACAACGACGACGGTCAGGCGACAATTCTTCAGGATGAAACCACAGGTCAATATTATATTTGGGCATATTACGTTGTTGCAGATAAATCACCTTCATTTTCACATCAGTACACTGAGGCAGAAATTATGAAAGGCAAAGAAAAAACTATATCGGTTACTGCCAACAATGCCGCAAGCTATCAGTGGCAGATGAAAGTAAGGAGAAGAACACCCACCGGTGTAACAAGAACTGTGTGGCGCAACATAAGTGACAACTCATCCACATCAAACAAATTTTCCTTCAAGGGTACAAAAACAAATGCTTTGACCATCAGACCGAATACGGATTTTGATGAAACTCATTTCAGGTGTGCTGTCACGGGTGAAAACGGTGATGTCATTTACAGTGTATCGGTTAAAGTGACGCAAGAGGTTAAGGCCAGAATTACAATGAACTTAAAAACAGGCGGCTCACCGGATGATACTATTACTGTTAAGGTGGATAGATACACTTTTGACGGCGTTTATAAGGGCGGCTTTGAAGATGATATGGAAAACAGTAATGCAAAACCCTTATATTTGGCTTTTGATACATCCCCAGGCAAATATGTCATTACTGTAAGCAAACCGCAGTGTATTGCAAGGGTGTATGAGATATATCTGTATAAAGACGATATTAGTTTTGATGTAAACATTACGGTTCCGTATGATGTCAATATGGACGGTGTTATTAATGTTATGGACGCAACCTTGCTTCAAATATACATTGCCGGACTTGAAGAAGTTGATGATTACACTTGCAAAATTGCAGACACAAACGGTGATGGCACAATATCAATTGTTGACGTTACAAATATTCAGAATAAAATCGTGAATCTTTTGTAAAGGAGAAAGTTTATGGGACTATTTGAAAAGAAATATTGTGACCTTTGCGGTGACAAGGTAAACGCCCTCACAAGGCAAAAGCTTTCAGACGGTTATCTTTGCAGCGACTGTAAGCACAAGCTCAGTTCGCTTTCATCAGGCTGGAAAAACAGAACATTAGCAGATGTTAAAACTCATCTTGAACAGCGTGAACAGAACAGACAGAAATATTCGGCATTTGTTCAGTCGGCAAGTGCCGGTACAAATGAAAAGCTTGTTGTAGATTTTAATAACAGGAAATTCTATTTTACAATAGGCAGAGATTTCAAAAACAGTAATCCTGAAATTTTTGATTTTTCACAGCTGCAGGACTTTTGGCTTGAGCTTGGATATACAACACTGCAGGATTCCGACCGTGACGGAATTCCTGATGAGTATGACCGTTATGATAACCGTCAGGGCAGGAACAGCGGTTTTGGCAGTCAGTTTGATACAACAAACTCATTTTCGGGGCAAAACGGTATGCTTGATGTTCCGCTTGCACTTCAGCCGTATGTTCGTAATACAAACACATCGTCATCGCCGCAAAGAATATCTTCTTTAAAAGCAAAATTCATCGTAAATCATCCGTTCATAACCGATATATCAATGTATGTTGATTCGTCAATCGGTACTGTAAGAAATGAGCTTATGAGAGCGTTTGATGACGGAATGCAGTTGATGAGACTGTGTGAACAAATAAAAAACGG
>ULTQ01000065.1_pt1 | contig 42816 bp, 55 predicted proteins | sample 1957731 | NCBI WGS metagenome assembly ULTQ01 (sample SAMEA4835738, study PRJEB28245) | human gut metagenome | biome: gut microbiome; material: fecal sample | place: Denmark | collected 2008 | reverse complement strand
GACCCTCCCATTTCTCCCTCTTTCCATCTGCAACAAAAAGAGCAAGGAAAGAAGGATGGCAGAATCCTATCCAAGGCAAGCCATCTAAAAAGTCAAAATCCTCTTCAGTCAACCATTTCTCTAAATCAGACCTAAAAGCCAGCCTGAGTTTCCGGTGCGTATGTAATCCATCCTTTTCCATCCCAAACAGCGAGTTTCCTCACCCCTCCATCTAAAAGCCAAATAAGGTCTCCCTTTTCTGCAGGAGGCAGACCCTTTCTCCTTTTCGTCTCATCTTTTACAAAGACTGGAATATTAAGTGCAGATTGATTCCCTCTTTCAGCCAGAGATGAAATCAGAATCGCTGCCCAAGATTTCCAGTCTTCATATTCACTCGGCGAAGGGAGACTTTCAAATTCCTTTCTCATCATAACCTTCCTTTCATTCTAGCGCCAAACAACTCTATGGCGGAAAGTTTCCAGATTGTTTCCGGCCCTTTATCCTCAATGCGGAATCGGAAGAACCTCGTGGTGAGTCTTGTCCAGCAAAGATTGTCAAAGTCCGAAAGTGGAAAAGCCTCCGTCCATTGCAGGGGGTCTTCCAGCCTATCCCTATAACCAATCTTAATAGTGGCTATAGTCGGCCCGAGATTCTTCAATTCCACATTAAAAGTGTCAATGTATTTCTGGTCTCGAGAACCAAGTTCAATATCCTTGCTTTCAATCCAGACTTCCTTCTCTCCCTTATTAGTTGAGATAAGAGTTCCGTCTACCCAAATCGTACCTAAACCTGAAACCATAACTTACCTCCATAACCGTGATAACCATAGCCATCATTACCATACCCAATCTTCCCTGTGGGGTTTTCAATCAAGGGAAGTTTACCATCACTTCTCTCCAGATTGGATGCGTTCTTCAAATCATCAATAAAGAGAACTCCATCTGAAGAAACCCAGTATTGTTTCCAAGAACAAACCCTATCCCAATCAAGTTGAGTCCAAGTGGAGTTCTCCAAATTAAAACCGAGACAAAAGATATCAGCATTGTCATCGGAGATAGCTGGAATGAAAAAGAAGATATGCTGAAGAATTTCCCAACTTCCACAAAAGCAAAGGGAACTTCTATTCAGGTCTAGCTTTTCATTCAACGTAGCACCAACGGAACCTCCATCAATATACTGAATACCAGAACCATCTGATACCCAAATACCAGAGGGACCGAAACCAAAGATACTCTTATTGGCAACACAGATTGCTCTCGAACTCCAAATGCCCGCACCTTCAAAAAGTTTCTTATAAGAGAAAATGTAAGGGCGAGAAATATATTGAACTATCACAACTTCATGCTGGGTGCAAAGAAGAGCAAAGTTCTCCAAAGCAGCTCCACCAATAATCTCCCCTTGAATATCACGAATAAAGAGGTCACCTGCCATATTATCTTCTCTCGGAGTCCAATCCTCAGGGTCATCATCAGAACACCAAAGAACGCTATCTTTACAGACCGCTATTATAAAGTTCTTCACCTTCAGAAGGAATTTAACCTTATAAGATTCAGGAAAGTCTGTTACCTTTTGAAAAGTCTTGTGAGGCCAGTAGGCTGGGTTATGGTCTTCAGTGGGTGAGCCGTCTTCGCCCAAAATAAATTCATTATCATCAAAGGGCTTCCAAATCCACAGTTTCCCATTATGTGCTGCCAGCATCCAATTTCCAAACGGCACAAAACTCCAATCACCAACAGACTTATCATCTTCATTAGTTACGATGGAAAGGTCAGCTGTCTTCAAATCATAAGTAAGAGCTGATGCATTGGTTCCTAGAAAAATCAAATCTCCAGTATTACAAACCGCATTAACCGGTACTCCTGCAGACACCAGTGGTATTTGCCCTGGGAGCGGCTGAAGAGTCTTGTCAATAAACAAGACTCCTCTTCCATCTTCCCAGAGTAAAGGCTTTTGGTCTGGCAGGTCAGGGGTATACCCCAACGCTAGGTCTTCAAACCGAGCAATCCTTTCACTCATCTTTTTTCACTCCTTTATTCCATTTAACCTTATATTCTTCCAAACAAGTTGCCATATCGAGCGGAGTCTTTATGAACCTATGACAGGTTATCGGACTCCGTGGAATCTCAACATATTCAACTCTAGTCCTTGTGCAACTGCTTAACAAGAGGAGAAGAAGAAATATCAGCATTCCAATCAAATTCCTTTTCCTTCTTAGAAAGCTTGATGAGCTCCTCTTTTCGCTTAGCGGCCTCCAATTCGCCATCCTTAATCTCCTTTCCCATTTTAAGAATTTGACTTTGGTAGTTCTTCTCTCTTTCAATCAAAACCTGATTGTCTTTCCACAGATTATATGTGCAATGTGAGAGGAAAAGAAGAGACATCACTGTTAAGCCAACAACGATGATATGATATAACATAGCACACCTCCGATAAAGCCACCCCACAGCCATTCACCCCAATTCCATCCAGCCTTACCAAGCGGCCAGACTTTCTCAGCCAGACTTCCACAGGCATAAAATGGTGCCATAGAAAGACCAACAAACATAACAAGGAGGGAATTCAAATACAGTCCCCAGAGGAATGCCATACACAAACCTGTAAGAGCGGTTCCGCAGAAACCAAACAACCAAGGGTTCTCATAAAGATAAACCGACTTTCCATTATGAGAGATTCGAGCGGAATATAAGAGGTCATCAATCAATTCATTCTCTCTATCTTTTTCAGGGTCTACAGGGGAATTCGGATTTACAAGGTGTCCAATATACACTCCCCAGCCGAACATTTGATGTGAGGCATAGAAAGCAATAAAGCCTACAAGAAGATTCACCTCAAGGTAAAACCAGCAAACCAGTGCCATAAATACCGCCCACCAGATTTTATTTGCAGGAACCTTATCTTTCCAAAGTCCACCTCGAATTCGCCACAACAGAGAGGAAACGGCTCCCACTCCAATTATACTTAAAACATCAATCCAGTTCATTTCTTTTCTCCTTTCTAAGGTATGAATATTCTTTTTCCACTCTTCGGAGGAACAACCTGCAAATGGCACCAGCCCTTAGTATGCATGGGACTTTCAAGCCACAAACCGCAGTCCTCCAAAAGTTTAAGATTAGTCTGGCAGAAAACATCCAGACTTTCATCTGGGTCAGCGAAATCAGCCGCCAGACATTTCATATGGTTACTCCTTTTCGCCCCACCGACCAAAGCATTATGCGCCGGACTCCGATAGCCTGAGGTAACTATCATCGGTTTTCCCCAGACAGCACGGAACCTATTCAGCGCAGTAAGAAGTTTCTCCAGATTCCCTTCAAGGCTTGCATCAATCGTCTGACCTTTCAAAATCTCTTCTCTTTCAATCATCCAACACCTCCAAACATAAATGAAATACAAGTCCAAAGAAGTTGAAACCCCTTCGCGAATTTTTCAGAATGCTCAGGGTAGAGAAGGGAAAGAATGGTGTAAGCGATAAATGAAAACAGCACAAGAAGGAAAGTATATTTGAATCTACTCATAGGTTTTGACATCTTTAATATTCCCATCTTTATCTTGTACAATTGTCTGGTAGACTATCTTTGGAGGCTCAGAAGAAATCTTCTTTCCATCCTTAGGAAAAGCCTTATCCACCACAGCATTTTTAATAACCAGCACGTCTGACTGAATCCACAAGAGAACATTCTTAGTTTCAATACCTTCTTTTTCCAAGGCGGAAACGCGCCTCCTCAAGTCTTTGTATGATTCAATCGTCTCGAGAACCTTCCAGCTGGAAATACTCAAATAGGCTACAATGATAATAAAGGTGACTATTAAATTAAAGTTGATTCGTACTCGCCAAGATAGCCTTGAAAGTTCCTCCATAGCAGCATCTTTTGCAATATCCTTAAGCATCATCTTTCTCCTCTCTTCTCTTCTTTCTTTCATTGTATAGGGTAAAAAAGAAACTGGCAAGATATTTCCTGCCAGTCCCTCAAAAGAAACATCATTATTTCTTTCTTAAATCGCCCCTTCTGTTCTGATTGTTACTGTTGCTAATGGATTAGCTACAGAATCTGTTTCAAGCCAAGCACCGTCCTTTGTAGTAGCCTGAAATGACCAACCAATCAGGTCGCCATTAGATACTTTAGCCTTCATTGTTGGTACTTTAAGAGCATTGTCAACAGTGTTTTCAGACATTGTAACACTCACACGAGAGCCTTGTATTTCCTTGCCATTGTTTGTAAGGAAGAAGTACACAACCTCGCCAAGAGTATTGACACGCAGATTGACAACAGCATCTACTTCAATATTAGCATCATCATAGAAAGCCCAATCGTTCTCAACACCACCAACATCTTTGCCTTCTACCTTTTTCCACGGTGTTAAGTCAGCCGGAATACTACCTTCTTTGAGTTTACCAATAGGCAACTTGTTCGGCGTATCTGTACCACTGAAACGATATGACTGTAGTCCTTCAAGAGGCGTCCACGTTGTTACCTTATCATTTCTCCAAGACATCTGCTTTTCTTCAACAGCCTTAAAGCCTTTGACAACCCAAACAGTTCTTGGATTCTCAACAGCAATGGTAAAGCCATGAACAGATACTTCCATAGGATTAGCAACCTCAATAGGTGTCAAGAGGAAAGCAACATTAACGGCATCGTCAGGCACTGTAAACATCTTAGAGGATGCTTGTCTTTCTGCGCTCTGAGCCATAAACTGACTATCAACAGCTTCCCAACCAGCCTCGAATACATCAGAAGCATTTACGTTATCTGTAATAATCTTGGTTGTGTAAGCATCAGGATTGCCTGTCCATTTAACCATTTGAATGTTGAAAGCACCTTGAGGGTTTGTGATAATAGCATCAACAGATACTTCTTGTCCTCTTAACAATCGTGTCATTTCTGCATCAAAGATTTTACCCCAGTTGAAGAAACACAACTCACCTTCAAAACTAGAGAACGTGATAGTATTGTTAGCGACCTCTACATTCATCTTGTATTTGTTGTAGAAGTGTGAACCGTCTGCATCTGTTTCTCCTTGCTCAGCTTCCCCAACAGTCTTTGGCATATCGTAAGAAGAGATGAACTTAGTTGAATACAGTTCGCCAAGATAACGCTTAGCAAACATAATGCTCTCGCCAGTGTCCAACTCATACTTCAACAAGGTTTCAGATACCTCGTCACCATCAAGAGCAACAACTATAAAGCAACTATTGCCAGAAGTGTAATCATTCATAAAGATTGTTGTGTCCTCCGGGAAGCTTGTGGCAACACGAACCTGTAAGTACGTCAAAGCCTTAGCCTTAACAACACCCATAGCACGCAACACGTCTAGCTTATCGCCCTCTTTATAGGTTTTATACACAGCCAACGGAGCGCCGTTCTCATCTCTAATAGGCAATCCAGTAGCTTTATCAATGATTGACAATTCTACAAAACCATCAGCAGGAGCACGTCCACGCATAGAGATTCTTGCCAAAGTAAGATAAGGTGTGCCACCAGTTACATTAGGGTCTTTGCCATCGTACTCTTGAATACCAACAGACTTTTCAGCCATACGAATATCCATCATATTAGTACGAACAGCAGACACAACGTTATCAAACCACACAATGCCTTTATGAACAGGAGCAGAACCTCTACCAACAATTTCCTCAGGAATGCTTAGGCTCGCATAATATGATACAGGTCTGGTGTCAGTATCCTGAACTTCGACAATCACACCATTCTTGTTAGGGTCTGTATAGCCAGTAAAACCTTTGCCGAACTTGATATTAGCAGTATTGTTTCTATTAGCAGACGGATTAACTTCCACCTCAATATTTATACCATCTTCAATTTCTAATGGTGCAGTATAAACATCCCAAGATTTTTTAGAAACATCTGCAATAAATTCGATAACGTCTTTACTTTGAAGCGTATAAGAACTATTAACACCCTCAATAAACTCGTTATTGGCTGAGCTAATATTTACAGTATCGCTAGACACATTATCTATTTTAACAATCTGTGTTTTAGTTATAGCAGGTAAGATTACATTAACGCCAGTAGTAGGACGAATTAAAGAAATGTCAGCATCACTAACAATTAAATCATCAGTACCACTGCTTTCTTTATAATCGTATGTAGTATTTTTAATTACCTTGCCAGCCTGTTTGAATAATTCGTATTCTCGGCTGACTTTGTGCTTGAAGTCATCTAAGGTCATACCAGTTTGTGTAGATTTCTTGTTATCAAAACCAATCTGAGCCTTAGCATCAACATAGTCTTGCAAACTTGCCACACCTTGCTGATAAGATGCGAATACAGTGTCAGAACCTGCCGCATAGAGTCTTTCACGAGTTGCAGAGATTTCATCATCAGTTAGTGCAGGCTTTGGAATAATATTACCGCCTTTATAAAGCAAAGAACCATCTTCTAGTCCTGCCTTTTCCTGAGCTGAGATAAGTTTGTCGCCATCTTTAAGGTCGCCGAGGTAGTCAACAACAGACACAGTGCCGTCAGTCTTTATAATGTCTTTGCCTCGGTTGTCTGCAATCTGTTTCCAACCATTATCAAACACAACAGCCTTGCCAGCTTCCTTTACAGGCGGAACATCAAAAGTTGCATTGGCAGGCAACAACCAAACATCTTTACCGAGTCTTTCGCTTGCTCTGGGGTCTTTTCGAGCCTCAGCCTCAGCGGTAAACTCTTTTGTTTCTTTGTCGTAAAAATAAACTTTCATAACTATCTCCTAGTATTTGATAATGATTAAAGTCTGTAATGCAGGCGGCTGAACAGTAGATGATTTGCCATAAATTGCGTTTGATTTGCTTGCATCGAAGCTAGGGGTGATTATATAGCCGGACCATTGGGAAGCACCAACATACGAATCGGCAGTAGCCTTACTTTCCGAAAAAGCCCCTGTTTTCGTATTCGTGCTTCCCCTAAAGGCGGAAAGAGTACCTTTAATATTTGGCAACCCCGCGGCTTTAACAGTACCTGAACTTGAACCACCCCAAAAAGTCTTATTAATAAAGTTTGGCAGATTAAATGTCTTTGAACCATCTCCTGAACCGTATTTGGTGTTAATAACCGCAAACAACTCAGTATAATCTTTTCGATTGACAGCAGCACCGTCACAGACAAGCCAACCATCGGGAGGAGTATTTGCGGCATAGGGAACAATTGAACCAACAGGTACAATGCTTAGGTTTGCAATCGCTGCATCAATCTTATCCCAGTTTCCGTTGACTGCAGTTGTCCAAGGGCGAGTACCCTCGGCAGGCTTTTCGAGTTTGATATTTGGAGTTTGAACCATCTCTTCTCTCCTCTCAGTATTTAATACACATCATCACTTTATAGGCAGGTGGCTGAACAGTAGCGGACTTTCCATACAGAGTTTCCTTAGACATTCTGGAAGCATCGAAAGAAACTTTACCTGCAGTACCTGAACCGTATGTATGAGAAGACCCATTGTGTACTGTACCAGAACCCACTGTTTTGAAAGCACCAGAAGCTGAAACAGCTCCAATAAACTGCATAGCTTGAAAATCACCTTTAATATTTGGCAGTCCAGCTTCAACTTTCTTCCCAGCTTCCGTAGCACCCCAAATCGTTCTATCTCTAAAATCAGGCACATTGAAAGTTTTACTCTTATCTCCTTCGCCATAAGTAGTACCGATTGCATCAAACAGACGCTTGTAATCTTCTCTACTCACCGCTCGGCCATCACAGAGCAGAAAACCCTTTGGCACCTTTTTGCCTGCAAAAGGTAACACCATACCAACCAACCAGCTGTCAAGGATATCCCAGTTCTCATTGACCGGTGTATGCCAGTCGATGTCTCCTTCAGCTGGCTTGTTTAATTCCAGACTCTCAGTCTTTTCTAAATCCGCCATCTCTTTTCTCCTATTCTCCAATCGTGATTTCCCAGTTTATACGAATATAGGTACCGTTTTTGACAGTGAACTGCTGGAGCGGTAAAAACCTTGCAAGCATCCGTCCACCATCTCCATCACTTTGAAACAGTCCTACTTCCTTACAAACCTTCGAACCACTTCCACTCACAGTCAACTCTCCACTCCAAGTAAGAATATTCTCCCTTCTCGTTCGAGTCGCATTCAATTGACCAACCGCACTTCCCTGCAAAGCGGTCATTCCTTCCTGAGTTACAGCCGCAGAATCTCCAAGCTTGAAAAGGGAAGGAAGAGCTGCGGTGCCATCATCCAGTCGCTCAGCGAGCAACTTCAAACCATCTGCCACAACTCTATTCTTCCCCTCAGCAATCAAGGAGTCATCCTGCCAAATCTTAACCCAGCCTTTTACCGGTAAACCTGGCATGAGACCCTCCTACGCTTTCGGTTTGTTTTCAAACTTGTAGGTCCAATAGATTTTAATCTCATCATCAGCACCCTTGGTGTAAGTACCAGTCAGAGCTCTCGACCACATAATCCCAGCGGAATCAGCAGTGAAAATCCCTGTCTCTTCCCAAACACCAGTAGCCTCACCAGCCAAGAAGGTCGCAGCATACTTCACACTTGCCGCAGTGATTTCAGAAGACTCAAAAGGTTTTCTTCCGAGTTCACTCCCTTTCAGGGCAGTATCGCCAATAACAGGCTCGGTATTTGAAGTCCCCACTGCAATATGTGATGGAACAGCACCGCTTTTATCCTTCACGAGTTTAGCAAGTTCATTCAAACCTGTCTGTACAAAAATATTATGATTCTCGAAAACGGTTTTACCTGTCTTCAGATCAACACCTTTCACGGAACCACTAACAATAAAATTACCTATCATAGTCCATAACCTCCAATTCCAAATAGTGTTCGGCCATATCCGGCCTCAACAAAAAGTTCATCACTGCCGAGAACAGCATCCTCAGAAGGCAGATGCCCTTCAAGTGAAGTCTTAGCTTCTCCCAAAGCGCCCTCTTTTCCTTTAGAATACACAGAAAGATTGACACTGTCAAGAGGAATCCCGAAAGTAGTAAAATAAATCTTTCTCAAGCTATTAAGTACCACAATCTCACTCGGGGTGAGAACACTTTCCAAGCGCTTTTTAATATCCGCTACCTCGGCAACCGAACTCAGAGCGACCAAATGTTCCAGTTCCCGAATAGTGGACAACCCTGACCAAGTACTGCACTCCAAGACAGAAGTAAGCTTTTTCAGGGCAGAAAGTGCTTCCTCATCTTCCAAGGCCAGCCTATCCATCTCACGCACAAAGAGCATCCGTTTGCCAAGCGAGAAACACCCTGTTCCCGGCCGAACAGCATGAAAGTCTGTATCACTACCAGGATTAAGGGGAATCGCCCAATGACATCCTAAAGGACTTTTTCTTCCATCCCAATCAGCCATCTCAAATTCCTCCAAAAGTTCCTGTCTCAGTTCCTCTTCTCAGTTCCGCATCAGCAATATGCAGAGTCTTCAAGCCAATCTCTGTCAACCGTCCATAAGAATCAAACCAAGAAGATTCTCTACAATACGCTGCAAGGTTCTGCATAGTCATTCCAAGGAGTGCCTGAAAGCCGTGTTCCAGCATCAGATTAGTTCCACCATCTTCCATCTCACTTCTCTGAGTGAATCTATTATACCAGAGAAAACCTTCCGTATCTTCCTTCACATTCCCATCCAGCCAAAGAATCTTATTGCCCTGATTCCAAAATCCCAGTGGTGTTTTGAATTTGGAGAAGGAGAACTCCGAAGGGTCTTGTTCCTGCAGGGTTCTTGCACAATCCTCAAATCCTGAAGTGGAAAGATTGAGAGCAATAAGGGATTTAAAGTCATTAGGAAGTTCGAGAAGATTAGGGTTCTCTGAATCCGCTCGGATGAGGAACTTCAAAAGAACCTCATTCCATTTGTAAGAATAATTCTGTTCGAGAGTTCGTAAAGATTGAAACACCTTCTGAGGAATTATTTTATCCAAGGTGTTTCCCTTATTTGCCTCATCTCGAACGGCATCATAAAAGTCTGCCCAAGTAATTACAGTCATAAGCCGTCTCTCCTCAAATTGAATAACAAAAAAGGGAGGGAGGCTGTAACACCTCACCTCCCCAGCCACCGTCAGGCAACTTTACTAAGCACCCGCACCAGCTTTCGTGGTAACTTCGCCAATCACTTCGGTCTTGACAATTCTATCAGCTGCGTGAGCCAAGTTCTTAATCAAGCCGTGGTTCTCAAGCTGTTCAATCTTGATTGAGCATTCAGCCAAGTAACCAGACTTACTTCCATCCATACCAACTTCAGTCAAGTTAGCTTGATATTGAAGGTCACGTCCATCCAAGTAGACATATTTAACTCTTGCCATATCGAGAACGAAAGCGTAAGAGTCAAAACCGTAGGACGGAGAAGCTTCATTCAAACCTGTTGAAGCACTCTGAGAGAACAACGGACAGGTTTTGAACACAAGAGTACCGAACGGAGTTACCAATCTGGAAACGTTCATTCCATACTCTTTAGTTTGAGGTGTCCAAGTCCAAGTAGATTCAGAGGCATTGCGGATAATTCTCTGAAGGGTCAACAAAGCCAAGTCCCCGCAGAAAACCATCTTCTCAGAAGAACCATATTTGAAAAGGTCTTTAATCCAGCCTTCCAAATCTGAGAAGGAAATACCATCCTTGAAAGCAGTCTTCGAGGCATCAAAAACATTGGATGCCGGAAGTTGGCTCATAACACCACCCATCGTACGACGAGGCTTACCTTCGAAAGTATCTTGGTTTCTATTCGAGAACCACATCGAACGTTCAATATCAATGGAGATATATTCAAGAGCTTCTCTCTTAGCCTCTTTTTCAGCATCACCAGTTCTCAACTTAGTCTTCTGAGCCGTACCAGTCATCTCCAGCGTTCTACGGAAGATTTGAGTGTAGTTATAACGCTTGAAGGGGTCATAACCTTGACCAGTCGGAGCCTTCGAACCTTCTTCAAAAGAGGTCCCGATGACGAGCAAGTTTGCCTTGGCAGGAATAGTCTTAGCAGTAGTACCTGCAAAAGCACGAACAACTTCCAAGGAAGTATCACTTGACGGGTCATTCTTCACAATCAAGATTTCCCCAGTAGCCTCAACAAACAACATTGTCTTAGCAACTACTGAAAGGGCACCTGCTTTAATCGGAACAGTGGTAGTTGAAGTGGAGGCAACACCAGCTTCACAATAGAGGCGTCTGGCATCCAATCTCTTTTCAAACCAGTTAAATTCAGGGTCGTTAGTTGATTCTTTCTTCATCTGGGAAGTCAAAGCGAACAGCGGAAACTCCCCATTAGGATATTGGAGCAGAATACCTTCCCTCCAATTCTTCGGTCTTACATCAGCACCGAAGTTTTCAGTATGGCGCAAACCTGCAATAGCCATTTCTTTTCTCCTTAAAATTCATTATACAAGACATCCAAAATAGCATCCGTCGAATTCGGGTCAGTATTCTGGGGTTTAACAGCAGGCGGTGTAACCGTCGGCTTTATTGTTTTCGGCGCAACAGAGGGTTTTGGTGAAATCCCTTGTGCATAAGCAGCGAGAACACTTTTCACTCTATTCCCAACCTCATTACGAATTTGGGTAGTCCAGGTTTTTGCACCAGTTTCTCTTTGCACCGATTGAATAGTAGCTCGGATGATAGGAGCAAACTCAGGCTTATTCAGTTCCGGAAAGGAAGAATAAAAGTCTTCTCGAAGATTTTTCGCAGAGGAAACAGAAGCTTCTCTCTGAGACACCAAGTAATCAACAACTCTCGGAATTGCATTAAAGTTACTTCGTGTCCACTTGCCCAGACTTTCCATAATATTATTATGAACTGTCGTGGCAATTCCAGATGCAAAACCTTGAAGAGCCGTCACTCTTTCTTCATCAGCTACCTCAGGATTGAAAAGGGCATTATAAAGTTTCGGTGAGATATTGAAAGAATAGTCAGAAAATTCTTTCTTTCTAAAGACCTTCTCATCTTCATCCTCTTCCTTTTTAGCCTTTTCTTCCATTTTCTTCTCTCCTTTTTGAGAAGAGACAGCGGAAAGAGCTTGAAGTGCTTGAGCCAACAACTCTTCACTCGAGGGAACTTTCTTCGCAGGAGCAGGAGCAGCAGGCACTTCATTCTCTTTAGAGCCATCTTTTTCATCAGACTCTCCAGTTGAACCTTCACCAGACCCGCCAAGGACGTCAGAACCAGAAACAGAACCAGGTTCATTTCCCTCTTTTCCTTCCTTTCCTTCTTGAGTCCCTTCAGTACCAGTCTCTTGCTGAGGTTTCTCTTCCGGCTTTGAAGCCTCTACGGAAGGTTCGGCACCGCCAGTTCCCTCTTCAGCTCCATCACCGAAATCCATTGAGAAGATATCCATCAAATCAGAGCCACCATTACCAGCATCTCTTCCATCGATGTCCCTCAAAATTTCAAATCTTTTTACGAATTTCATCTCTTATCCTCATTATCAGTTGATTCTTCCTTTATTCCAAGAGCCTTCGATTGATTCACCAAATCCTCAGCAAGGTCAATGACCAATCTCATTCCTCTCAGTTGATTCTGCATTTTCACAGCCATCTTTCGCTGCTCCTCATCCAGAAGTTCTATACTAGAAAACATAACCAATTTTTCTGAGATTGTCAATTCTAAATATTCAAGAAAAAGCAAAAATCTTTTGTCAGTTAGAAGGGAGAGAAGTTCATCCCTCCTACTCCCTTCAAAAGGCAAAATCTTTCTCAGCTTTCTTTCTCTCTTTCTTTCCTTAAAACGCTTGAGAAAAGTCCACACCATTCATACCTCCCATTGGAACAAGGTTTCCACTCTGCACTCCAGCCGCAATTTGTTCAGGGCTTTGTGCCTGAATACGGAACTGGTCAATATTTTCAGCACCACCCAACTTCGCAACGAACTCAAAAATCTTACCCAGGTCGTATTGACCAACCAGCATCTGATTGCCTGCCACGAATTGAAGAGCCTGTTGCCAAATATCGAAGAGTGCAATCTTATCAAGTGGCAACGAGCCATCGTGAATAGGAAAATAAAAGTCCCCAGCCACACCAGATGCATTAATCGTAACCGGCTTTTCAGCCCCCTGAGTTCCCAGCACATCAATCTGGAAATCTTCAGAAAGATACTGTTGAAGGTTGAGACTCCACTGAAGACCCAAATTACAGAGGGACGCTCCGGAAATAAATTGAGCGTGGTGGGCAAGTCGGGAACTTGCGGCTTCCACAGTCGCCCTAATTTCCGTTGCAGTCTTTCGTCCACCGGAATCCTGCAGACCTCTCACATTATCCGAGACCGCAGAAATGTCATTACCAATCCGCATTAAGTGCTGAATATCTCCAACATGACCAGAGGTAACATCACTAATCGCAAGTTGCTTGAAGTAAACCGCAGGGTCTACACCAAAAGCTTTGGGCTTCATTCTAATAAGTTTACCTGGTTTATCACTCTTCAGGTCTTTTTCCTCAATCATAGAGGGGTCATAAAGGAAGCTATTATTCACAACACCCTTTACATTGAAGATGTGGGAGTTGAGGAACCAGCTAATCGTCTCCTGGAAAGGACTCAGGTAGTCCGAAATACCGCAGTTTCCAAAGCCATTCCCAATCGCGTAGGGCTCATTGATGACAACTGGATGCTGTTGGTGGTCAGGGCTATAGTGCTCAAACCGAATCAGTTGACTATTATTAGCCATAGCAACAAGGAACTTGTGAGGTCTCTTATTATCATATCCATCTGGAAGAGAGAATCCAATCTCCTCAGGGATAAGTTCAACCGTACCTTCATCAACTTGCACCCAGCTACTTCCACCATCAATAGCCGCCATTCGAGAAGTTTGCCCGCTCAGGGAGTCACCTTGTGCCCTCAGATTTCTCAAAGAGCCCCCATTCAACGAACTCATCGGGCAATCTTTCAGAGAATCAAGATAGGCATAGGAGGAATCTTTTTGGAGAGAAAATTTCCCCACAAAGTTTCTCCAGTAAACAAACTCACCCTCTTTCGCAACATTCAGCAAAGGGACTCTTGGGTCTGGAAAGAACATAAAGGGGTCGACATTTTCCACAGTGTTCCCCTGATAAACCACAGTTGAAGAGCGTTTTTGCATCATCTTCCCTGTAATCGGGTCGAAGACCCAAGTCGTTCTCGGAGCACTCTCAGTTACAAAGCCAGTCTTAAGAATTCCAAGTCCATAGATTTCCCCATTATAGAGCCACTGTGTGAGTTCCTTCACCAACTGATTGTGTTCTGCATTATACTGGAGAAGCATCTCCATACTCTTAGCATTTTCAATCAGCTTTGCATCATTAGTCCCCACAGTGAAAATCGGCTTTCTCCCTAGAAACACAGTCGCCAAATAGGTCACAATCGTCCTAATGGTAGCAAAGGAATAGGGAACTATAATATTAGCATCCTGCTTTTTGACTGAGGAAAGAGAGCGGTCATCACAAACCTCTTTATATCTCTTTTCCCAGTCAGGAACAGACACATAAGCTTGATATTGAAGTTCCCTCATATTCCACCGACCATAGAACTGAGACATCTTCGAATAGCTCTCATCAATCTGAGCCTTCACTCTCTTCAAGAGTTTATTATGTGTCTCACTCCCAGGTCGGATAAATTCTAACTCATTATCATTCATCCTTCTCTCCCCATTACATTCTACCTGCACCGAGAGCCATTATAGCATTCTGGATGGAAGAAGAAACAACTGCACTCTCTTCATCCCCTCTATTTCCAATGGAGGCAAGAATCTCGGACAGCACCGTCATCAATTCTGCTTTTTCAGTTTGACTCAGTCCTGTTGGGTTTTGTGCAGCAGCAAGAGCCTGATTAACATCTACCGGCCCTGCAGAGGTTCCATACATTCCAGCCATTCCTCCATCTGCAAAGGGGTCAATACCTTGAGCTACCATTGCCTGTTCATCAGGACTAAGTGCTATCATAGCAGCCTCAATTGAAGAATTCCCAGTCATAGGTTGAACTGAGTTTCTCAAACCATTTATACCTTTAGGCATCACCAATCTCCTTTCTTTCTCAAATATTTCTCATCAGCATAGCGGTATCATAGAAGTCCATAATGCTCTTCACTATACCCTCTTCATCTAGAGAGCCAGCGAGAATAGCTTTCGCCATCAATCGGGCAGCCTTTTCTCTTTTACTTCTCTCTTTCTTTTCCCAATCATCCATCTCATCTTCATCCAGAGAAGTAGCCTCAATCAAGTCATCAACCGCGAAACCACTTCCCTCTTTTTCTTTTTCATCAGCCATCTTTCTTTCCTTTCTCTCTTAAAGTCCACCGGATTCTCCAGCCTCATCCTCATAATAGCTACTTTCCTCATCGCTGTCAATACTTTTCTCAATGGAGCTGGTTATAAAACTATCCAGCAAAGAAAGTGCCATAGCCACCACATCGAGAAGGTCATCGTGACCTGCGGGGAATTCTTTCATCTGGCTCTCATATTCCGGAAATTCCCTCCGATGGTGCATAAGGTGTGCCTTATAACGAGGTTGCAGTTGACCCAAAATACGAGCCTTCTTTTCAGAAGAAAATCTTATTTTCTCTAAAAGGAAGTAATCATTCCTTCTTGCCATCTCTTCAGTCATCAAATCATAAAGAGCTTCTTGATAAGCAACCGTTTCCAGACCGCATAAAAGAGGAACTCCCTTTTCTTTCCAGAGAGCTCGAAGGGAAAAGAACTTTTGAACAGCCTCCTGAGGAGTGAGTCCCTTGAAACCTTCCACAGTTTCAATCTGAAAATGACCGGCAGAGTAAAGACCCACAACTGCAAAGGCTGCATCATCCGCCTCCCTCTTTTTTGAAATAGCAGGGTCGTGTGCAATTGCAATCGCAAGTGGTCTCTCCAAAAGCGTTCTATCAATGTCACTCGGCTTAAGTGCCATCGTATCTTCAGAAGTCAGCTTATTGAAATATTCCAGATAGTAAAGTTCCAACTTACCCTGTCTGGAGAACATGTCCTTTTTCCTAGCCAGCTTTTCTTCATTCATATACTTGGGGAAAACAGGATTCCCCCTTCTATCAAGGGCACCAAGCACAATCGTGGTGAAAGTAGGGTCTTTTCCCAAAGAGACCAACAGAGCCTCATTATGCAGAAGAGTTCCATTGAGCAGAATAGTAGCATCCGTATTAAGTTCACCTAGAGCAGGAAGAACATCTCCCATAAACCAGTCAAGGGTTTTCTTTCTTTGTTCCGCAGTGGAAACACTTTCCTTATCTTCCACGTCATCAAGGTGAATGAAGTCCGGTCGAATAGAGTTGATGTTTCTTCCTCGAACCTGACCACCTCTACCAGTCGCCGACATAATAAAGCCATTAGAAAGAACAAAGGTCTCTTCAGACCATTTATCAGCCCCTTTCAAGGAGCCAAAAAGAAGGATGATTTTATTATTAAACTCAAATTCTTTTCTGCAGTTCATCAGCTGAGATTCAGCGTGAGTAGCGGTTTCACCAACCTTCAGCACAAACTTTCTTACCTTATAGCAGCCCATAAATATCTCAGCACCATTCGCAAGGGTAGTCTTTCCGATACCTCTGGGCATCATAATCTCAGTAAAGCGGGAGATGGTCAGAGATACCGAACCGTCTTTCTCCAGTCTGAAAATTGGCTTTCCTTCTTCCTCTTCATCCCAAGGATTCTTTTTATAAACAAAGTTCTCAATGATTTTATCCAGCTCACCATAAAGAGGAAGGAAGTCTGTTCGGCGAAGAAGAATCGCCAAGTAGCCTCGATGCATCCAAGTGAGTGGCTCGGTGAACCAATGAGGAAGAATGGTACGAAGGAACTTAACTGGGTCAAGGTAGAGTTCCCTCACCAAATTTCTTTTATCCTCATCAGAAAGAACGTCAACTCCACTTCCTCTTAATTCAGCCATCCTTCAAACTCCCCTTTAAAAATATTGAAAATTTCTCCGATACAATGGTAGGTGTAAATGATATTTTCATCCCTTGCTTCAAGGAGGGAATCAATCTCATTTTCCGGAGCCCATTTGAGATTCTTGCAAACCTCAATCATCAGCACCTTCTTCTCAGGAAAAAGCTTTTTCAGAAGAGGAGCATAGAGATACCTCAATTGAAGTTCCGCATCTCTGCATTGAGTCCTCTTAACTTCAATCAGATAGATTTTATGTGGAGTCTCAATGAAGATGTCTGGCTGAGCATAGTGCCAACCGGAAGCATCCTCAAATCGAATCCATCTATTATAATGTACCATCTTTTCATCAAGGAGGCTTTTAAGTTTTCTCAGAATCGTTCTTTCATAGGTCTTCCCTTTCGCAGGGGAACCCTTCAACTTCGGCTCCTTTTTGAATGGGCTCTCAGAAGTGAAGTAGGCACTCTTCAATCCAGAGATGATATGATGATTGTAAGGTTTTTCTCCACTCATCAGTCAACTTTCTCCTCTTCAGCAACAACAAAATCAGCCTGGGCGATATTTGAAGGGACGATATTTGAAGGGGCACCCTTATCAGCCGAGATTTCGGCTGGAGCCTCAATAGCAATCGGGTTTGGTGAAAGTTCCTCTTGCGGCATCACATCGAAGATTCTCACGGAATTTTTGGAGGAGGCTTTAAGAGCTTCCAGTTCATCAGAGGAGATACTCACTCCCACATTGATGTTCTTTGAAACAGGAGAATAGCCTGCTCTATCCAGGGTGGCTTTGGTGATTTCAATCAGCTGGGAGTTGGAAAGTGACTCAGGTGCATTCTCAAGACGGTCTTGCAGTTCACTAGCCGCATCAAGACCAAGCACAGCCATTCTCTTTCTCACATCCACAAAGACCTCTTTCTCCTTCTTATTATAAAAAGCAAGAAGCTCCTTGAATGAAGGGTCTTTGGTGAGGATTGAAATGCGGGAGAGGGAATAGCCAGTAGTTGCAGAAACTTCCGATGAAGTGAGCCCTGATGCAAGTTGTCTGGCAATTTCGTGATGGATTCCTCTGATTTTAGCGAGGGTGATTGGTTGGGAGGAAGTAAGAGCTCCTTCTTCCCTATCAAGCAAATCATTTTCAGAGATTTCTCCGAGAACCTCCAGTTCAAGCGGAGATAATTTTCTACCTTTTATTTTTACGTCCGGCATCTTCTTCCTCTTTCAGTTAAGGTTAGTTAATTTGAATGAAGTGCGATTCTCTTTAATTCTAAAAAGAAGCTGGTGAGGGAAAGAAGAACCGCTGGAGGGGAAATTGCGACCTCCAATAAAAGAACCCTCACCAACCGACTCTTATTTTATAAAAGGAAGAAAGGGCTGTCAAGGGGTTCCTTTGCAGTGCTTTTTGATGTTTGATAGAACTGGTGGATGGTGGTTGAGGGCTGATGGTGGGAAACTCAATTTGATTTGAGACGGCTCGGTTTTCTATTGGGAATTTTAGAGAGCGGCAATACCCCCTATTTGGCGCGGTCGAGAGGGGGGCGGTGGGGTCATCTGCCTTTTGAGTACTTTTTGTATCCCGGCCACCAACCACCCCCACTTATACAAAATGTATCAGAAGATACAAACAATGTATCAAAAAACTGCACAAAATACACATCTTGTATCAAAAAAGAAGTTGACAATAAGGAAAACCAGAGCTATGATTCCATTATATCGAGTCGGGGTGATTCGATAACAAACCAAATTTTAAGGAGATTATATTATGACAAACTTTGAAAACGTTGAAAAATTTTTGAACGGCCAACTTACGTTCAATTTTAAGTCTGCGAATGAATCAAAGACTATTAAAATCGAGGATATTCCTGAGGAATCGTTGGCGGTCATCCTCGATTACGGCACACGCAAACTCAACGATATGGTCAACTCAGCATTTGCGAGTGACAAAAACACCAAAAGCAGAGAGCAGATTGTCGAAGAAGTCTGGTCAAAATTGCTCAACGGAACAATCGGCATAAGACAAAATGTAGACACGGAGCTCCGTGACTTCATCATTGACCTGTTGAAAAACAACGGCATCCCGTCGGATATGTTGAAGAATGCCAAAAAGCAAGCCCCCGTTGATATATTGCGGTCGGTTTATCCCGAGGATGATGATTCCACCATTGAGAAGAAAATGGACAAAATCAAAGGAATGTTGGCACAACAAAAAGCGCTGTTCGATGGATTTTCATTATAAACCAAAAGAACAGACAACAAAACAACCCCAGCCCCAATCGGTTGGGGTTTTTCTTCTCTCTCTCCATCGGTTGACCGACTCGGGAAAAATTGACCGTACAAACGGTTTTGATGTTGTCGGGTATGGTTATACCGCCCAACACGAAAACCCCCACCACAACCGCCGGAAAACGGCAACAAACGGCATTTTAATTTTGTGTTATCCCTTTTTTCTCACCACCACACATGACCACCACACATAACCAACCACAACCAACCACAACCACACACAACCAACCACAACCGAGCATAACCAACCATAACACGTTACCCCCCTACCCCCGGCTTTTTTTATATGACAATTCCTATATATATATTTACTACTATATGACGTATTAAAAAGTGGGCCGGAAAGACGGGGGTTGCGAGTAATGCTCGGTTTTGCTTGGTTTTGCCAAGTTTTGCCAAGTTTTGCCTTGTAATGGTTGGTTTTCCCGCATCTTCCCACATTCTGCCCCCCCCCCACCAAGCCACCCTCACTCCACCCCACTAGCCAATCTCACCACCTTCCCCTTTCTTTCTTTTTCTCTCTTTCTTCTTTCTTTCTTTTTCTTTTCTTTTCTCATCTCACCAATCTCTTTCTTTCTATGCAAAAATCTCTTTCTTTCTATGCAAAAATCTGCCCAGAAACACCAAAATTCCCGCCAAGAAACTTGACATTTTATCAAAAATGTGATATATTACAGTTGAATCTGGTGGAAAACAACCGCCAGAAGGAGATTTTAAGAAAATTTAGGAGATTTTAAGAAAATGACTCAAGAAGAATACACCGATTTCCTCAAAAGAAATCAAATCACACTCAGACCTATCGACAGCCGAAAGGAATATTCCATCCATAAGGCAAGAGCGGAAGAAGAAAATCTGATTGAGTCTTTTAATGCTCTCGAGGATACCCTTACAGTCCTCCTCGCATTACACGACTCACCCGCAGAAAGAGAAAAGGTTGAGGAGGAACTCCTCCTCGCCTTCGCACAATTCAGAACAATTTTAGAAAACTTTTAGAAGAAAGGAACCGTAAAATGAAGAAAACTGTTAAAATTCAAAGAGCAAAAAGCGAAATCCCATTTAGACCAGAGAGAATCCCAGCAGAGCTATTTTCCTTCATCTCCCTTTTGCAAAGGGCAAAGGTGAAAGGCCTCCACACTCGAGAAAGCATCCGCTATCCCAATCCTGTTCTCTGTTTCTCAATCCAGCGTCATCAACTCGAAGTTTTCCCTCAGAGATGGTTTAGAGAAACCTTCAAATATTCCATCTGGGATAAAAGAGCCAAGGATTGGGTTGCACAACTTTTAGAAGTGGAAGACCTCTTTCCTCTTTTCAATTCACTCCTCGAGGGTTCTACCCTCCTTCGAGAAATCACATTCACCATCAGATTCTAAAGGAGAAAAGAGATGAGATTAGAAGAAACAATCCTCAATTTCAATATCACTGTTCACATCAGCGGAGATTCTTCAGAAGAAGCTAGGATTCAAATTGAATCCCTTCCTCCGATGGGGAAAGAAGATTTTTGGGACTTTCTCCTGAGAAGGGCAAAGGCTGGAGAGCTTCCTCGAACCGCCAGACCTTCAAGAGAAGTTTGGAGAGATACCAAAGAAAGTCCTCAACCCAGAAGTAAGCTTCTTGAAATGGACGAGTTCGCAAAGGAATACAAGAAGCTCAAAAGAAGATTCCCTCAAGCCAACAATGAACTCCTCGCCAAGAAAACTTCTGAGATGATTGAAATGAGAAAGAAGGTCTTTGAGGACTTCAAAGCAAATCTTGATAAAATTCTTTCAGACTAAAAAGGAAAAAGGAAAAAAGAAAGGAAAAGAAATGAAACAGACTGAAGAAAAAGAAACCAATTTGAGTAAAGACGGCGCAGGGGAGAATATCACCTCCCCACTCACTTTTTGTGGTGGAGCCTTCCTCAAAAGAAACCTCATCAGAAATGGAAATCCACTAACCTCCCTCATCTTCATCTCTGCAGGAATCTCTTTATTTTCAGAAGGGGAAGAACTTATCCCCTCCTCAGAAATCAAGATTGAGGAAAATTTTTATGAAATCTGGGGAGAAGATTCCGAAGGTCTCAAAATCTTTGATGAGAATGATAAGAGAATCTCTTCCAGAGCCCTTCCAGTTGTCGATTGGAGAAAGAAGAATATCATCGCCTCAGTCACACTCATCCTCGGAGAATATGGGAGTGAGAAAATCCACAAGATTGGTGAACTCACGCAGGGAGATGTGAATGGAAACAGATATAAAGCGGCTCAGAAAGCCCTTCTAGAGTACATTCTGAAAGATTGGAGAGCCACCCAAGAAGCCACCAATCAAGAAGGAGAAGAAGAAGGAGAAGAAGAAGAAAGGGAAAATGATGACACAGAGTAAACTTGCATTTGTAGAGAATGAGGAAGGTTTCTTGACCTTCCCATCTCCATTTGAGGAGAAAGCCTCAAGACATTTTGAATATCTGAAGGAAAGTGGGATAGGAGTCATCTACCTCGCACTCGACACCTACCCCTACCGTCTTGCCGTCCACCATTCAACACCCTACTTTCAAGCCTTCAAGAGAAAAGAAGAACTTTTGCGAGGCACCGAAAGTAGCGGTTTCATTGGATGGATTGACCTCAGAAGGATTGAACCAGATTCAATTTTGAATAGATTCCTTTGGAGGGAAGGAGAGGTCGTCGAGCTTCCACTCTTTCTCGAGAATAAAACCACTTCTCAAATCGAGATGCCCTTCCCACCATCAATTCGAGAACCCTTTATTCGAACCAACTGGTGGGCAAGGAAAGCCCTTAGGGAAAATGATTCTCTGTGGGTTCATTATGTGAGGGGACGTCGACCTTCCCTCGACCTCTTTTCTTCCCGACCTACCCTGAGATGGAGGAAAGATAAATTGTGGGGAGAGCCTAGAGAGGGAGATATCCTCACCCCAGAAGAACTTCCTGTAAAAGATGGTCGGATGGCTTTAAAAGGAGAGGATTCCATTCATTCTATCCAATCGGAAAGTCTTCTCTTTTCCTCAGAGGAACTTAAGGTAAAGAGAGCCCTCTTTGCGGAAGGAAGAAGATTGGTGTCACCCACCATCATCTGGAGGATTGAAAGAGAAGATGTTGAAAAGATTCTTGAGGAGGAGAAAGATGACTAGAAAAGTACAAGACATCACACCAAGACAAGCCACTATTGCCTTTAACCTCTTTAAGAATTGGTTAAAAAAAGGCTGGACAGGCAGACTATATACAGACCAAGAAATCCGAAAGTTCATCTTTGATATTTCCAAGGTGCTTTACCTGAGAAAAGAGATAACACCGGCGGGAAGGATAATGCTTGCTTTTTATCGAGATATTAATGACAAAGGTGAGCCAATTTTTTTCAGGACTTGGATGGTAGATTCTGGAAAGTTTTTCCGCAAAGATACCGTCTACAGATGGGTAGACGGAATGTGGGAGAAGAGAGTCCTGCACCAAGCAAGCCACACAGAGAAAAGTGGGGGAAGAAATGAAAGAGATGAGTGAAGAAAACAGGGTACGAAAAGGAAGGGGAAAAGAAGATGTTTAGAATAAGAGGACTTAAGAACGGTTACTCCACAGTGTTTGAGATTCCTATGGAATCAGACCACTGGGAAAACTGTTGGGAGAATTTTGGAGAGATTCTCAGACACTTGCAGATGACTGAGGTGGATGAAATCAGAATAGAAAAAATCAAAGAGGAGAATGAGAATGGATGAGAATAAAATAATTGAGGCCGAAATTAAAACCACACCAGAGCAGATTGCCTTCATCGAGGCATTCTGTTCAGGAACCCCCTGTTTCCTCTCCGCTCGAGCGGGAACAGGAAAGACCACCACCATCAGGCTAGCATTTGAGGAGGCAAGAAGGAGGGGCATTCCCTCCTCCTCTTTGAGTGCCGTTGCCTTCAACAAGGCTAATCAGGAAGACCTTGCAAGAGCTCTCGGAACAGGCATAAAGGTTTCCACCATACATTCCCTCGGTTTTCAGGCTCTCCGAAACTTCCTTGGAAAAGTGGAGATAAACAACTCAAAACTTTTTGAGATAACAAAATTGCAGGGGCTGAAAAGGAAATCTTTCTCCGACACGATGAGACTAGTTTCCACCGCAAAGAACTGGGGAATCCTTCCTCTGAAAGAGAAGGCACTCAAGTTCTCTCTCCTCGAAGACATACCGGAGAACTGGAAATTCCTCCAAGACTATTATGAACTCTTCGAGGCAGATATCAACGTTGCTCGAAACATTCTCATAGAGTCTAATAAGGATGCTCTCTATCATTCCCAGATTGACTTTGATGATATGGTCTATCTGCCAGTCGTCCTCGACCTGAAGATATTCGGCACAGACTTTATGGTGGTTGATGAAGCTCAGGATTTGAGTCCTCTCAATCTTCGACTTCTCTCAAAGAGCCCTTCAAGAATCTCTTATGTCGGAGACCCCTTCCAATGTATTTACACTTGGCGAGGTGCAAAGGAGGACACGGTGGAAACACTTTCCCTCCCGATTCTTCCTCTGACAGAATCCTTCCGCTGCTCAGGGAATATTATAAAAGAGGCTCAGAAATATGTCCCTGACATCCGAACTGGAAATGAGGAAGGACTTCCGGTGGTGAGATACTATCATCTCCCAGACTTTTCTGAGAGAAGTCCTGCCACCATCCTCAGCAGATGGAATGCCCAGCTCATTTCCTTCGCACTTCAATTGAGAGGTCTACATAAACAAGTCTATGTTCTCGGGAGAGACCTTGCAAAGACTCTTAAGGAGATTTTGGAGAATCTGAAGGGAACCAATTCGGAAGCTCTCCGGATGAGCCTTCTCTCTTGGCGAGGTAAGATGATAGATAAGTACCCTCATAAGGAAAATGAGATTGAGGATTTATTCAGATGTCTCTTCGTTCTTCTTTCCGAGGTGAGTGGGAAAAAGGAAGTGGAGAAACTTCTCGATTCCCTCTTCACCAATAGTCCTTCTGAAAATGCGTGGACACTTTCCACCATTCACAGGGCAAAAGGAAAAGAGTGGGACATCGTGTATCTGCTTGACTGGGTTCCAAAGAATCTCCATCAACCTTGGCAGAGACAAGAAGACCGGAACCTCCGATATGTAGGGGTGACTCGAGCAAAGAAACAGCTCTTTATCCTCGATGAGACTGCACAAAAGCTGGCGGAGAATAAAGAAGGAACTCTAGAGGAGTTCTTAAAATCAACATAGAAAAAGAAAAAGAAAAAGAAAAAGAAAAAGAAAGGAGAAAAGTATGGCTGAAGAAAAGAAGAGGGGAAGGAAGTTTGACTCTTCCCTCCTCCATATTATTCAAGATATTCAAGGTAAAATTTACCTTGCAGAAAAGGCTCCTTATGGTTGGTTGACAGTGGAAGAAATTCCACTTCCCAACTATGGGATAACAGACCTTGGAAATGTTGAGGTGATTATGAAAAAGCTAGCCCTTTATCGACACGCATCAAGGGTTCTCTTCACAACTCTCTCAAACAATTTCCAAAACTATCTTAATCTTGTAAGGGAGATTGATAATGACTAGCACGGAAACATTTGCTTTCTTGAAGAATCTTCCGAGGAATCCTGGGAGACCGATGCTCGCAGGGAGAGTGGGTGAGAAGGACTTTCCTCTTTTGAGATACCCACTCCTTGCCAGTATGAAGTTGGATGGATATAGAGGAATCTATTCGGGAGGAACTTTCTTCACCAGAGTTGGAAAGGTTCATACTGCTCCAGCTATACAGAGGCTAGCGAAAGAATTACAAAAGAGAGGACTCCCCGATGGACTTGAAGGGGAGCTGATGGTGAAGGGGAAATCTTTCTCAGAGGCAGGTGGACTTCTTCGCAGGAATGATTATGATGGAGAAGTTTTCTTTTATATCTTCGACTGGATGAATGAAACCCTGAATGCTCAAGAGAGATATCAAAGTCTCCTCTCATTCTCATCTCTTCTCCCAGAGAACTGCCGAGTACTTTCCCAGACTTGGATTGAGAATGAGAAAGAACTTCTCTCTTTTGAGAATGATTGTCTGGCATCTGGTGGTGAAGGTGTCTGCCTCAAAACTCCCTTCGGAAAATATAAACATAATCGAGGGACGATGAAAGACCAGACTCTTCTGAAAATTAAAAGATTCTCAACGGCGGAGGCGGAGATTCTTTCAGTCTTCCCTCGACTCTTCAATGCGAATGAGAAAGAAGAGAATCCTCTCGGATATGCAGAGAGAAGTACCTGCAAAGATAATCTTATCCCAACGGACATACTGGGAAAGATGAATGTAAGAGGACTTAATAGAGAATGGAAAGATGTAGAGTTTTCTATTGGGAACTTTGATGGACTGACCGATGAAGATAAGAGGGAACTTCTGAAGAACCCTCCCCTTCATCAAGTAGTTACCTTTAAGTATTTTAAGGAAGGGAGTGAAGAGAGACCTCGACATCCGGTCTTCATTGACTTCCGACCTGACTGGGATTTTAATAAAGAAGAGGAAGAGGAGAAGAAAGATGACTGATAAATCTCGCACATTCTCAGTTCCGCGAGACCTACTGGAGAAAGGACTTAACTCTCCAAATGGCATTCGTGTCTGGTTTGCAACGCAAGAAAAAGCACAGGCTATGATAAACAGAATGGCTACGGTGAAAACAGAGGATAGAAAAATGTCTTGTAAGACTTATCAAATTGGACACGCCCTCTACAACACATCTTCCTATGATGGGGTTGCCACCTATACTCAACCAGTCGAAGTCCATAAGGAACCTACCCCTGAAGGATACCCGACAAGTGGAGTGTGGCTTTATATCTGTCCACCAGATTCGGCCTCGTCAGGTCTGTTTATAGAGGAACTCTAGAGAGAGGCAGGTGGGGATGTTGATGAAAGCCTGAGCCGGCTCAACTCAATTTAATTAAATGAAAGAGGAGGCTGAGCCTGCTCTTGAGCCGTCCGAAAAATTTTTCAATTTCTTGGCACTTTTTTATTGACATCCTTTGCACCTTATATTATATTAAAATCATCGACAACGGAACGACACCCCCAAGAGTTGAGGACTTTATGATTCCTCCTGCCGTTCCCTTGTCGAGGCAGATTCAATTAACCTAACTTACCATTTATAAAGGAGAAAAAAGATGGTACAATTCAATGAAGAAACCGCAAGAAAGAACATCACTATCTCTGAAAAAACTTTCAGCATCCCGCAGCCCTTTGCAGAAGGCCACGTTTGCTCAGCAAATGAAGCTTCTGTTCTGAACCAGATCTTGGCTGAGAATTGCCGTAACAACTTCGCTCCGAAAGTTAAAAAGGAACCTGAATTGGCAACCCAGGAAGCCTTTGATAAGTATGTTGCTACCTATCAGTTCGGTGTAAGAAGCGTATCTTCTTCTGACCCTGTACAGAAATTGATGAGAGAAATTGTTGAAAATGCTCTCGTTAAATCCTTGGCAGCTCAGGGTATGACCAAAGCTTCAATGCCGAAAGAAGCCTTTGAAAACCAGATCCAAGCTACTATTGAAGAGAAGTATGATGCCCTCTTTGAAAGAGCTACAAAAATCTTAGCTTTGAAAAACGAAGGTTTGAACTAATCTTGAGAGGGGATTTCGAGTATGCTTTCCACTAAGAAAAGATTAGCTTGTCTTCCCCTCGAAAGTGCTATGTATGAAAGTCTGGGAACTCGTTGGGGAGTGAAGATAAAACTTAATAAGGTTTCTCCACAGAACATCAACTTGGTTAAATCCACATTCTACCTATTGAAAAAGGAGAATCCTGATTTTGAAAATCTTTCTCTTCTTTCAACAAAGTTCCCAGACATCTACTTAATCTACCACCCTGAAAAAGAAGATGAAAAAGAAAATGAAACTGAGACCCTGAAAGGAAATGAAGATGGCGAAAACAGATTGGGTTAAGCTCACCATTCGATTGAGACCTGAAACACATTACCTCCTGAATAAACATTGTCCGAGCGAACCAGCTGTTGTCATCCGCTCAATGATTGAAAAGCTGGTGAGTAGATATGTAAGAATGGCTGAAGAAGAAAGGAGATTGAAAGAAAATGGTGGAGATTGTACATCAAGAAGAGAACCCGATTCGGGATGCTGATAAAGAATCTATTGATAGACTTTTTTCAAAAGACCCTCAGTTCCTCACGGATGCAGATATCTCAATGATGGTTGAGAAGCTCCGTGCAGGAAGAGGTAAATGGATTCACGAAACAGAGAAAAAAGCAACTGCAAAGAAGAAAGGAAAGATGGATTCCGCTGAGGCTAAAGCTATTCTTTCCTCTCTCAAACTAGACTTATAGAAGGGAGAAAAGAATGGACGGAGTTGAAACTAAAAAGGAAGAAGAGAGGGTGAATGGAGCCTTCTCGATGAAAAATCCTCTTCTCCAGCTGATGTGGGATGCAACATCCCTCGGCACTTTCAAGGAATGCCCTCGAAAATATTACCTCCAAGTTGTTCGAGGATACACCACAAAGCAGACCGCACTGGCTCTTGACTTTGGTATCCTCTTCCACGAAGGTCTTGAGAAGTTCTATAAGAGAAAATCAAAGGGAGTTCCTTTTGAAGAGAATGTTCATACGACTATGAAAGAACTTATGACATCTCCTCTCAGAGCTAATATAGATTCTTATGAGGATAAGGATAGAAATTCTTTCACCCTCGTTAATACCATTTTGAGTTATCTCGACCATTATAAAGATGAGGCTTGTGAAACGGTTGTCTTTTCTGACGGCACCATTGGTATCGAGCTTCACTTTCAATTCGAGACTGGACTGGAGACTGGAGAAGGAGAGAAAATTTCTATCGCAGGACACATCGACAGACTTCTCAAGCAAGACATCGGAGTATTTATTGCTGACCATAAGACGACTGTTCGACCACTTACTTCCTATTATTTCGACCAGTACAATCCTGATACTCAGATGACCATATACACCATCGCTGGAAACATTTGTTTTTCCACACCTATCAATGGTGTTCAGGTGGATGCGGTTGATATTAGGAAGGGAGAGTTTTCTCGTCAGCTTACTTTGAGAAGTAAGGAAATCTGTGAAGAGTGGTTGGCAGAATCTGAATACTGGTTCAAGCTGGCTGAGTTCTTTGCAGTTCGAGGAGTCTTCCCTGCCAATGATAAGAGCTGTAATAAATATTCTGGCTGTCCATTCAAAGCCTATTGCATAGCACCTCGAGGACTGAGGGAACAGATTCTGCAGGAAGACTTTGTGAAGAGAACTTGGGACCCGAGTAAACCGAGAGGTGGGGAATGACCACAAGACAAAATAGAAAAAAGAATCTCGATTGGCTTATTTGGTCAGCATTCTTTCTTACCTATTTCATCGGAGGTGCTTGGGCAATTGGTGCAGTCCTCCTTGTAATATTCATTTATTTTAACCTCTAAAAGAAAGGAAAAAGATGTCAACATTAGAAGACTATAAGGAAAAGAAACCTATTAAAATGCTGTTGATGGGAGATACCGGAACAGCAAAAACAGGTTCCTTAGCTTCCCTTGCAAATGCAGGCTACAAACTTCACATTCTCGATTATGATAATGGGCTGGATATTCTATCCACGACTGTCAAAAAGGAATGTCTCAAGAATGTAGAGTATGAAACTCTTACAGAGAAAAAGAAGGTTGTGAATGGAGAAGTTCTCCCTGCATTTTCTCCGAAGGCTTTTTCAAAAGGGCTCGCTCTTCTCACCGAGTGGGCAAACAAATACACCTCTCTTGAGGATGTGATTGTGATTGACTCGCTGACATTTATGTCCGACGCTGCCCTTGAGTTTGTGCAGGCTGGAACAGGTCACCTCGGAAGACAACCTGAAATTCAAGAGTGGGGAATTGCGATGAGCAAGATTGAAGATGTTCTTGCCATCCTCTATTCTGAAGATGTTCAGTGTAATGTCATCATCAACTCTCACATCAAGTACATCCAAGATGAGTCGACTGGTATTATGAAGGCTCAGATAAATACTTTGGGTACTAAACTTCCCCCGAAGGTAGGACGCTACTTTAACCATATGCTCCTTGCTCAAATGCAAGGGTCGAAGCGAATTCTCAAGACAAAGGCAACTGCCATTATGGGACTGAAGAGTCCGAACCCTCAAAAGGTTAAAGACTCTTACGATGTTGAGACTGGTCTTGCAGATTACTTCAGAGACGTGAAAGCATAGAGAGAATATTATTCTTCGAAAGAATATTATTCTTCGAGAGAATATTATTCTTCGAGAGAATATTATTCTTCGAAACTTAATCTAACTTAAATCTTAACTTAATCTATCTAAAAGGAAAGGAAATTAAAATGGTAGACTTTACTTCGATTTTATCTAAAACTGGTGCTGATTGTGAAAAACCTGTTGTTATTCCTGCAGGTGCTTATGATATGACAGTTGTCGGTTTCGCAACTGGGGAATCTGCAAAGAACAAAACTCCCTATGTTGAGATTGAAACGAAGATTGTTTCTCCTCATGAGGACGTTGATATGGAAGAGTATGCTAAAGTGAAGAATCCTCAGGACAGAAGTTTCAAAACAAAATTCTGGTTGTCCGAAGATGCTCTCTTCCGTTTGAAAGACTTCCTCATCAAATTAGGTTTTGAAACAGAGAACAGAACCTTCCTCGAAATGCTGAATGAAATGGCAGGTTGCTCTGTTGTCGGTATCGTAACTCACTCTTTAGGTCAAGATAAAGAAACCGTTTATGCCTCCGTTGATAAATTTATGAAGGCTTAATCAGAAAGGGGAGACTTCTAAAAGGGTCTCCCTTCTTCTTTAATCTTTAATAAAATCCTGAAGAATGAAAGGAATAAGGATGCAAAGTATTATACTTGACTCTGTTAAAATTAGAGCGAATCGGCAGAGAAAAGACCTTGGGGATTTAACCGACCTGAAGAAATCAATCCTCAACATTGGACTCCTCAACCCCATCATCATTGAGCAGGATAAGTCGGATGGACTTTTTTATCTCGTTGCAGGGGAAAGAAGATTCACAGCTTGGAGAGAGCTTTTTAAGGAAGGGAAGATGCCAGGGGAAATTCCTTGCAGAGTCTTCTCCGACTTAGACCCTTCTCAAAAACACCTCATTGAACTTGAAGAGAACATTAAAAGAAAAGAGCTGACTTGGCAAGAATACTGCGAGGCAGTTGATAAGATGTTTGAACTGAAAGGCTGTGAGACAAATGAAGAGCTTGCTGATTATCTTGGATTGTCTGTTCAAGCTGTTCAACGTGCAAGACAAATTTGGGCGAATAGAGATAACCCGAGAGTCCTCGCTGCAGATAATATGTCAGCCGCCCTCACCATCTGTAAGAGAGAAAGTGCAAGAAAGCTTGAGGCTGTTAAGAATTCTCTTGACCATTCTTTAATGAGTTTCCTTTTAGGGGACTCGGAGGAGCCTTCAACAGAATCTCAGAATGAGTCTAGAAATGAGTCTGTTCCCTCTGAAGATGGTGTTGAGCTTGATGACTGGGTTGATGAGGATATTGCAGGAACAGAAGATTCTCTAGAGGAATCCGTAAATGCCTCCATTATCTGCGCCGACTTCAAAGAATGGTCAGAACATTACTCTGGAAAGAAGTTCAATCTTCTTCACCTTGACTTCCCTTATGGAATCAATCACGACCGTTCTGGTCAAGGACACACCAAGGACTTTGGAACATACGAGGATTCTGAAGATGTTTATAAGAGCCTTGTGATGACCCTTCTGAAGAATGAAGAGAGAATCATCTCCTCTTCCGCTCACGTTATCTGCTGGTTATCTCTTAAATATGCTGAATGGACAAAGGAAATTTTTGCTCGTTATGGTTTCTCTTGCCTCGTCCAGCCCTTCATTTGGTATAAGGCAGATAATAAAGGTATCATCGCTGATGTTCAATGCGGTATGAGAAATGTAGGTGAGTATGCACTCATTTTCAATCGAGGTCGTTACCCTGTTCTCAAGAACATTTCCAACATCTACCCTCATCCTACTACAAAGAGATTCCACGCAAGTGAGAAACCGATTGGGATGCTCGATTATCTCTTCACCGCCTTTGTGGATGAAAAGACCAGACTCCTTGACCCGACCTGTGGTTCAGGTACATCTGTTATAAGTGCGATGAAGAAAGGAGCTGAGGAGGCTCTCGGTATTGAGATGGATAAAGAGTTTGCAGAGAAAGCGAACGAATGGTTGGAGCAAGAAAAGAGACAGTATGTTCTCTCTTCTTCCGAGTTAACTTTCAACTTTAATTTTCCTCAGAAAGGAGAATGAGATGGCAGAGGTAGTCGTTGTTACTGAGTTTCCAGGAAAGACTGACCTTGCAACTGGGAGACTTTTAAGTGGTGCGACAGGAAAAATCTTTTGGGAATTAGCGGAGGAATCCGGTCTTACCCAGCATCACATAACTGTTCTCCCAGTTATCTCTTCTCGCCCGGGTAGCGGAAAGATTGAAGACTTCTGTCTTTGTAAAAAGGATGCGGAAGTTCAATCCCAGATTCTTGGAAGAGGTAAGTATGAAAGAGCTTTTATAAAGACTGGAAAGTATCTTCATCCAAAGTTTCTGAGTGAGGTCGATAATCTTTTAGAGAATATAAAAAGAATCAGACCGAACATTGTAATTTGTCTGGGGTCTTTTGCAACGTGGGCTCTTCTCGATAATGGAAAGCTGACTTCTCTGAGAGGAACCGCAACTGAGTCAGTCTTTATAGAAGGTATGAAGGTGCTACCAACATACCACCCTGTCACCATTATAAGAGAATGGAAACAGAGAGTGATTGCAGGTGCGGACTTGATGAAGGCGGCTAGGGAAGCTAACTTTCCTGAAATCATTCGACCGAAGAGAACGGTGTATGTTCCAGAGAATCTTGAGGATATAGCTCTGATTGAAAAAACATTAAATGAGCAGAGCCGTCTCACCCTTGATATCGAAACCAAGAACAATCAAATCACCTGTATCGGTTTTGGAATTTCTCCTCAAGTTTCCTATTGCATACCAATCACAGATGGAAGAAAGCCTGATTGGAACTACTGGAGTAAAGATGAGGAAGTGTCCGTTGTCCGGATGCTTAAAAGAATCTGCGAGAACCCTGCTATAAAGAAGGAACTTCAAAATGGAGTCTATGATATTCAGTATCTCTGGTGGGTTTACAACATTAAGGTTCTTGGCTTTGATGATGACTCGATGATTATGTTTCATTCTCTCTATAGTGAACTCCCCAAGTCCCTCGGCTTTATGGGTTCGGTCTATACGAATGAAGCATCTTGGAAACTTATGAGAAAATGGGAAGAGAAGGAGGTGAAATAAAGATGACAACTGGAGAAGAACTTTTATGCTTCTATGAGGTTTTGTTCTGTCTCTTTATAGGCTTCTGTATTGTTGCCCTTTTTATGAAACTTAGATATGGAGATTCTATTTATGAGCGAGATGATGAATATGAGGTCACAGTTAATCCCAGGGGCAATATGGGAAAAGAACAGGGGAGAAAAAGATAGGGTCTATATAGAGTCTACCAAGACTTCCCTCTTACTCACCTCAAAGAATTTTATTGATGTGAGAGATGAGTTCGGCTCAAAGCCAATTAAACTTTCCGATTTTCTTGCTCAATATCATTTCATTGGATGGACGAGGATTGGAATACGCGAACTTACTTCAGACAAGAATTTAATTTTAGAAGGAGAAGAAGACGACAATGACTTGGACTGAAAAACAAAAGATACCTGCATTTATCTTTGACCTTGATGGGGTACTTGCAGATAACTCTGGCCGTCAACATATTCTGGAAAGAAACACTAAGCCGACAAGAGAAGATTGGCAAGAGTTCTTTTCCAAGAGTGCTGCTGACCAGCCCTTCTGGGATACCATTAAACTTCTGAAGAATCTTCAAGCCTCCAGTTTTGCAATCATTGTGGTGACTGGAAGAAGTGAAGATTATGAGGAGACCACCGCCATGTGGATGGAGAGCTATGGTATCTTTCCTAATAAACTCTGTCAACGCAGACATAAAGATTTCCGAAAGGATTGGGTTGTCAAAGAGGAAATCTGGCGCACCGAGATTGAGCCTTTTTATCAAGTCCTCGGGGTGTTTGAAGACAGAGATGAATGTGTCAACATGTGGAGAGATAAAGGACTTACCTGCTATCAACCACGCAAAGCAACCTATTGAAAGGAGGTCTGATGAGAGGATTCCGATTTGTCTGACTATTGGTTTCTTTTAAGAGGACTGTTTCATCTCTCCCCCGAAAGAGTCTTGACAGTCCTCTTTCTTTCATATAATATCGGAGGAAAGGAGAACTGGTATGAAAAAATTTCTGATAATACAAAAAGATGATGTAATCTTAAAGAAGAAACTGGAGGAAAGAAACAATGTTAGAATTTCACACAGAGAACTTTGAGCCATCTGACGAGATGACCAATCTGTGGGTTTATAACGGACTTGACTGTTGCCTCACCTATGAGATAATTGAAAAGCTCCGACCACTCTTTAATGAAAACACAGCCACACTTTACAAATGGGAGTTTTCTTCCCAAGCCGTAGCTCTTGAGATGATGTTCAAGGGAATCCTTGTCGATAAGGGAAAAGTGCATTCCCTCTTTCTCTCCACTCAGGCTGAGTATGACCATTACCTTTCCTATCTGAATAGACTGGCTGAGGCAGTTTGGGATGAGCCAATCAATCCTCATTCCCCAGCCCAACTCAAGAAATTCTTTTATGAGGCTATGGGTATTGAGCCTTTTGTATTCCGAGGGAAAGTTAAGACCGACCGAGAGGCTATGGAGAAAATCATCTCCATCTATCTCTATGCTCGCCCGATTGCGAAGTTGATTCTTCGCCTTCACGACTTAGGAAAAATTCTTTCAGTCTTAAAGACTGGCATTTCTCCTGATGGAAGAATGAGATGCTCTTATGCAGTTGCAGGTACGGAAACAGGTCGATGGAGTTCCTCGATGAATGTCTTTGATTCTGGTACCAATATGCAGAACATCACTAACTCCTTGAGAGAAATCTTCGTAGCTGACCCTGGAAAGAAACTTGCCTACATCGACTTGCAAGCTGCAGAGTCCAAAGCCGTTGGCTACATCACCGGTGATGAAAACTATATTAAAGCCTGTGATGAGGGAGATGCACACACGGTGGTTGCTAGGTTAGTATGGCACGACTTGCCTTGGACTGGTGATATTAAGAAGGACAAAGCAATCGCCTCGAACACACCTTTTTATAGAGAGAACTCCGTGCGTGATATGGCGAAGAGAGGTGGACACGGTACTAATTACTATGGTCAACCACCTACGATGGCAGGTCACCTCAAGATGCCGGTAGACGTGATTGCAGAATTCCAACGGAAATATTTTGAGAAGTTTCCAGGAATCCCTGCTTGGCATAAAAAGGTTATTCGAGCTGTTCAGCTTGAACATAAAGTAACAACCTGCTTTGGTCGAGAAAGAATCTTCTTCGGACGACCTGATGAAGCATCAACCTGGCGAGAGGCTATTGCTTTCGAGCCTCAATCGACCATCGCCGATACCTTGAACTTTGCCGCTTGGAGAGTACAGAAAAAGTGGCAAGGGAAGACCGTTGAACTGCTGGCACAAGTTCACGATGCTATTGTGGTACAGTATCCTGAAGAAAGCGAGGATGAACTTCTTCCTCAGATTCTGAAAGAGATGATTTACCCAGTACCCATCAATGGTCGTACTATGATTATTGGTGTTGATGCAGAGACTGGATGGAACTGGTCTCACTATGATGAAAAGAAGAACCCGGATGGAATAAGGAAGTATAAAGGAAATGACGAGCGAAAACGAAAAAATCTTCCAAACAACAACCCTCTCAACTGGAAATCTAATTGATGAGTTTGTGAAAGATACGAGAGGAACTGAAAGCCCAGAGCTATTTCGTAAATGGTCTGCGATTGCAGCTATTTCCGGCTTGGCTCAAAGAAGAATCTGGTGTGATATCGGGAAGGGGAAACTCTTCCCCAACCAGTATATTCTTCTTGTCTCCCCGCCTGGAGTGGGTAAATCAGTCGTTCTGAAGTTGGTAGACTCTCTTTGGTCTCTCAATCGAGGTATTCACATCGGCGATGAGACAACCACTATTGCAGGTCTTCTCGACTTTTTGCAGGACTGTGCAAGTCCAGTTTCAATGGAGGGAGTCCCTACCAACACCCACCCTATCACAGTTGCTCCTCGAGAATATGGAACTTATATGAAGGCTTATGACCTTGCAGTTCTCAACGTCCTCAATGATTTCTGGGATTGCCCGAAGAGCTTCTCTGAGATGACTCGTGGTGGAGGTAAGAATAGAATTGAGTATCCAGTTCTTAATATCGTCTCTGGCACCCAGCCGTCATTCCTGAACAATGTTCTTCCAGAAGAGGCTTGGTCACTTGGTTTCTGTTCTCGACTCATTCTCGTCTATGATTGGAGAGCTGAGACCCTTCGCACCAAAGACAGACTCAAACTTCCCACATTCCCTCTAGATAAATATAGAGAGTATGTGGATGCTCTTTGCTCTTTTGAGGGCGAGTTACTTTTCACCGAAGATGCCCTAGACTTTTTTGATACTTGGATTATAGATGAGAAGATGGCTCCAGTGCCGTACCATCCACGTCTATTATCCTACGTCGCTCGTCGGTCTGTGCATTGGCTGAAGGTGGCTATGTGTGTAGCCCTTTCATATGGTGAAAAGGTAATTACCCGCCCTCACCTCGAAAAAGCGAAAGAGCTCCTTCTTGAGATGGAGAGTATGATGCCTGACATCTTCCGAGATATGTCGAAAGAATCTGATAAGGATATTATTGATGAAGTGAAACTTGCCCTCATTCGTCTCACGATGAAACAAGATTCCTTCCCAGAAAGAAAGCTGGTTCAACTTCTCACTACTAAGGTATCTGCCCATCGAGTGTCTTACTTTGTTGAAACTCTTATTAGCGCAGGATATATAACCGAATGCGAGGCACCGAAAGGTCAGCTTACCCAGTGGGGCAATAAAGGCTTTAGATTTTTCAAAGCTGGTATTGACCTTAATCAAGGAGCAGGATTATAGAAAATGAAAGTATTTATTTATCGACCGGACTTGGAGGAACGCCCTTTTATAACTGAGGGGTTTCTTCTTGACCCTATTAAAAAGAAAACAATTAAACAAATAAGAGAGGAAAAAGAATGTTACGAGAGATTAAAATCGAAGATGGAATACAACTCGCTGAAGATACACAGAATGCTGGAGGTTCCTCAATAAACACACCAGAACTCTACAATCTTTTCGAAGAAGCTGTTGAAAAGAAAAAGGAAAAAGTGAAAGACCTTTCTTCTATTATGGTGGACATATCTAGAGTCTATCAGGGTCTTTCCTACTTCCTTTCCGGTTGGAAGGAAGGAACCTCAAGTGAGAGTCTGAATAGTCTTTTAACCGCCCTGATGGTATATGAAGAGGTGGCAACGAGAATGTTTGCTGAGAAGGGAATTGAGCTCTCGGAGGTTGAAAAATATTTGCGTAAATTTTTGAATAAAAATGCGTTTTGATTGTGGTTTGTTGTGGGTTGTTTTGGTTGTTTTGGGATTGTTTTCCGTGGGTGGTGTAATTATGCCACCCGTTTTTTTTTGTGGGTTGTGTTGGGTCAAAAATAAAGACGGCTCAACCCAATACGAGCCAAGCCGTCCCAGCACCCACAACTCATCCATCTCAAATCAAATTAAGACTTCCTAGCGTGGTTCCCCAAACTCCATAATAATCTTTATTTCTCTCCACAGGTGTAAGGAATCTATTTTCCAATTTCCTATTTGCACCATTCATCACACTTCCTAAATCAACACCATCAGCGAGACCTCGTTGAATCACTCTAAACATCAATCGACCATCTCCGTTAAAGAGAGCCTCCGACATCACATCAGAATATCTCGAGGTGAGTTCACTTCTCTTTTCCTTATCCTTCCAGATTGCATTGGAAATTTCAAGTGCCTGAGAAACTCTCGTTGAAGGAAGGTTGAAGTAAACATAGGCTGCTTTTTCAATCGGGCTCATATCAAGCACCTTACTTCCTGAAGAAGAATAGAGGGTATCATTGATTACCTGAGTTGTTCGATAGAGCATCTTTGGTGCAAGAGCTCTTGCAATCTCCCTTCTAAACTTCTCATCATTGGCAGGATTCAGTCCGGTTGTAGAATAGTAGTCTATTGCAGAATCGAGGGAGTTCCAAAGAGCCTTCAGTCTATTTCCCCAAACCATTCCTATAAAGCGTTGAGTTTCCTCACCTGGGTCTCGGAATGGAGAGTTCACCTGACTTTGAAGGGAAAGTCCAAAGGCTCCAGGAATACCATATAAGAGGAATGAACTTCCAACCGAGTCTCCCCAACGATCATAGAGAAGATTAGACATCTTATCATCCCCTGCCCATTCGGCGAATCTCTCAACGGCTGCACCAATTTCACTACTCCCTGCGCCACCAAGAAGAGATGTTGCAAGGTTAGAGTACATATAAGGTTTCCAAGCACCATACTTCAATCCAGCTTCTAAATACTGCATTTGCCAGCCGACATAGTGCATAGTCCAGTTCTTAAAAAGACCCCAGGCTCCTCCAACTGGCCCCTGCAGAATCCGTGCCCTATCCGAGGCTGCAAATTGGAACATAGTGTTCTCGGTAAATTTCCTTGCAGCGGAATAGACTTGCTCCTTACTGAGCAGTCCCGCATCCGCTAGGGAGTTAAAATACTTATAGCCTACTGTAAGAGCATAGCCACGAGATGCTTGTTCAGAGAATGTTGGTAGCATTGTGGACATATTCATAATCATTCCAGAGAAATTCTTTTCCCTTATCGATTCTGTCAATCCTTTAGCCAGACCAGAGTTTTCCCCAATGTAGCTCTCAATAAACCTCGGCGAAAGTACACCATCTCTAACCATCTGTTCAAGGAATTCTGAGAATCCTTTTTCCCCTTTAGGATTTCCCATCAACTTTAAGGACTCCCACATTATTTTGAGAGGAGACAGTGTATGTACCTGCATCGCCTTCCCACTCTTTGAAATAAGAGGGACTCCATCATAAGCCCATTGGAGAGCAGAAGGACATTCCCTCAGAAGAGAAAGGTGAGGTAATACTGTGGTAATCGGCTGAAGGATATTAGCGAGACCATAGGCAAGGTTACCAAATCCTAAATCTAGATGCACCGAAGCCTTATTAACCGCATTGACAATCTTGGAGGCGGAATCGGTTCCCAGAACAGGGGCTAATATAGAGTCTGTGGTTTTATTAACCAGCTGAGAAAAGATGCCTTGTTTTCCTTCAAGAGTGTTCAGGGTATCTTGAAGCATCACAGCCACTTTAGGATTGTCAATACCCAGAGTAGCAATATCTTTCTCCAGCACCCTGCTGTTAATCTCATTCGCCATCCAGATATATTTATTTTCTAGCGAGTATGAAAGGCTTTGAAGAAACTCCTCAGCACTCTTTGCAGTATTGTAACCGCCAACACCAGACCTCGGACGGAAGAAACCTGCCATCTTTACATCAGGATGAAAGTCATTATATCTCGAGGCAAATTCATTAGCCAAGGAGAACTCATCTGATGAAAGGAGTTTCTCTTGTCTCAAGTCTAGATTTCTTTCCTTTGTCCAGTATTCACCGAATCTCCAGTCTCTTCCTTCCTTCTTAGCTTCCTCAATAATTCCTTCCGCCAGTTTCTTAATTCCCTTTCTATTTTCTCCACCGACAATATAAACCAGGTTTCCTTTTTCATTCAGAATCCCTTGGCGAAGAGAACCATTCCAATAATGGGAGATACCATAATGACCTTTTCTCAGTGGGAACAATTTCGCATCAGGTATATGAAGTTTCTCCGCTGTAGAAAAGAGTTCCATTATAGCTCTATTATGAATCCCTTGAAGGGAGGAAAGAACATCCATACCCTCAACTCCTAGAGAAGATTTGAGGAGGTCATCTGTGAGAACCTTTTCATAGGGAATCTCTCTATCAATCACATCCAAGAAGGCATCAAATTTCTCCGGAGATTTTTCAGCCAGCAGTCTCAGCTTATTTGCAAAGGCAGATGGGTCATCTCTTTTAATTCCCTTTGCAACAACTCCAAGGAGAGAATCTCCACCAACCTCTGGTTTTCCATAGACCAGTTCCTGAGCCTTCTTCTTTCCATTATCAAGAGTGCTCTGTGCAACCGCATAGATTTTTCTCGCAAGTGGATGGTTCTTGAATTTAAAGACAGTCGGTGCAAAGTTTCTTTTAGAGAAATCGGAAAGATTACTGAGGAGTTCACTTTCCGCCAACTCACCAAGTCCAAGTGTTTTTCCCAGTTGGGTAACACCCTTCTTTCCAGCCTGCCACAAAGTACCCTCTTGTCCCTTCATACCAGCCACACCGACATCGAGAAGTTCATTCAATTTAAGGGTCTTATCAAGAACATTCTCAGCATCCCCAGTTGGCTTATAGATTGTATCAGGGTCTCTCCAAGCAGTTTTCTCAACTACTGCTTGAAGTTCCCCAGCACCCTTCACAAACTTCCCGGGAACATCGGTTTTAGTCACAAACCATTTTCCCTCAGCACCAGTCTTTCTCGCGAGCACATAAAGACCATCCTTCTCTTTACCCATTCTCCAGCCTTCACCAACTTCCGGAAGAGTATTTACAATTTGTGTATCAATCTTCTTCGCAAGAGTCGGGTTGGAAACCGAGATGGTTCGAGGGAATTGAGCATATTCAATCCAGTCGTCCGGAAGAACACCAGTCTTTTTCAGAGAAGAAATTTCCCCTTCCAACTCCCTCAGCGAGTTGAACCCAATATCCTTATTGAGAGAAAGTGTTCGGCTCTTTATCTGGGAAGTTCCCTTAAAGACCGTATTCATAATTCTAGCAGAGTTACCAGTATCCCCATCGAGCGAAGAGACCATATGGGCTCTGCCTTCTTCCTTAATCTGTCTTTCCAATTTCCAGATAACTTTCTCCACTTCCCTCTTCACATCTTCATCAGCCGTTTCTGCGAAAACCTGCTTTGCCTTCCGGAGATTCATCTGCCAAGAGTCTTCCGCAGAGAGTTCCCTCAGCTGAGAAGGAAGTTTAATCCTCTTACCCCCTGCGGAAATCTTACCAATCAAGCCACCAATACCGGCACCAAAGGCTGTATCAAGAGTAGCATTAGCGAAACGTTCACCAGCAGTTCCACCCTCCAAATCAGTACTTTCTTGAATTCCGTAACCGATAGCCTGACGACCAAATTCAATTGGGGCAAGAAGAGCGGCTTCCTGAGCCGCCTTAGCAAGAAAAGGACTCTTAGCTACCTTTTCCGACTTTGCCAGACTCTTTGCCCACTTACCATACTTCTCGGTCTTTGCGAGAGCTCCCATTGCCTTCACAGTACCAAAGCCGAGAGGTGCCAGTTCAGTCACCAGATTCATTTTGGGGTTTTCCGCTTGCCATTCCCTCAAGTCTTCATCAGGACTTTCAAGGCCGAAAAGGCCGAGGGTGCTATTCCACACCAACGACCTAGCCAGGTTCTCTATATAAGATTTTTCAGACATAGTATTTTCCTTTATTCTTCAGACATTGGAAGCATTCCCATCGCTTGAGAGATATAACCTTGAATGAAAGGAATCTTATCTTTATCAGGATACAGCATAGCAGCCATATTGGCTTTCTGCAGTATCTTCTTCGGAGTCATCCCTTTCAAATTCGAGTCCAGCATATCTATCATAGCAGCATTCGTGCCGACCGTTCTTGCCTCACCCTCTTTATCAATCTGCTGGAAATGAAGATTACCAGAAGAGTCTCTCCAATACATCTTGTTTCCACCAAGAGCCTTCGGTTGTCTTGCCTCCCAGTTAGCCAATTCAACCTGAGTTCTTTTGAAGGCATCAGCAGCTTTCATCTCCTGCAAAGCAATATCTTTTGCAATCTTCCACTTTTCATTCTCAACTCTATCGGATTCCCTTGCGTTCCAGACATCTGCATTATTCTTCGCCCTTCTATTAAAGGCTTCCTGCATAACCTGACCAGCCCTGCTAAAGTCCATATTCACCAAATCCGCATTCATCAGCATATTTGCCATCACCAGCTGAGGATTGAAAGCTTCCTCTTTATAATCAGGACTCTTTACTGCCTCAATCTTTTTATAAATAGCATCCCAGTCAGGACTTTCATACTTTATCTCAGGGAAAGGAACAGATTCGCCAGGCATTCCAGCACCAGTTTCACCTCCCAATCCACTTCCACCGCCTGAAGCGATATAGGTCTCCAGCCAGTTTTTCATCTGTGGGTCTTCTTTCTTTTCCCCAGCGCCAGAGAAGAGGGATGCCCACCATTCACCTGTGTCGTGAGCGGTAGCGATAGCAAGTTCTCCATAATCCTCCGGACGATTGACCACATCAGAGAGGTATTGGTTAAAACCCTTTTCGGCAATCTTTCTCTTTGCATTGGAAGCCCAGTTGGCGATGGAAGCAGCGCCAGCACCAATTGGGTCACCAATGTAGGACTGAAATGCTCCAGGAACCTTGGTGGTTTGATAAGCCCAGTCGCCAACCCTTTCAGCCGTCGCATCGAAAGCCTGTTTGCCAAGTTTATCCCACCGAGCAGCCTCGTTCTTTTGATTCATAAGAGACTGTTGACGGTTTTGAATACTCTCTTTCTTAACAGCATTGAGGGCATCAAAGAACATCTTAATATCTTTATTTCTTTGAGCCCCTTCTTCTCTATGCTGTTTCAATTCTTCATTTCGTTTATCAGAATCAAAAAGAGCACTAGCTCCTATTTTAGCCTTAGCCCAATCAATGAAATCTACCATCTCTTATCCTCCCATCATAGCTGCGAATTGAGTTGGATTAAGTTGACTCATATTACCAAGTCCCATTCCAAAGCCAGCACCTTGCATAGCACCTTGAATCCCGTTTACCCAAGGAACAACTGAGGACGGTTTCGTAGTCTGGCCTGCACCCATAGCACCAGCATAGTCCATAGCCAACTGCCACAGGTAATTGCTCTTTGCCATATCGGCTTGTTGCTGTTGATTAGCAGCATTGACAAGCAAATTGTTCCCTGCCGTACCAGCATTAAGATAATTGTTCAATGAAGCTGCATCCATCCCAAGAAGTCCTGCAGCCTGAGCCCGTCTTTGAGAAATGTCCGCTGCAGCTTGATTAGTAATCTGATTCTCAAGATTTTTATTGAGCCGTTCACGCGTGAGCATATCTCTCGAACCACCATAAGCACCAGCATCAATAGCGGCACTTCTAGACGCCGGGATAAGTTCATTTCGAGTCTGCTCAATCAATCCAGCCGTTTCTCCTTTCAGCTGATCTGCAATACTTTCAGTTGCCATCTGATATCCCAGACCTAGGGAGTTCGCTGCAGCACCAGTCAGGTATTTATTATAAGCACTATTCGGGTCTTTAAGACTATTTGCAAAGTTTATATTCCCAGTAATGCCTTGCTGCATTTCAGGAATATAATCTACCCAACCACCTTGAGCCTTACTATAGGCATCCCGAATCTGATTCCGTACACCAGTCAGGTCATTGTAATAAGCATTGTCTGCCTTTTTCTGAGCGTTTCCTTGAGCCAAACCAGCCACCCCACCAGCGACCCCACCGATTGCAGCTCCAATTCCACCTGCACCCATTATTTAATCTCCTTTCTTGTCAAGAGGCACATCTTGCCAAGTCTGTCCGCCATAAATCTCTGGGGAACAAAACCCAGCAGCTTTGCCATTTTTAAAGCCTTTTTATTCTCACAAGGAGTAAGTCCGAAAAGGAACTTAGCCTCCGTATTCTTGCTAAACATTTTAATAGCTTTTTGGCAGTCTGTCAAGGAGCTCCTTGCACTTTCTGAACTC